>Ga0190352_1000355_pt1 | contig 11311 bp, 20 predicted proteins | sample 4872131011_MG_FD_161682 | JGI IMG/M metagenome (GOLD analysis project Ga0190352, IMG submission 161682) | Hydrothermal vent microbial mat bacterial communities from Southern Trench, Guaymas Basin, Mexico - 4872-13-10-11_MG | ecosystem: Environmental > Aquatic > Marine > Hydrothermal vents >...
TAGGAGTCGCCGTCGCAATCTTCGCATGGCGTGCGGCGAAACACGCCGTAGAAGACGAGTTCATACGCCGTAGAAGATTCGTTAGAAGGAAAACGTAGTCTTTTTAGATAAAATCCTATATTTTTCAGATTTTTTTAAATCGTTGAGAGTAGTAGGAAATTGTGGATTCCGAAGAGGATTTTGGGAAGACCATACCCTATTCCCCATGCTATTCTTGCCTTGCTGTCCCGTAATGCGAGGAGGATGGCGTAGATGGTGTAGAATCCGGTGAAGTCGAGAAGCATCCAAGTATGAAACCCGTAGCTTTTAATTATATATGCAACGTTGGCGTTCGCCTCGTAAAAGCATCCGTTTGAAAGGGCTATCGCTGTGGAGATCCAGTCTAGTATCATCCCTAGACTAGCTATCACGGCACCCCATTTCTCAATCATGTTTCTTCCTCTTTACGAAAGAATATCTCTTGGGCGGATGTATGGAGTGGAGGAAGCCTGCTCCAGCGAAGAATCCGAGTGTTACAGTAAGCCCGAAGACCCCTGCCGTGCTCATGAAAGAAGCTATGTTTCCCGTTTCTATCCCCAGCCAAGCAACTATATTTGAGACAAGCCTGTTGAACTCAGACCAGTTAATCGTTACCACTCCCAAGTAGCCGAGAGAGACAATTGAGAGTAGCCACAAGCCTAGGACTGTCAGGAAGACTTTAATCGCCTTGCGGAGGGCGTATCCTATCAAAGCCCCCGTCACAAATCCTCCTGCCGCTTGTAATGCTAACGTGATTACGTCCACGCTAATCACCATTTATAAAATAGAGGAAGTGTGATTTAATGATTTATCCGTTTCCAAACATCACTGTTATGAAGTCTTCTTTCTTTTTCTCCTTCTTTTCTTTCAGTTTCACCGTTTTCTTTATCCGTCTCCGTCTCCTATTCTCTCCCGGCTCTGGGAATTTCCCCCTCTTCCTCAGTAATGTTTTGATATTGCTGACGGTATATGGGCTGACTTCGAGCCTCCTAGCTATGTCGCTGGATCTGGTTATTCCCTTATGTAGAAGCCACCAGACCGCAGTTATCAATTCCTCCGGGTAGCGATACGTGGACATGGAATCACCATATATTATCAATGATTTTCGGACTTATAAGTGTAGGTTTGACTCCATCAGTGAAAGTCAATTTTTAAACATGATTTTAACTTCGAAAACATTTAGGAAAAGTTCTAATGATAGGTTTTCCAATGCTGGCGAAGTATTTAGGTTAAACTCTACATGTTGAGATAGACTTCAAAAAAGATTTTCGACTCCGTTTGTTTTTAAAAAAAAGATGTTAAAAAGTTTCACGGGTTGAAGACGATTAAGGTTACGAAGAAGTGGATTAGTATGACGGCGACGTTGTGGAAAACGTTGCTTGTGTCGAGGAGGCTTCTTATCCTTCTCTTGCCGGCGTAGACGCCGCTCTTGGTTATGTCCAGTATTAGATGGTGTAGGTAACCGACGCCGAACCACGCCATGTCCGAGTCAATAATGCCGAATACGAAAAGCGTGATGGCTCCCGTCAGGAAGTTGTGGATAAACTTGTTCCTGTGCCTTAGTGCGAGGCTTCTTTCGATGAGGTCGGGTGCGAGCGACCCGATTAGTGCTGATAATGCGGATAATAGTGATAGTGGCTGGAAACTGTTTACGGTTATTAACGCCGTTAGGATCGTTAATGTGTGGCAATACCATTTCATTTTTGCTCACATGGGAACCTCGGTATTTTTCTTCCTTCTTCAAGGATCTTGTCCAGCTCATCCTTCGTGAACTCCCTCAGCCTTCCTAAGAGCTTCCTGTAATAGATGCATGCCAGTACGTCAAGCTCTTTCTCAGGGTCTAAGCCTGGTGCTATCACGAAAGACGAGATGCCGGCTGGACAGTTGTCGGCGACGTACACGTTTTCGAGCGTTGATAGTTTTTCCAGATCCTCTTTTCTGGCGTTGTATATGTAACCTCTGACAGGCATTACGAATAAGGGGATGTCGGGATATGCCTCGTGGATCTTGATTATGTCTTCAAAGTTGTCATTGAGAAGGGTTGCACGTATAACCACGTTTTCAGCGTTCTCCAGTAGGTAGGTGATTTTTCTCCACAAGCCTTTCACTCCCCTGTTTTTCTCGTGTCTCTCGCCCCAGTAATCTACCGAGACCTCAATTAGGTCGGCACCGGAGTTTATCGCCGTGTCAGGGAAGAAGCCGTTGGTTACAACTGTCACGTTGTAGCCGAGGCTGTGTGCGATCCTGACGTACTTGTATAGGAATGGGAGCATTGTCGGTTCGCCGCCTGAAAGCACGGCGTTGAGGTCTAGTTCGGGGTCTATGTCCGTGTCTATGAACAATGTTAGAGCCTTCTCGTATAGTTCAAGGGGCATCACTACGTCTCCCTTCGGCACCGTGCAAAATTTGCATCTGGCGGGGCACTTCCAGGTTATCTCAAATATAAGTTGCATAGGCAACCACCCTAGCAGAGACCCACCTTCTTCTTCAATATTTCCTTTAATCCCTTCCACATGCTGTGGTTCTTGCTTTTTGCAGATGTGGAACCAGAACTCCATCCGATTTTCTCGTTTTTCCCTTTTCTCCTTTTTATGAAGCTTGGCATGTGCTCACCGTTTTAAGAGATGCGAAAAGATATTAAATATCTTGTGTTAAACATTAAGTGAGGCGTTAAACATGAAGCAGGCAATTCCCTACATAGGCGGTTTGGGAGTGGGGCTTCTGTTAGGGATACTGATAGGGTCGTACACGGAGGTTGCGTTGCTTATCGGTAGGAATGCCGTGACGTACATGCTTGCGAGCACTGTGCTCGGAGCGATAGCGGGTGTTTTTCTTGGCTGGAAAGTGAGCGGCGGCGTTGCGAAGCCCGTTAGACCGGAAGGGCGACTCTGGCAATTCCCGCAAGGTGTTTTGTTTGTCCAGGTTGCATTGAAGCGTATGGGTTCTGTGGTAGGTGAGAAGTAATGTCGGAGAGAGTATTGGCTGAAAGGATCTCGGCTGTCATAAACTCGAAGCTTATACCGCTTTCCAAGGAGATTGACGAGCTGAGAGACGAGTTGTTAAAGCTGAAAGGTGAATTAAGCGTAGTGAAGAGAGAGGCTATAAGATCCGTTACGGAAGCCGTCCTTGACGTGAAGGTTAGAGAGGCGTTAGGTGGCGTTGAGGAAACGATTAAGGATGAGTTGAAGAAACAGGAAGAGAATTTGGTTGGTTGTATAAACAACCTTGCTTCTAGGATTGATAAGCTAGTTGAAGCCGTCCCAAGGAAGGAAATTGAACTGACGCCTATCATCGAGGAGATTGGAAAGTTGCGAACGGGCATCGAGGAAATATGTGGAATGTTGCAAAAAGAAAACGGGTACAAGGTCGTTGCTGAAAAGATCGTGGGGATTGATAGGCGACTTGAAGAGTTGGAAAAAAGGCTGGAGAACTTGGAACAACTGGCACCTCTGGTTTCAAGCCTTTTGGAGGCTGTGAACAAGATCCAAGTCTCACTCTCGCAAATCGGAGCCTTGGATAAATACACGGAGATGATGGAAGAGCTTAGTGAGAAAGTGGATTTCCTTTATGAGAAAGCCATGCGTGCCAGTAAACGTGAATCAGAGGAAGAGGAGGAGGAAGAATGAGCAAATACATGATTAGACCGGATGAATTGCTGGCTGAACTATCCAAGGCGTATCCACAGCCTAGAGTGCGAAAGGAACCTGAGCCTGTCACGCCCAGCGTTACTTTCTCAAACGAGAACCTTTATGGTGTGGTCGTCTACGTTGTCGGAGAGGGTGTCCGAGGACAGTATCTGAGGCACGAGTATTTCTACCGTGAAGCTGAACGATGGTGGGCGATAAGGCTTGGATGGGTTGTTCTCTACGGTAGGCTGAAAGAGAATGGTAATGTGGTACCGCTCGTTGTGATGGGTTTGCCGACGAGATTCGTTTTCCAGTTCAAGGCTGAGGATTTCGCCGAGTATCTTCTTGACGAAAATGTTGTTGGATACCTAGAGGTTAAGGAGTCGCAAATGATGAACTTGGAGCGTTGCATGCAAGGCAAAGATCCCGTCCTGATCATAGATAAGTATGGTATAGTGAGACAGGACGGCTTCGCCACGCCGAGTGAGATGATAGAAAAGCTCGTTGAACAGCAAAACATTATAGAGCATTTGCAAAGGGCGTTATGGGAGTATGAAAAGAACATTCATGAGCTGGAAGCGAGTAGTCAGATGATACAAGCGGAGAACGCCAAGCTTAGAGAGTTGGTGAGAAGCTTCAAGTCAAGGTTCCAGAAACTCGCCTCCGAAATCACGTCCGTGCAAATGGAGCTGATAAGGCTACGTGAAGATTTGAAGGTGAGGGCTAAGGAGATAGAGGTGTCAGGTAAAGCCGAGGAAGGGTTGAAGAATATTGTTGATAAGTTGGAGGACTTGATAGAGGAGTTCGCTGAGCATCTCCAGACCGTTACTGTGGCTAAGAAGAGTATTGAGAAAGAGGAGGAGGGTGAGGAAAGTGAGTAGTTCTGTAACGATTATAAATACGCTGATTAGGAATATTTTGGAGCTTTTGGATAGGAAAGCCGATAAAAACGAGATTCTAGGCGTTTTGGATCAACTAGATAATCAGTTTGACTTTCTGGTTCAGGCGAACGCTCCTGAGCGAATCACCGATGAGCGGTTTGAAGCCGCCGTTAAGGCGATTGATGAGGTGAGTGAAAAGGTGGAACGGTTGCGGGAAACGGTTGCGAGTGGTCGCTATCATTTAGCGAAAAAACAGGTCTTCGATCTTCAAGCAAGTATTAGGAAGGCTCACAGGATATTGTTGCTCGTTAGGGCTGGGGCACCCACACCTATGATCTTCCAAGTTTCGCCCCAGTTCCTGAAAGAAGCCGAACTAAAACCGCCAGAAGAGATGGTTCTTACAACCTCGCCGCTCGCCACACAGATATACGGTTACATTCTGAGGAAGGGTAAGGTTCCGATTGACGAGCTTGCGAGGGAATTCGGCGTGACTGATAAGACTAGGGATGAATTCAATAGGGCTGTGGCGTCGCTGATACAGAGAGGGTTTGTGAAGCCCGTCATTGGTGCGGATAACAGGATGGTGTTGCAAGCCGTGAGGTGATTGGTTTGGTTTACAGCGTCGTGTATTACGCCACCGAAGCCATAACGAGAGCTGTCATAGGCTTCATATTCACCGTTAAGGAATGGCTGGAGAGACGCCCGATGGTCGAACGGCGGAAAAAGGAGAAACCTCTTGTTCCCAGAGGATACAGGGGCTTCCTAAAAGTTTACGACGAGTCCGGTGAAGCCGTCTACAAGTGGAAAGGTAGCTCGCAATTAGAAGTCCGTATTCCTACTGTGATTGATCCGAGGATACCGGCGTTGGACATAACAAGGGAGAAGAAGCCGGTTAGGCTCCACTTCCTCTGGGAGGAGGCGGCAAGCCAGAGGTGGTTTGAGGACATTGAGGCGATGGCGAAGCTTGTTGAGGAAAGAAAAAGGGAGGGGAGGTCTGAAGAATGATAGAGGTAATTCTGGAGACAAGCCCGAACTGCCCGAGATGTCATAAAATACTTGCAAGGGCTATGAGGGAAATCTGTGATAGGCTGGGGATAGCGTTCACGGAAAAGAACATTGATACTGACGCCGTTGCGGTCTTCGAGAAGGATTCGATGACGAGGACGCTTGACGAGAACTGGATCGCCGAGTACGGAGACGAGAAACACAAGAAATTGCTTAGGAAGCATAGGGGCATCTTCAAGTTCCTGAGTAAGCGTGCCGCATTCCCTAACCTGATTATAAGGTGGCACGACGGGATGAGACCGAAGGAGCTGGTTATACGAGGTTTCCCGAATGACGAGAAAGACCCCAATATTCAGCCTTTTTTGAGGAATGTTGAAATCTTACTTATGATCTTGAAGAAGGAGGTTGGTTAGATGGTTTACACCTGGAAAAACCTGGTTGGGGAACCGAACCTTTGTGGTGGCGGGCACTTGGCGAGCATAGTTTTTTGCTGTGATCCACGAAGGAAGAAGTGCCCGTTCCGAGACTACGCATTGGCAAGGCTTGGTATAAGCAAAGAAATGTTTGTCGAGATCAAGGAGAAGCACAGGGTTGAAAGCGATACGTGTTTCGGGAACCTGGCGTATTGTTGCAGTCCTGAGAAGAACTGTCCCAGACGGAACAAGGCTCTATACTCTTTGAAATGGAACTTCAGGCAATATTTACAGTATAAGTGGGAGATTTTGAAGGACTTGGTTCCGAGGGAGATGATGGATCGTGCTTTCACCGAGAGGGTGCTGAGGCAATACGGCATGGAGTTACTGGAGCTGGACACTCAGAAAGTGTACCGGGCGTTGGGCTTCGGGAACATAGATATGAAAGCCGTTTGGATAACCGAGGTCGTGAAAAGCGAGAATCTTGCGAACGAGGATCTTGGCAAGGAGCTTAAAGAGTCCGAGTTCATCGGCGTGAGGATGCCCAAAGTGATGTTAAGAGAGCTTGACGAGCTGGTGGAACTGGGCGTGTTCGAGTCCCGTTCACAGGCAATACGGGCGGCTGTGAGCTTGTTGCTGAAAACGTGTGTTAAACAGAAGTCGGGTGTTAAACAGGAAGCGTAGGTTTTACGTCTATTCTGTCGCCAAAAATTTATATTTGTATCAGGAATATTTCTACTGGTGAAAAAAGATGGGAAGAGTCTTAGGAAGCGGGGTATCTGCATTAAAGAGCTTCTTGGAGAGATGCCTAGCCGCCGGAGGCATACCAATATTCAGGACTAAATACGGCGGGAAGAGACTTCCAGGGAACGCCGTAATCGCCGCATGCTGGGGCAAAGGCGAGGAAGTTCCTGGAGGCACCATAACCGATGTTCCATCACACATCATAGAAGAAATGGAAAAAAGACCAGGAGACTGGAAGTGGCTAAGGGAACGCCTCTAAGCCTCTAAAAAACCTAAACTTTTATTTTCCTTTTTTGTTTTTTTAATTGGTGTGAACCTTGGTTAGGCTAGTTATATGTCGGGATGATTTGCCTAGCAACCCAAACTGGAAACGTGAGAACTACCCTATGCATTCATGCTGGGACATAGGCGAGTTCATGTCCTCGGAGCTTGTGCCGTATGAGGAGAAGAGGAGGATCTTCTGGGAGTGCTACTGGAGGCTTCGTGGGAGATACAAGAGGGAGAGACCGTTTTTCGACGTGTATCTGATAGACGAGGAGATCGTGGAGGTTGATCCGGAGAAGTGGAGGTGGGTGTGCGGGAACATAATAGTGTCGGCTATGGAGCACGATGTTGTGCCGCCCGAAGCGAAGGAGAGCACCTACCGTATCTATGGTAGGATATTTGGACGGCTAGTGAAGGCGATAATCGGTATTTGTCAAAGAATTTAAATCTGGTTTTGTGTCTTTATAATTAGGGATCGGTTATGGATTGGGAAGATGTAGCGGATAAGACCTCGATGGTAGTCGGCAACTTGCTTAGCCTTTGGCTCCTAGTGTCAATGATGGGAGACTTGCTGGGAGTGAACGTCTTTGAGCTTGCTAAACAGTTAGTGTTTAGACCTTGGGTGATACCGGAGGAATGGATCACTCTATACTACCCTGTGTGGTACGCCATGCAATGGGCTTTGCTTATACTGATGCTGTCAGACCAGGTTTTTACGATGAAATACTATTCGACTGGGCAAAAGATGCCTCCGGCGACGTACGAGCGTTGGATGTCTTTCGCAATATTTGTTGTTAGTTTCTGGCTCAGTCTTCTCTTTCACTACGCAACATTTATAGTTATAACGATATTTAGTTCAATAGCGTTCAGTTATACAATGTTTGTAAAGAGGGAGTAACGGTATGAGCTTTGAAACGTTGGAGATAGGGGAACTACTGTTTCAGATTGCGTATTATTTTCCTTGGTACGTGTTTCTCGTTATGATACCGATGGTGCTTCGGGGACTACTTGACAGGGTTTTCGGTATAAGGTATAGCATATTCTATCTCCCGGCACCGGTGACGCTGGCGTACGAGACTGCTTTTCGACAGGTGACGTATGAGGTGCTGTATCTTCCGTTGTTCGAGGAGCTGGTGTTCAGAGCCGCAACCATGTATTTCTTCGGCTATTGGGGCTTCGTTGTCGGGAACATTATATGGGTTTTGTTGCATCCTAGCTGGCAATTGCAATACTTGCGTGGTTTCCCAACGTGGAAAAAGGTGGCGTTCACGCTCACCAGCGTGTTCTACTATTCTTGCTGTGCGTTGTTCTACGGGATGATGTGGCTGGCTGGAGCGGGCGTTGCGGCGATAGCGTACCATGTAATACATAATGGATGGCTCACGGCTTTCGACATGATGAAGGAGATTGAAATTGAGATGCCTTCGCTGAGGAAGCAAGAGCCAGTATTCGTGGTGGAGAAGCCCAAGTTCGTTGTTGCGAAAAAGGAGGCGAAAGCCTCTGTCTCGTCCTCGAAGTTTGTCCGTAGGAAGATGGTGGGTAACAGCGTGGAAGAAGTGTTTGTGAAGAGGAAACTTAAAAATATAGAACGGGAATAATACTATTGGTGAAAAACATGGCGGAGAAAATGGAGTTTGCAACAAGGGACGTTGTGCTCGCCGTCGGCTTCGTCGGAATAGTGATAATAACGGTTGCTCTGAGTATGTCTGGCTACATAACGTCACCGATGACTCTCGGAATATTGGTAACGGAGTCAATGGTGCTGATATTCATCGGGCATGCTATGGTTAATGCAAAGGTTTTATCGAAATCAGCGTTGCCCCTATGGTACACGTTTTCCTTCGGCATGGTGCTTCTAACATACGGTGCGATCGAGGCTGGCTACATACCTGTAGCCTTCGTGATGCCTGGGGCTACTGTGATGGAGATAGCGATAACCAATAGCCTGTTCTACGTCATAGTTGCACTCTCGATAGTCGCCGCCGTAGCCGTCGCCTACGCCGGTTACCAATATTATAAGAAATACGCTTACCACTAAAATTTGGAAATTTGGGAAGGTTTAAAACGTTCTTTTCTTTTTTTATAATTGGTGTTTGGAATGATTTACCGGTTAGTGAGGATAGTGGTGAATAGCTTTGCGGGCTGTCTATTGTTGCTTGTCGCCGGCGTGTTTTTCAGTTACAACATTCTCCTCTCGTTGATCCTGATACTCGTCTCGCTAGACCAGTTCGAGGACGTTTACTATTACGTTTACCGTAAAAGGCTTGTTCCGACCTGGCTCATGCCGCTAGATCTAGTCTTCGAGGGTATGTGCGCCTCAGTGGGCGTCGGTATAGCGTTGTTCAGCATTATGTACATGCTGTATTTCCAGACGTGGTTTTTCCAAGCCTTGCTCGCCCTCGCAATACCCATCATCTGGTCTTCTGTCGAGGATATAGTCCAGTGGAGTGCGACTGTTAGAACATCTGAGGTGGTGGCTTGTGCGTTTTGTACGAAGAAAGAAAGGAGGTTCGTCAGGAGGAAAGAAGCTTGAGGCGTTGTTTAACGTTGCATTCATTGCGAGTTTGCTAGTTGCATTTACAACCATTAATGTGTTGAAGCCTTTGGCGGCGTTCTCACGTATTGATCCCGACGTTTTACAGTCGCTGAACTCGGGCGAAGCCGTTGAAGTATACGTGGTTGCGGATACAACGGTTAAATTGGTCGGAATAAAGGAATGGCGGTTCGGTGATGTGAAGATCGTGAAAATGTGGCTTTACGATAGGGACGATTTAGATCGGCTGGCTTCAATGAGCGGTGTGAAGAGCGTGTATGGTTCAAAGAAGTTCACGCATCCGATTCCCGATTTCTCGGTTGCAGATGTAACTTACAATTTGAGTAGGGACATAAAGTGGGAGGTGCATAAGAGAAACGAGAATTGGATAGGGCGCAACGTTACCGTCGCAATAATTGACACGGGTCTAGACTATCTGCATTCCGATTTCTACGACGAGAACAACAACACCATCGTGAAGATTTTTGTGAGCGTGCTTTTCGTCTCGGCGAAGACTGGTGAACCAATAGTGTGGATTCCGGGCGTGAACGGGACTATGGACGAACTCTATATGTACGACATGGAGTTGTATGCTGAATATAATGAGACGGCGTTCCTAGATCTGAGCGGGCACGGCACCCACGTCGCTGGCATAGTTGCAGGAAGGGGGTGGGTTTCAAACGGAAAATACAGGGGTTTGGCTCCCGGTTCAGAACTCGTGGTAATCAAGGCTTTCAACAATGATGGCTACGCATCAATGGATGCATGCTTGGATGCGCTACAGTGGGTGTACGACTATTGGGGGGATTACGATATACGGATTCTTTCGCTGAGCTGGGGGGCGGCTATGGCTAGCGACGGTTCAGATCCCATAAGCGTTGCATGTGACAAGATAGCAGACCAGGGAATATTCGTGTTTGCGGCGGCTGGCAACATGGGGAACATACCTACTACCGTGATGGTTCCAGCGGTTGCGAAAAAGGTGTATGCTGTGGGTGCATGGGACGGCTATCTAGACAAGATAGCTCCGTTCAGTAGCATAGGTACTACAATAGATTTTAGAATGAAGCCCGACATGCTGGGTGCGGGGGTCATGGTCGTTAGTTCCAAGTCAAGCTTCGTTGATTTTCCAGATTACCTAGAGGTTGATGAATATTACGTTGCTCTCAGCGGCACGTCAATGTCTACACCGTGTGTTGCCGCCGTATGTGCCGACTTCATAGAATACTATTACTATTGGAACCACGAATATCCATCGAGAGATTCATGGGAGGCGTTCGTGATCCGTAATTCGAGAAAGCTAAACCCGTTCTTTAAAGATTTTATAAGTGGATGGGGTATTCCCATCTCCCCCTAAAACCTGAAATATGAAAAAGCTTTTTATCTCTAGGATACTATTTTTTATTGGTGAAAAGGTATGAGGAACGGTTTACTAGTCCTGTTAGCAGTGCTTTTAGTAGCCCCATTAATAGGGGTAGGGACGACAGCGGTAACTGCTAATCCGGCATATAAGGTGACGCTCAGAGTCATTGATGCGAGCGGTAACGCTTTGACTTCTGCAACCGTCGAAGTGTTCTATCAAGGCGGAAGCAAGGTGGTTAGCGGTACGACCAATACTACTGGATACTTCGAGTTCGAAGTTCTGAGCAATGGTACATATCTAGTCGTCGTGTACAAGGAGTTCTACATACTTGATTACTTCGCCGTGTCGGGAGCCGATGTCTCAAAGACCATAAACCTGACAACCGGATACTACAAGCTGAATGCTTCAAGCACTCCGATAAACGTCGGGTTTAACATGACTCTTGGCGATGTAAGCGGGGTGAC
>Ga0190352_1000360_pt1 | contig 11220 bp, 23 predicted proteins | sample 4872131011_MG_FD_161682 | JGI IMG/M metagenome (GOLD analysis project Ga0190352, IMG submission 161682) | Hydrothermal vent microbial mat bacterial communities from Southern Trench, Guaymas Basin, Mexico - 4872-13-10-11_MG | ecosystem: Environmental > Aquatic > Marine > Hydrothermal vents >...
TCTCGATAAGGTAGTATCATTAGGTCTGTTGCATTAAGAAAAACAGGTAACTTATCATCTTCTATAAATCCACAGAAAATAACTCTCTTTTCTAATCCATTCTCCTTTATCATATTTTTCAGATAACTTATGTACGGCTTATGCTCTTTTGTTCGTGGCTCACCAATAATTATCAGTTTTACATTAGAATCTAACTCTTTTATCGCTTCGATAACTCTATCATGTCCCTTTTTTTTATGGATATAACCTAATATAGTTACTATGTAATCAGAAGGTTTTAAACCTAATTTATTGCATAACTCTTGTTTTGCTAAATTACTATCATAAATTTTGGGTTTTAATAATATACCATGCTCAATAACTTTGATTTTTCTTTCTGGTACTCCCTGCTCTATCAATATGGCTCTTGTCTCATTAGAAAGAGATATTAAAATATCGGAGTGGGTTGCTACTATTTTATTGAGGAAAGAATAATAAAAGCCCAATTTACATTTTTTGGGGTCTCTGAACTCGTGTAAAGTTGTTATAATGTTTGTTTTATTTTTAAATTTATATCGCTGAGCTAACTGCAATGTAAAATAAAATAGGGGTAAGTATATGCCCGGAATTTTCCATAAACCACCAAAAAACGAATAGTTAAACTGGATATGAACTATATCTGAACCAAATATACAGTTTTTTAATGCAGAAAGATAATGGAATATGTTTAAGCTATTCTCTTTAATATAAACTGGCTCTACGGTTAGATACTTATATTTCAATCCTTGTATTAATTTTTTTGTATAATCACCTATTCCACATCCTTCTGGTCTTGTTGTTAATATCTTAACTTTCATTTTTAATCACCTCCTTTATTTTATTTTGAAAAACATTTATATCATACTTTTTGGCACAATTCTTAATCTCCTCAATATCCCACTTATACTTCTCAAACTCTCTTATTGCCTTTTCTAATCCCTTTGGTGTAGCTTGTTCAGCAAATAAACCATTAACATACGGCTTGATTTGATATTGAGTGAAACCCTCTTTTACTCCTATTACAGGCTTACCACTCGCAAACGCTTCTATTGGAACAATACCAAAATCCTCTTGCATTGGTATTGAAATCAATGCCGTACAGTTCGCTAATAATGCTCGTTTCTCATTTTCGGATACACTACCTAAAAAAACAATATTAGGACAACCTTTTGCTAAATTTTTGAACTGTTCAGTGCCCGAACCCGCCACATACAGAATTTTACCCGGTAAATTCTTAAATGCTTTGATAATTACATCCACTCGCTTTTCTGGATTAGCACGTGATAAAGATAGGAAATAACCCTCATCGCTTTTCCATTCGTAATTCTTAGTATAAACCGGTGGATAGATAACTTCTGAATCTCTACCAAAATATCGTCTTATCCGTGCTTGTGTTATTTCTGAATTGGTTACATATTTATCAATATACCTATCTACCGTCAAATCCCATGTCCGCCACCACTGCGCCCAGAATTTTGCTAATAGTTTCGGTTGGTACCATTTGAGCATGTCCATTCTTTCTCTGTGGATATCATATAACCATCTCGGCGGGCTGTGCATGTAGTTTATAACATATTGCTCTGGTGTTGGTATGTAAGACCGGCTGAGAACACCACTTGAGAAAATTAGATCATATTCAGACAAATCCAATTGCTCGAAATCAAAACAAATAAGGGCTGTTTCTATGGCTTCTCTGTGTATTAAATAGCTATACCATGAGTTAAGGTATTTGTTTTGCTGAAATGATATAACTTTGATACCTTTAGTATATTCTTTTGCATCGTCTGTTACATAAGGCGTATAGAGTGGTGCATTTAGAGTTTTTGCTATTTCTGAACTAAGATACTCGCCTCCTCCTCTTTCGATAAATCTATCATGTAAAACCGCTATTTTCATTTCTTTCTCCTTATATCATTATGTAATTTACAAATGTTGTTAATGCTATACATGAAAGAACCATAAATAACGCGCTTGATGGAATCTCTTCTCTGTCAGCATAAGAAGCACCTACAAAAAAGCATACTATGCAGTCTATGATCCAAACTAAAAACAAAGTAGCAAATAAAAGCTCATATAGCATTTTTATCCCTCCATTTTATCAATTTCCGTACTTCCACATCTCGGACATTCTCTTGGTTTCGTCTCTTTACCGTGCCTAACCCATAGAAAAACAAAACCACATCGAGAACATATCCATGCGCTACCCATTTCAGTTACCTCCTTTATTAGTTGATTTTTCTCTGACTTTTCTAACCGTATTGACTAATGCTCTCAACTCATCATTACTCCATACACCTATAACCGTGATTTTCTTGCCTTCATCTTCGATTATTGCTGTTCCGTTATTCGCCCTCACTAATACCCTATTATCTTTGATTTCAGTCTCCATTTTCTATAATGCTTTTCACTCAAAAATCAACACCCTATCACATTTTCTACATTGATAACGTCTGTTATGCCCTTCAAACCCTCTTGCTATTACTTCACCACCACAATACGGACAGCGCTCAGGTATCTTCCTTAATATAACATATTTCAACTTCCACCATCTATCATAGATTGGTTTGTCTTTCATTTTTTACCTCCTGACATTATTTCTTATTTTCATAAATCTGGATTTTTACACTATTTGGTAACTCTATCTCATCAATCTTTTTAAATTCGCTTATATGAGTTTCAAAAATATGGTTTGCTTTATTTAGCATCTGTTGGTGGATTGTTTGGTTCTCAAGATTGGCATCGAAAGCATAAAGTACAAAATCAAAATTACTGATTTCTGATGGATAAGAAGAAATGAACTCATAGTTGTAAATCCCGAAGGGTAACTTTTCCTTAAATGTATAAAACTCAAGTGTTCTCCAATTCATGTATGGATGATTATAGAGCATCAAAACATTAGGTGGTGTTTTTTTGATATTTGCTGATAATGTATCTAAAATATTCTCTATTTGCCAGTCCTCTTGCTGTGGTTGCACAGTGTTTGGATAAATACTGTGTGATACTGAAAGTGATGGAATACCAAACGTTATTGTTGATAATTGCAAAAATCCTACTACACAAATAATACTTAGCATTGCTATCCTCTTTGGAGTTATTAAGCTCGATATACAGTAGCCTACTACCATAACTAAGAAAATCAAGATTGGTAATGTGTAGCGTATATCTTTGTTACCAGTAACTGAAAAAACAATAAACGGGAATAGAATTGAAAAACCAATTAGTAATTTTTTGTCTCTACTTTCATTCTTAGAGTTTATAAAGAATACTAACAGCCCTATAAACATCAAAACCGAGAAAAACAAACAAGACTGAATATTTATTGCATTGATGTAATACCAGAAGCCCATTAAGCCTGTTGGATCACCTTCCACAGCACCATAATATGAAGACACTTTTGTCAATCTCGTAAATATTGAGAAATTCGGTAGGTACCAGAAACCCGCAATAGCTACAAAAAATAGAATCGCAAATATGAAATTATGTGTATTTGTCAAAACAAATCGTCCTTCTTTGAGGAATTTCTGTTTATGGCGTTCTGAGCAAAACACTAAAAATCCGTTTCTTATTACCTTTTTTGTAGGATTTAATAACCGTCCGCAGAATGCACAATGCTTTGGCTCTTTTATGCACTGCCATAGGAGCCAGCACAAAGGCACAAAAATGAAGAATACTGCTGTCCATTTCACTAATACTGCAAATCCTAATCCAGCACCGAAAAGCAATGAATACTTTAAATTATGGAAGTTCTCGGTTTTGAGAAGTAGGTATATAGCAAGTGAGATAACGCTAACTAATGCGAAATCAATTAAGAAATCACGTCTGAGACTGATAAGCATAGGAATAAAAGAGATTATTAATGCCGAACACAAACCTGTTTCGCGATTGAATAAAATCTTCCCTATGCCATAAACTGAGAATATGAGAATACCGATATAAAGGATATTGACTAAGCATCCAGCATCGTAGGTCTGTCCAAATAAGCCATAAAAAGGTAATGCTGAGAGATGAAAGCCCGGAGGATAGTAGTTTGAGGTTGTTTGGATATTATAACCCCTGAGATATGCATGTGTAAGTGTTAGGTGGAATGACTGATCCCATGATGGCGGTCTCGTATCTTTTAAAATAAACCAGATATCGAGAATTGAATGAAAAATAAATAGGATTAATAGAAATATATAATCTATATATTTCTTGTTCATTGATCTTTTAAAAATTATAAGTTCTTCAATTTTGTTTTAATTCTTGCTTCAATCTCTCTTAGTGCGTCTTCTTCACTCAAATTAAAACATTCACAGATAGACTTGATGAAACCTTCAAACTGCCTATCTAAATGATATTTTTGTTTAACTTTACTATCATTCTGTATTCTCAATTCCTCATATCTACCCACATACTTACATTTTCTACATATAAAATTATCACCGTAGTTATTGAAATATGTTGCAGGCTCAAGCTCTTCACTACCACAGTGTGGACATTGCTCATTGATTACTATATCCCAAAACTCAAGATATTTTAGTTTCATTTCTTTTTTGCTCTTTTCTTCAATTTCTTTATCCCTAATTCATCATTCAGTCCTTTTGGATAATCTTTCCTTGTTCTTTTCCCTGTCATTTTAAAATATCTACTCCTTGCTTTCTCTGCTGTCATCAATTTCAAATTCACTGCATCTTCTATTGTTATCAAGAAAATCCAATTTCCCCATTTTTGCTTTGATATTACCTTATGACCGACTAACTTCTCTAAATCTGCTTTTTTTATGCCTCCTACATAAATCGTATTCGGATTTCCTGTTGGTTTACTATCTATATACATTCTTATCACATTCTACTTAATTTGTTTCAAATATGTTGAAAGTAACTCGTGATTTCCATTCCTGTTTCTTACCCGTGTTCCACATCCCTAATGGAGCAAGATAACCTACAATTCTGGAGTATATGTCTGTCTGACTACCGCAAAATGGACATACTAGTTGCTCACCTGGGATATATTGGTGACAGTTTATGCATATCGAAAATGTCGGTGTAAGAGTGACATAAGGGAGTTTTGTACGCTCTATCATACGCTTAATAAGGAACGGGATCACTCGTTCGTCAGGTTGTTCGGGTAGATATACATGAAACACAGTACCGCCAGTATAAAGACTCTGTAACTGTTCTTGATGCCTAACTGCCTTTCCCAGAACATGTGTGTAATCCACAGGAAGTTGTGTCGAATTTGTATAATATGGCTCTTTACGTGTTCCTGACACATAGCAATTTTTTAAGGTTCGCACATCTATCTTCGCTAACCTATATGAAGCTCCTTCTGCGGGCGTCGCCTCTAAGTTCCAGAGATTACCTGTTTGCTCTTGGTACTCCACCAATACGCTTCGCATGAAGTTCAAAACCTTCTTCATGAACTCCAAACCTTCATCATCGGCTATTGAACACCCTAAGAGGTTTTGACAACACTCATGACCTGCTATTACGCCAATCGTAGAGAAGTGATTATCAAGGTTTTTAAGATAAATCTTTGAAAAAGGCATTAAGCCTTTTTCAAAACTATCGTTACAAACTCTGCGTTTGATTTCAAGTGAATCTTTCGCTAAATCCATATAATAGCGTAGTTTTTCAAAAAATTCATCTTCGTCTTTTGAAAGATAGCCTAATCGCGCAAGATTTAATGTGACAACACCTATGCTACCTGTTACATCACCATACCCGAATAAACCTCCAGTTTTTCGCTTGAGTTCTTTTAAATCGAGATTGAGATGGCAACACATTGCTCGTACTTCATGAGGATTTAAACCCGTGTTTTTGCTACAATTCTGAAAATATGGCAGTCCAAATTTTGCTGTTGCCTTAGCTAACCATTGCCCTACATCCGACTCCCAGTCAAAACTGTTCTCGGACATCATGTATGTCGGTATCGGAAACTTGAAGATTGAAGAGTTCGCATCACCTTCGTACATCACCTCAAGAAACGCTTTATTGAACATGTCTATCTCCTCTTGGAAATCGCCATAGACCTTGTCCTGCATATTGCCACCGATTATAACGCCTTGGTTTATGAGGTCATCAGCAGGCTTCAAATCAAATGAGAAATTCAGAAATGGTGTTTCAAAGCCCCAGCGTGTGGGTACATTGATGCTATGCACAAACTCTTGTATCGCTTGTTTTACTTGTCTGTAACTCAATCTATCATATCTAATGAACGGCGCTAATAGCACATCAACAGTGTTATATGCCTGAGCACCTGCCCACTCTTGCTGGATAACACCAACTGCATTTAGAAGCTGACCTAATGCTGAACTGAAATGCTTTGGTGGATTTGATTGCACTACTCCTCTTACACCGCTAAAGCCTCTTAGTAAGAGGTCTTGGAGCGACCAACCCGCGCAATATGGATTTATACCGCTTCCTAAATCATGGATATGGAAGAATCCGTCTATGTGCGCCTTGCTGATTTCTGGTGGATAGACATTCCTCAATACATATCTCACTATCTCGCTTTCCGCTAAGAACGCCTTCAAACCGCCTACGCTTCTCAGTCGGTTCGCATTTTCGTTTGAACCGTCTGATTTCGACCGCCAACTACCACCTGCTATATATAGCTCAATTTTTCCTCGTTTTTGTTTCATTTTTACCTCCGTTTTTATAATTCAGATATGCCTCCTCATATCTCTTCATTTCTCTGAACACATCGTCACGAAGTTTTTGTAATTTATCTTGAAATATTGGAAGAGACTCAAGAATATCGCTAATTTTCTCATATTCATCACTCAATAGCATAAATTTCATAATTGCTTTCTGATCCTCTGTTCTTAGATTTGCAACTGACTTTTCTATTTTCTGGAGAATGTCTTCAATTGTTATTATCTCTATCTGTCTCATTCTTGATTACCTCCGTGCTCTATATTTGCTCCTATTATTTCCTTATCACCTACTACATCTTCTAAATGCTTTATACGCTCTTCTAACTTGCCTAACCGCAGTATTAGTGTATTAATTTGCTTGACATTTATATCATTGTCTTCTTCTAAGTCTATTATGCGCTCTTCTAAAACCTCTAAATCTTTTTGTGTTAGGATATCTATCTTCATTTTTTTCAGTGTCCCACTTCATAACCATATGAAACAAACGCACCTATTACAAACGCTACATATGTAACTGACCAGACAACTGCAAGTCCCAATATACCCAAAACAAAATAACTGATACATGCAGGCAAAAACGCAAGAATTAGCATAATTGGATCCATCAAACATCCGATACTTCCACCGCCCCAGTAACCTAAAAAAACAGCAACGATAACTAAAATAGCTAATACAAAATACCAAGAAATAGAGCAAACTGGTAATAAGCCATTCCAGTTCTTCCAGTTCCTAAATTTTTCTATTACCTGCCCCATAGCATCTGACTGAAACAAAGGATTTCCAAAATTTGTTGCTAACACTGGATAAATACCTATATATAACATTATCACTATACAGATAAAAACTTTTAACTGCTTCATTGCTCCTCATTTAAAGAATAAATTTTTTGCTTACTCAGATGTACCAAGTGCACCAATAAAAATCGACACTACTGTAACTATTGCTACAACTATGAATCCATGCACACCTAATAATAAGTAACTAACACACATAGGCAAAAATGCAAGAGCTTGCATAATTGGGTCTACCACACAGCCACTACTTAAACCACCATAATAACCAAGAATAGCAGCAGCAAGAATTAAAACAGCAAATACAATAGACCACGAAACAGAGCATGATGGCAATAATCCACTTTTTAATTTTGATATTGTATTGTTAGTTTTTATTTCTGCTTGTTCCATAGCATCAGAATTTTCTTGAAAAAAAGAATTTGCTGTTAATACTGGACAAATACCTAAATATAGCACCATCGCTATACAGAAAATTTTTAGTCGCTTCATTGCTTCCCACTTTATTGTTTTTTGAAAATACGAGCTAACAACCAAAGAAAAGTAGATTTTATTTCTCTCCATAGCTGGCTTCCATTAGTATCCAGCATATTTCTGCATTTCTTTTCTATCTCATCAAGCTCAGTAAGAATATCTTGTATGCTCGTACCTATGTTAGCCTCAAAGATAGCTATCTCTTCGGGCGATTTCTCTTCTTTTGCTTTTAGCAACGCGCTCCTTATTTCTTTAACTGAACACAAAGCCCTTTCTAACCGTTCTCTTTGCTCTTTTTCATTCATTTTTCTTTCTTATTGGATTTTGTACCTATACCGAAAAAACAGCCAAAAAGCGCCGTAAAGCAATAAAAAATATAAAAAAAGATACAGCAAAGCCACTACTACATATAATGATTTTGAGTATACTCGGTTCCATTTCACTACCTCCTTATAAGCCCTGCATCTATATGAGCGTTTGTCGTGTCAATCAGCCCCTTAAAAGCTGATAAGCCTGTAACTATTGATATAATTAAAAACCCTAATGCACCTAAAAGTATAACACTGGCAAATAATAGTGGTACTATAAAAAATGTCAAAATTGACTCGCAACAAGCACTTAAACCACTGTAATAGCCTATAATAACTGATAGAAAAATTAAAATAGCGAGAGTGAAAGACCATGCGTAAGGATGGGATGCTAATACATTATTTGGTATAACAGGATTGGGGGTTATTTCCAGTAAAGACTTTTCCATGTTATGGGCTATTATTGTTATTTCTAAAGGCTTTCCCATGTCTTTTGTCATGAAATATGTACCTGTTGTGAAATATACTGCACCAGCTATAAAACATAGAGTTAGTGCAATATAGAATATGGTTTTTAGAAAGTCCTCCATTTTTTGTCACCTCTTCTTCTTCCTATAAACAAGAAATCTGTTTCTCTATATCGGCGTCTCAAAAATGAAAAATGCTTATTTTTCTTTTCCTTCATTTTTCAAATATTCTGATAGACGATAAAATCTTTTTGTTCCTTCGCGAGCAACGATAATCCCAATATTATCAAAGTACTCTTTATCAAGCTCTGTATGTAAAAGAGAACCTTGATGGATTTGCTCGTGAATATAAAAAAAAGAAACTAATGTATCGCCTTTTCGTAAAAACTTCTTGATTTGCTCTGTGTTTATTAAATAGCTGGTATTATTTTTGCTTTTTGCATTCATCACAAAAATCGCCACTCTCTATTCTCTTTCCGCATATCGTACAGGTACTTATCTCTTCGCATTCAAGAATTCTGTAATAGTGCAGGTATGAGCCTTCTAATGGGTTAGAATGATATGACAATGGCAACGAAGAAGGAACGAAAGTCACTTTGCGCTTGAATCTGTCTATCTCCAGAATTTTGCATCTGATGTTCGACCAGAGGATTTCATCGCCTTCTCTTAGTTGGGGTAGTGTCACTATTTCAATTTTTGCTTTTTTTACTATTTTCATTTTTATACTCAATCACCATCAATATCTATACTATATTCATACCATATCTTGTCTTTGAATTCTTCACTAATTTCTCTTGGCTCTACATATTTTCTAAAGGAGCGCTAAATGGATGTCTTATTCTGTATATTTTTGACTTCATTTCTTTTAGTTCGTCAACTGACCTAAAGAAGACTGTATAAGGAAACTCATAACATTCTGCAATTAATTTTAGCTTTTCTGTTTCAATCTCTATCTTATCTTCTTTATCCATATTCTTCATCACCTATAAAAAACTATCTCAGATACTCACATTTTCTCATTTTCTCAACAGATTTTGTCATTTCATCCCAATCTTCCCATCTTAAAGAGATTATTTCAGAATCCTGTGATAGCGTTACTCCATCTCATGCAACAATTACCTCTACTCCATGAAGTAATTTAAAAGTTTTCATTTCCATCTCCCCCCAAAATATCTCTAAAAGCGAGTTTGAAAAGCCACTTGTCATACTGCTCTTCCCAGTTATGCCATTCCTTACGTAATTTTGGAATGACGTTCCTATATAAAAGCCTTTCTCGTGCAAATAGATCGGGATTGTTTCTATATCTTAGATAAAACTCGCAGGCTGATTTGATATGATATTCAAGTATTTGCCTAATTCGCTGTTTCTTTTGGATTATGGCGTTTTTCATGCCCGGTATCGCATGTTCGTAGGTTGGATATAGCACTCTTATTATCTCGTCCGCTAAAGCATCTAAATTGAGTTCTTTTTTATTCATTTTTATACCCGCTCTAAGGCAACTATAATAAGGTTTTGTGGCGCTTTATACATCCGTCCTTTGTAATTGCCTACTCCTCTAACCTCCATATCGAACTCCACTCTCTTCACTACACCATCCTCTAAAAGCTTTATCGCTTCTTTTAGTCCATTAATCTTTTTGAATTCCAGTTCGTTCATTTTATTTTTTCCTCCTCTAAAATATTTTTAAATGCTAATTTAAATAGCCATTCGTTGTATCTACTCGTATCTTTATCATCACCAAATAAATGAGCAAGAATAAACCCATATTCTCTTTTTTCTTCAAATAGTAGTTCTGGTTTATCTTTATATCGCAGATAGAATTCACATGCATATCTGAAACTTTTCAAAAATATGATTATGGGCATTTTATTTCATTTTTTGTAGTTCATCCATTAGTTCCACACTCTCGATACTGCTAATAAAATCAAATAATATCTTTGTGTATGGATATGACTTATTTGCTCTAACTATTATCGCTTTGCCTATGTCTATCTTCTTTAACACACCTATATCAACGAGTTCTTTCACTATCTTCCGTAGTGTGGGATGACTTAGCCCAAGCGCTTCAGCAAGTTTCGTCATGCTACCAAGGAAGTCGCTATTTCGGTATATGAAAAGCAGTAACTTGACATGCTGGCTCTTACCTAACATTTTTATGAAAATTTCGTCTTCCATAAATTATCACCATCTCCTATCTATTCATATTTTGATTTTTTAAGACAATTCTTCTCTCTTTCTTTCCATTTTCTATCAAAAATATTAAAAAGCTCTAAGAGGGTTTGTTCTGCCCATTCGCTTAGTCCTCTCTGTATTAGCTCATTTTCCAACTCATCTTGCTCTCTGACACTATCACAAAGATTGAAGATAAAAGTGATAACGAGCGATTTGTCTGTCCATTCCTTATATTTGCTCATTTTCTATCTTTTGATTCTTTTCATCTCTTCTCTCCATTTCCCTAACTGAACCAATAGCATAAGGTTTTTTATGAAACCATAGAGCAGTGTTATCGTCGAAAATAATCACGA
>Ga0190352_1000362_pt1 | contig 11206 bp, 8 predicted proteins | sample 4872131011_MG_FD_161682 | JGI IMG/M metagenome (GOLD analysis project Ga0190352, IMG submission 161682) | Hydrothermal vent microbial mat bacterial communities from Southern Trench, Guaymas Basin, Mexico - 4872-13-10-11_MG | ecosystem: Environmental > Aquatic > Marine > Hydrothermal vents >...
GCAAAGGTTACTGATGTTGAAATATCATATAATCCTGATTCCGTTGCAGGTGGGGGGATGTATGAATTGAGAATTTATGTGTATATTGATTTCCCAAGTATAAGGGGGTATATTATACAATGAGAAAGAAATATGAGGTGAGATAAAGATGGCAGAAAATATGTATTCAAACTTTGATAATGTCATAGTGGCAATATCAAAAGAATCCACGACCGATGGCGGTTGGGCGGATACTACAGGGCAGGATAATAGATACCCCCTGTATATGATTGTAGATAGAATAAAACCAGATAGGAAGGCAAATACAAAGGTCCAGAAATGGATGGGTGCTGGTAGGGACCCTAATACTGTATGGAGCGGTGCAGAACTCTTTGAGATTAAACTTGAAGGTGCTTTAGTATTTGACCATAATTTCGGGACTACTCCATGTTTAACAACGGGGCCGTATTCTACTCGTGGTGATTCTGGATATGCAAATTTCATTTCTTTATTAGGGGCCGCGATGGGTACAGTTTCATCTACGGGTGTTTGTGTCTTAAGGGATACTTTGGATTCCTTTACTCTTGAATGGGGAAATGACCCGCAGATGAGAGATCAAGCATTACCCCCTACTTTAAATCCAAATGAATATTATAATAATGGAACACCAATATATTATCTTGCTGAAGGATGTAGAATAAATACTTATGAGGCCACTTTAAATAAAGAGGGTTCTCTTAAAGTTTCTTTAAGTATTATGGCAAAAGAAATATCAACTTCTCCTACGGCACAAACAATGAGTGGAAATAGTTTAGAAGATCTCTTTCTACCAAATATACGACCATTAGATTTTTGGGATGGTCATCCTTCATCTACCCCATTCCAAATAACTTTTGGGGATGGAGATACATATAATACAAAAGTTGGAGCGGACCCAGAAATAGAAGAAATATCATTTAAAATAAATAATAATCTTGAACCAAAACATTCTCTTGGAACAAGTAAATATATTTCTTCTTTGAATCCAAGAGGAAGGGAAATTACTTGTTCTCTTAAAGTAGTAAAACGGTCAGAACATTTACAGAATGTATATAATGCTGCTTTTGATTCCAATCTTGAGCAAGACTTTAATCATGCACAAACACATTTAGATTCCATTCGTATGTTACTTTACCATCAAGATTTATCTAATATTAACGGAGGGTGGGTTCCTATGATGTTTGTTCAGTTTAATAATTTGATTCCTACAGATTATTCTGATAATATGGGAGAACTAAATGATGACCAGATTGTTGAGAACTTTACATTTACGGCGTTTAGAACAGGTGATTCAAGGTTCTTACATTCCGGGCATCCATCCGACCTTGAACCAATACAAGCAAGAATAGCGGGTACAACAACCTTTTCTGGTTTCGTTAGTAACCCGGGTTATCCTTAATCACGGTCTATTGATGACATACCTCCAATAGACAAAAAGAGACAGGAAGTGGGTAGAACCATGTAGGCTTCCTGTCTCTACCCTTAAACTACATGGGGGAATAAAAAATGAGTAAGAAAAAAGTAGAAAATAAAAAAAAGGAAAAGTATAGTCAGGAAGAGGTTCTTGATTATCTTGCTGGTGGAAAAGAGGTATTGGAGATAATTCTTCAAAAGGATACTAAAATGCCTTTAAAAGTAGAAATTAAGGCTGGATTTTATGCGATCCAAAATCTTATGCTCAATAAGGAGATAGGCCCTTTAGAAAAAAAATTAAGAGATTATCTTCTTGAGAAAAAGTATTCTCAAGTTCAATTTGAAAATAGGAAACAAACTATTTTTAAAGAACTTGGGTTTACAGAAGAAGAACTAAATCTTGAAAGAGGAAAGGGTCTTACTCTTGAAAGAATGATTAAAGAATTAGTTGTTGATGGAAAAACAAAGGAGGTATTATTGAAAGGTATGGAGAAACCAAGACTAATACCATATTTGAATGAACTATATCTTAAATTGGTTCAATTGATAGGTTCTACACAGAATCCCAGGAATGAGGATTTTTTGTTGGAATCTTGAGGGGTAAAATACAAGAACATATATTACCTCCTGATTTATTTGGGGTAATAAATTTTTGTAGATTATGTATTAAATTACATAAAACCCCTCGTGAGATTGATCCTACTTTATCTAATAAAGAGAATATACAGATATTAAGATATATTTCTATAATCATAGCAGAAGAAGAAAGAGCCAAAATGTTAGAATCTAAAAAAATGGAAAAAATGATGAAAGAAAATAATATGAAAAATTCCATTCCTATAAAAACAGGAAACCAATGGGTGAGTAAGAGGATTTAAAATGTTTGAAATGGAGTTGGAGATAAAAGATGTTCAGCAATTCTTTCAGAGATTAGAACATACTATAAATGATGAAATGGATAAAGCAGTCAAAGAAATGGGTGACAAAGCCAAAAAATTAGCAACTGTTTCTATTGTAGAACAGAATCCTTCTTTGGTTGGTATTTCATCATGGGACCCGTTAAGTTCAAAATATCTTGTTTCATTTAAAAAAAGAACATCTCTTTATCCTAATCAATTGTTGAAATTAGAAGGACGAATGATGAAACAATTTTATTGTTCAAGATTAATTAGTTCTTTTAAATCCGGAAAGGCTTCTGTGTTTGTAAGTAATGCTTCTCCTTATTTTCCAATTATGGAATTAGGGGGGGGAAAAGTTCCTGCAAGACCGTCTTTACTTCCTTTAGCGAAACATACTGTTTTTATAAATCAATGTATAGAAATAACTTTAAAACATATTGAAGATGCAATAACAAAAGCAGGTTTGGGTATATAAATGACTACTAAAACTGTGAAATTAAAGTTTGTTGTTTCTGGAGGGGAAACTGCCTCAAGACAAACTAAAGAAATTAGCACAGGTATGATAAATTTAGCATCTGCTTTTTATCTTGCTGAACAGGCTCTTTCTGCAATAAATACAGTTATGGATAAGTTCATTAATAGTGCAATTGAATTAGAGAAAGAATTAGCAGTAATGGGAGCAATTGTAGGGGAAACGACTGATGATTTTGATAAGTTTACTGAATCAATGAGACAACAGGCCCTTTATATGTCTGTTAAATATCCTGTTGCGGCAGATGAAGTTGCTAGGGGTATGATTGGAATTGCACAGGCTGGTTTTAATGCTGGTGAAGTTATTTCTATGACAGATCATATTATGGCTCTTGCTACTGCTACAAATGCTGATTTCGCTGATTCTGCTGCTGTTGTAGTTACTTCTATGAGGGCAATGGGTCTTACTGTCAATGAAACAGAACGACTAGTTAATGACTTTCAGTATGCGGTTAATCGTTCAAGAAACAATATGCAGGATTTGGCTAATTCTCTTAAATTTGTTACAGGTTTTGCTCACACAATGGGATTAAGTTTAGAATCGGTAGTTTCGGCCCAGATGTCTTTAGTCAATGCTGGTTTGGAGGCAGGGATTGCTGGTAGAACCCTTCAGCAGATGTTAGTAGATATTGTTAGACCTTCACAACAGGCACAGGAAGTAATTGATAGATTGGGACTTCAATTCTTTGATGCTAATGGATATATGAAAGATATGGTAGGGATTGCTGAAGAACTTAGGCGTGTTTTTGGGACAACAACATTAACTCAACAACAGGCAGCGGATATGGCTACTATTTTTGGTTCTCGTTCATTGAGAGCGACAACCATCTTAAGACAAAGCGTAGATATAATGAAAAAATATGAGAATGAAATGGCTTCGGGGGTAGTAACTGCTTCTGCACAGGCACAGTTTGCTATGATGAGTTTGTCTGCAATGATTACTAAAGTGAAAAATCTTATGATGGTCCCATTTCTACAAGATACCTTTCTGCTCCCTTTAAAAACATTGCTTATTGAGAATATCAGTAAATTTGAAGAATTAGCAAAAACCATGTCTGAAAATCTAATGGCCGTTATGGTTGCTCTTATTCCTTTATTTGAGGCGATTGTTGAATTGTTAAACAACAATAATGAAGGTTTACAATTGTGGGTAGAGATGATAATCATTTCTGCACAAGCATTAACGATATTGGTTCGTGTTCTGGATATGTTTGGGGGGCATGGATTACAAATAGTTTCTATAATGATTTTAATGTCAAAAATATATAAATTGGCTACTCTTGAGATATGGGCTAATATTGCTGCTAAATTAATTGAAATGTCTGTAACTTTAGATATGGCAAAAGCCGATCTAATTGAGATGGGTGTGGTTGAAGGTTTAACTGTTGCTGAGGTCGCAAATGCAGATGCAATAAGATATTTAATTGTTACAAATATTGAATACATTTCCACTCTTGCCCTTCTTGGTGGGATATTAGGGGGAACAATATTGGCTTTTCTCTTTTGGAATGATATAACTAAAACATTAGGAAAAAATTTTACTATATTTATTGGGATTGTAGTTGCTTTAACTGCTGCTATTGTTGCATTGAGAACCGCTTCTGGCGGAATAGGGGTGGCTGCCAGAACAATTGCCGCTGGGGCTGCTACTTTTGTGGGTATGGGTCTTCTTATGGATAAAATGAAAAAAGATTGGACTTTTAATGTAACTGGTCCTAGTAAAGAAGAAATTGAAAGTTTTAATAAACAAGTAGAAGAAAGTCAGAAAAATTTAGCAACATTACAGGCACAGCGTTCTGGTTTGAATTTAACTGTAGGAGGGGCACCACAAAAAACATATACTTGGGGCGGTGCTTATGCAACAGGATTTCATGGGTATGTAAATCAACCTACTCTTATGCTTGTAGGAGAAGCAGGAACAGAAAAGGTAGATGTTACTCCTAATAATGATATTGGTTCAAATATTGATAATAATGGTCCCGTAATCAATAATACCATTTATGTTACTGATGTAAATGATGGAAGAGTAGTTAGAGAGATAAGGAGGCAGTTATTGATTTCAAGAGGATTTACAACATATTAGGAGGTATTAATTGACAACAACTTGGATACGGTCTGCTTTTTCTGGTTCAGGAAATGCAAGTGATTCTGCTAATTGGGATAATGGGGTGCCTGACTTAGTCAATGGAGCAGTATTCAATAATTCTGGTGATGCAGATTGTAATTTTGATATTAGTGAGACGGTGTCTTTATATATGGAGGATACATATTATGGAACATTGACTTTACAGAATGACTTATCTATTGGAACAGCAACAGATGGAAATAGATTGCATAAGTTTGACCCAAATGGATATACTATCTCTCTCAAAGGAGATACATATATTAATCCTGATTATTTCTATGGTTCAAGTTCTTCTAATTCAAAAATCTTAATTGAAACAAGAGATATTATATTAAAGATAGATAATACAGGAGCAACAAATATGCTCCATATTCCAATATTAGAAATAAATAATGTAGAAGTAACTCTTAAGGTTACTACGCCCCCCGGTAGATTATGGGTTGAATTGTTAGACATGGATAATGCAAAATTGGGTATCAATAATTCCGCTATTTTCATTGAAATAAGAAGTGGGGGATATTTGTTAATGGATAACAGTTATATCTATTCTACAAATTCAAATATTACATGGTCTTTATGGTTTTGGGGTTCTTCAAATAAAACATTAGTAAACGATTCATTTATTCAAGGAGCTGCTATTACTTATAAAGGTTCTACCTCTACAACATTTACAAATACTTCTTTTCTAATAGAAGAGTTCATTGATTTATCAGGAGGAGGAACAATCACATTTAACGGAATAATATTAGATAGTTTTGATGATGAACCCTGGTCTTTTAAAAATTGGACTGACCCAAATATGGAAATCATATTCATTGATTCGGTTTGTAAAAATTTTCAAAATAAGATATTTTATAGTTCAACCGGTTCAGGAAATTATGATTCTGAATTGATTTTTTCAGATGGAATACATAAATATAGAACAGTTCCTAATACAAAATTGGCTAAACATTATATTCAAGGTTCTTTAAAACCAAGAATATATCCTATGACAAAAGATAGAATGGTTGAGATTGGTTTTTTTGAAGCGATCGATACAACAACAATTATAGGTACTTTAAAACAGATATTTCAAGACCGTTATACTTTCGCATTTACTTTTTATGATGAAATCTTATCTAAATGTAAAATGCTTGAAAGCCCAATGATAAAATATAATCCTGCTCATTATAAGGAAATTAGATGTTTGTTAATGGAGGTTTTATAATTGACCGTTTATTATTGGGTTGGCGGGACTAATGAAAATGCAGATGTAGCTTCAAATTGGAGTCCGACTGGTATTCCGGGTTCTGGTGATACTGCACATTTTGATTCAAATGCAATAAATGATTGTTTATTTAATATTAGTACGGTATCTTCTATTTGGGTAAGAGAAGATTTTAATTATAATTTAAGATTAATTGGCGTTAGTTCAACTTGTTTTGTACAAGAAATAGATATTGAATTTTTTTATGGAAATGCAGATGAATTGGGATTATATGTATATCCTAATGTTACTCTTAAAGTATATACATTAAAACAATATTTTGCTAATCCATCAGAACGAGCATTTATAAAAAATTATTCTTCAAGTACAGGATATTTTAATCTTGAAATATCTCCTTTATCTCTTTTAACAACAACAGAATATTTTCATATTTCTGATGCAAATTTAGAGATAAAACCATATTATACTTATCATTTTTCTCAAGTTTTTAGTCATAGTGATTTATATATAAATCAGTTAAAAATTGGTACAGAAGCACAATTTCTGAATTGTGATAACTTAAAAATAAATGAATTATCTATATCTGATAGTACAGATGATGAGATATTATTTGAAAATACAGATGTAGATATGTATTCATCAACTTATTGGTATTTCTCTTCTTTTAATCCTGATGATGATTTTACCATAACTAGGACCAATTCATTTTTTAAGAATTTTGAACCATCAATACATTATAATCCTTCTACAACAACAGGAGCATATACACAACGATTAGGATTCCCCGAACAATTACAATTACTTACTGATTCTTATAAATCTAATTTATTAAAGGATAATATTGTAGGCGCTCCCAAACCTTATGCAGATATAATTTCAGGTGGTAGAAAGGTTAAGTTTGGTTGTACTCTTGGTCCTAATAGTCTTAACAGAATAACAGGAACATTAAGACAAATAGAAGAACAGTTTGATATTGTAGGTTTTACTTGGTACGATGGAATAGTTAAAAAAGGAATACTCACAGGAGAACCAATAAAAACCTATTATCCTGCTGATGAAAGAATGTTTATAGGAGAAATTGAAGAAACATTATAGAGGGAAAATATGGGGCAGCAACCTATTTATGGGGTTCATATTGATACAGATGAAGACGGGACATTTGAATATTCATATACTAATGTTAATTCTACAACTGCTAAAAGTTCAAGGGTTATAGATTATGAAATATTTACCCCACAACGATTCGGGGATGTGGTCAGACCTAAAGAGGCGAGAATAACTTTATCAAATAATGACGGTTCTATTTCTACAAGTTTTACAGTAAATGACAGGGTCCTTATTGAAAGTGGAACATCATCTACTGAAGAATTTTATGGTGAGATTACTTCTATTGAAAAAAGAGATGGCAGAATTGTTCTTAATTGTAAAGATTTAACAAACCGGTTATATAGAGATACTTTAAAATATAATATCTTTGAAAACTACAATGACCGGAAATTATTTGACATTCCTGCTTCTCCTAAAAAATATGTAGATTACCTTCCTAATGTTGTTCGATTAGATCAAGGAGCAATCTACTCATCTTGGTCCCCTAATGATGCTTACGCTTTTATGACGGGGGGGTCTCAAAGTAGTACTGGTTTGAATACTCAGTTTTATGATGGAATAAATATGGGGCCCTCTTTTTCAAGTTATTATAATCGTTGTGTTTCTTTTAAAAATGATTTTGTCTGGATGTGTGCAGATTGGAATGGCGGAAGTATTTTTAAATTTTATATGGGGGACATGAGTTCTCAAGCATCTTATACTTATGCTGGTAGCGACCCTGCTTGGGCGTTAGCTAGAAAACATAATGAGAATTATTTTATTTCTGGATGGACTTCATTACTCTATACTAAAAATGGGGCTTCAACAAATAGAACAACCGATGTTTGGACAAAGATATGGTCCACTACTTCATCAATAGAAATACATACTATTGAATTTGATCCTTCAGATACTACTACAATTGTTGCTGGGAAGAAATGCTTATTTTTGATTGAACCAGATGACCCAACTTCTTCTACCGATTTGTGGTCACAAGTAGAGAGTATTATTGATGAACCAGAAAAATATACTTTTAGAGATATTGCTTGGGGGGGTAATACTACTGAGGGATATTATGCTATTGTTGTAGGAACAGATAATATAAATTATTGGTATCCTTATTCTTTATCAGACCATCATTTCTATTCTAAACGAGGAGTTATTTTAAAAATAGAAGGAACGACGGTTACTAAAATAAGAGACGACCGTAAAGATGCGGTAGAACCTTCTGGGGTCATAAAATATACATCTACTACAAGTTATTGGTCCAATGTATCTAATGTAACTTCTTTTGATACAGAAAAATTGATTTATGATTCAAGTTCAATAAAAGTAACTCCAAATGCAAATAGTGATTACAAATTTAAATTATATTGGTCTTCTTATATTGATATAAGTTCTTATAATTATTTTAATTTATTTGTTGGGCATTCTACAACAGAAAACATTTATTTTGATATTTATTTTGAAGATAGTTCGGGCCATACTACTGAAAGTATAAAATTGTGGGCATATAAATATGATAGCGGAGTTCAATTTACAGAATATCAATTGTGGTTAGATGATATTTTAACTCCTTTTTCTACAACAAATGGTTTTGATGATACAAATGTAAAATATTTATATTTTCAAGTAGATTCTACATATAATACTACTACTGCAACAAAATTTTATGTTCATACTCCAAATTTTTCTAATAATTCTGGACCTTATTATGCAATAGAATATAATGCAAGAGATGATTTCTTCCTTATTGGAGGTTCACGATTACTTAGGATGGATGGTTCTACTAATGCCGATATATCTACCGTTTCTGAACGATATTATGCTTCAAGTATAGCAAATAAAGATCAAAGATACCAGGGACCAATATTTGATATATCATATAAATCTGATTATAGTATGGCTCTTATTACTTCTCCATATTGCACAGGAACAACTGAAAATGCTTCCGGATATATTCCTTTTGCTTCAATGTTAAGTTTCTATGGTGATGTTGCTTCATCTGGAAACCTTTATGTTGATCTATCTTCAACTGCTGATAATTATATTGTGAAACCAATTATTGCAGTAGAAGACCCGTATTATTATTTAGATAACCTTCCTCCAAGAGAGAAATGGGCTTATTATTGTGAATCTGATTCTGATGGTCCTGTATTAAGACAATATATTGGGCATAGAGATTGGCAATTCCATCAGATATATTTACCTTTAGCAAGGGTAGGATGTGATGATCCAAGACAGAATTATAAGTTTATTGTGGGGATAGGAAAAGGAAGACCTGATTCTGTTGAAACCCTTTTAACTTATACTGAAGTAGATGCTCTTAAACTACCTGAATTCAAAGATGGTCCACAGAATACACCATTATTCAAGATTGATATAGACAAAAGAAGTATTAATGCTACCGATTTGTCTTCTACTGATGGATTGTTTATATATGTTAATCTCCAGAACTCCAATTTTAATGAGCAGAACCATGTTCGGTTATCAATGACTTCTACTTTTGATTACTTCATCCCTGAAAACCAGGAGGTGATTGAATAACTGATTATGAAGTGTATAGTATCTCTAAAAATCCTGACCCATTAGAAGAAGATACTGATTGTACTGTTACTTTTACTTTAAAAAATACAGATAGTATTGATGATACTAGTTATATTTTTGTTATTGTTATATTTGATTTAAAAGACCCAGAAGATTATGCCTCCAATGATGACTTTGAGAGATGGTTATTGTCCCAAGTAGATAGAGAGAATGGGTATAGTGGATTTATTGACCCTATTTCAGCAGGAGGAACAAAGAGTATAAGTGTAGATATTTCAGGGAGTAAGAGTAGAAGATATATTTATTTTTATTCAAGAGAACAGACGGTTTCCGCAACTGCTGTTACTACTACATATACATTAGAAATAGACCGATATAAAGACCAAGATGGAGCAACAATTAATAGAGACCAAAAGAAAGGAAATATGTTTATTGGAACATATAATTCATTAGGAACAAGAAATGATATTTTATATATTAAAGGAGATGAACAATATTCTAATAATAGAAATAATGCCTATAATTTTCCATTCATAATAAATCAGGAAAATTTTAAAAAAATAGAACCAGATTATTATTATGTTCATTATGATTCTTCAACATATACTTATGGTGGAACAATAATTCCAGACCCTTCAAGTCCAAGTTTAGAATTATTAGACCAATCAAATATAGCAACAGATAAAGGATATTCTCCAATTATAGGGAAATCCAATATTGCTTTATCTTATTATAGAAATCCAAACAATACAAGGACAGTTTCATCTACAGTTGAAGATTTATTAGATAATATCCCACAATTGAAATCTACAACAAATTCAATATATTCAACTACCCCATCTTTAGGATTATTAAAAGGTATGAATAAACCATATAATGTTTTATTTTCTGAATTGGCAAAACTTACAAATATGGAATATTGGCAATCTACAACAAGAGATGCCAGAACTGGTTCTGCTTCATTAACTCCTAATTTCTATTTTCAACCAATTAAATATACTGATACTTCTGTTCAAACTTTTAACTGTGATAATACCACAAGTCCAGATTCAACTTATTATGTTATCCGTTCTGATTTACATAGGTCCGTAGAAACAGCAGATGGATTTTATAATGTTGTTGAAATTTTTGGTGGAACAGATGATAAGGGGATGCCTGTTTATACTAAATTAAGAGATAAAAGTTCGGTTTCAATGTATGGAACAACCATACTTTCATTGTCAGACCCAAATATTACTTCTTATGATGAAGTGGTAGATAAGGCAAGAGACTTGCTTCTTAAGGGTAGTAGGGGTAGGGTTAAAGGAACTATTTTAGTTTCAGGAAATTGGCAATCATTACATTCAAAAATGATAACCTTCAATGATACAAGAAATGGAT
>Ga0190352_1000364_pt1 | contig 11163 bp, 9 predicted proteins | sample 4872131011_MG_FD_161682 | JGI IMG/M metagenome (GOLD analysis project Ga0190352, IMG submission 161682) | Hydrothermal vent microbial mat bacterial communities from Southern Trench, Guaymas Basin, Mexico - 4872-13-10-11_MG | ecosystem: Environmental > Aquatic > Marine > Hydrothermal vents >...
AATTTTATTCTTTCATTTATTAATGAAGTGAAAAAGTTCCTTTAAACTTGTTCTCTTTTATGAGTTGATCTAAACTGAGAAGGAGACATTCCTTCTTTCTTTTTGAAGTACCTGGTAAAGTGACTCTGGTCATAAAAACCAACTTCGCTAGCTAACTCAGCAAGTTTAATATCTGTATTGAGGAGTAAATATTTTCCGTAATCAAGGCGAAGTTTAATAATGTAATCTGTAAGGGATAACCCTGTCTCTTCTTTAAAGAGGTGGAGGGCCCGGCTGATACTCAACCCAGCAGCTTCAGCGACCTGTTTAGCTGTTATCTTCATCGTGAAATTCTGATTTACATAATCCATCATTTTCTTGCTTTTAATTTTTCTCTTTTTATCTCTGATCAAGGACACTTTATTGATAAAGTTTTCAAGGATTTGATTTAGTTTATACAAGAGTTCTTCAATATCCTTAACTTTATTTAAATCAGTAAGATAAGAATAATTTAACCCAAACAGCTCCTTGGCTTCCACTCCCGCTTCTATAGCGGCTCGGGAAATGATAACCACTAGTTCGATGGCTCGAACTTTTATTATTTCAAAATTCATTCCACTTTCGAAAAATATAGAACCTAAAAATTCATTAAGAATTTCTCTGGCTCCGTTTTTATCTCCCAGCTTGACTCGTTGAATTATTTCATTTTGTTTATCCAAGATTTTCCGGGAAATGTCAGATTCGCTTTTTTTTAGGTCATCTAGGAAGTTAGCTATTTTAAATTGCTGGATGTATCTTTCTTTTTTTTCTTTAAGATAAATAAAGTCATTAATCCGGTATTTTCGAGTTAAAGATAATAAAAAGGAGAGATATTCTCTTGTTAATCTTAATGAAATTGTTTTCAAATTGAGTCGATGATTATGGAGGATAGAGGGGTGAAAATCATGATAATTTTCTAGTTTATCCGCAATTTCTTCTTTTATGTCTTTGGCCATTTCAGGAAAGATGGCAAATCCACTTATCAACCCCCCTAGTAACTTCTGTTTAGCAGTGACAGGAACAGCAAAAATGATAAGACCCAAGGGGCAAGTGGTAATATAACCTTCACCCCAGCGGAAGGATTCTTCAACTGCTTGCAGCATCCGTAATTGACAATTTCTTTCCACAGTCTTTTTTTCGTTGGGTAAAAGCTGCAAACATATTCTACATTCGTTATTTTTATAAATTACCTGACCTTCTCTATTGATTAAAATTAAAGGTAGTCCTGTGCGCTGACAATAAATTTTTTCTAGATCAGAAAATGTTTTTAGAGAAACGTATTTCGTAATTTGCATTTTTCTTTTACATTTAAATGTTTTCTATTGAATTTGTCCCCAAGTGAGGCGAAGATTTTAAGAGAACTAAAAAGAGGGCAACAAACTTTAAATAAACCAAGTTTAAAAGATGAGCTTGAAACTGCCTGGAAGAGTTTAGTATCAAAATCACCCCATTTTGTAAATTAGCAGAAAATGTTCTCATTATCAACTAAGGGCTACGCAGAAGAAACCTCTATTTTTCGAGATTGAGCCTGGTGTTTCTCTTTTTGTAAAAGCTGGCGAGATGGGGTAAACTCATTATCAGGAGGATTGAGTATGAACATGAAAAGGACTAATCAATTAAAGGTTAAGCCGGTTAGTGAAATAGCCCAGAATTTAGGTATTGACCCGGTGGCGCTTGAAGAATATGGTCCCTATAAGGCTAAGGTTAAATTTGATCAGCTTCTAGAGGAAAGAAAGCTTAGAGGCAAGTTGATCATGGTTACCGCCATGAGTCCCACACCAGCGGGTGAGGGTAAAACCACGACTTCGATTGGTCTGGTGGATGCTTTTAATCGCCTCGGACATAAGGCAGTTGGCGCCCTTCGTGAACCTTCTTTAGGACCGGTTTTTGGATTAAAGGGAGGAGCCACCGGAGCGGGCCGGGCCAAGGTTTTTCCCAGCGACGAGATTAATCTTCATTTTACGGGGGATATCCATGCGGTTTCCGCCGCTCATAATCTTTTAGCTGCTATGGTTGATAATCGGCTTCATTTTGATGGTGCCTGTGGCCTCTTAGATTGTCGACGAGTTACTTGGAGGCGCGTGGTGGATATGGATGATCGGGTATTGCGTGAGGTGGTAGTCGGCATTGGGGGGCCTCTTCGGGGAATTGCCCGGGAAACAGGCTATGATATCACTGCTGCCTCGGAGGTAATGGCCATTCTTTGTTTGGCTTCCGATCTCCAGGATTTAAAGGAGCGTTGTGGCCAAATTCTCATCGGCTATTCGCCAGAGAAGAAGATGGTCTTTGCCCGGGATATTAATGCTCATGGAGCCATGGCCGCTCTTCTCAAAGAGGCGATTAAACCGAATCTAGTTCAGACTGAAGAAGGAAGCCCCGTTTTTATCCATGGTGGTCCCTTTGCCAATATTGCCCATGGAACAAATTCAGTTATTGCCACGAGGTTAGCTTTAACTTTGGCTGATTATGTTATCACCGAAACAGGCTTTGGTTCTGAGCTAGGGGCAGAAAAATTTTTTGATATTGTGGTTCGCACCGGGCATATTCCTCCTCCGGCCGCTTGTGTCTTAGTGGCCACCATTCGGGCTCTCAAATATCATGGCGGGCTTTCTCTCAAGGAATTAGACCAAGAAAACCTTGAGGCATTGCAAAAAGGGATAAACAACTTGAAAAAGCACATAGAAAATATGCGCACCTTTGGGGTCCCTTTTGTGGTCGCCGTTAATCGTTTTCCCCAGGACACCGAAGCGGAAATATCTCTTCTTCTTCGTCTCCTAAAAGTTGAAGGAGTTAGAGCAGCTTTAAGTGAAGTTTATGCCCGAGGAGGAGAGGGCGGCTTGGAATTGGCCTCCCAGCTTATTGAAGCTATAAATCACGATAAAAATGAATTTAATTTTCTTTATCCATTGGAGATGCCTTTAATCGAAAAGGTGAAGACAGTCGCCAAAAAAATCTATGGTGCTTCAGCAGTTGCGATGGAAGGCAAGATTGAACGGAAGATAAAAAGGTTAGAAAAGGCAGGATTTGGTCACTTACCCGTGTGTATCGCCAAGACCCAGTATTCTCTTTCCAGCGATGATGAGCTTTTAGGCCGGCCGCGTGATTTTACTTTGATTGTCACCGATGCTTCCCTTAGCTCTGGAGCAGGATTTGTGGTCATCTACTGTGGGGACATTATGACCATGCCCGGTTTGCCCCGTCATCCCGCGGCGGAGAAAATTGATGTGACTCCAGATGGGCGGATAGTTGGTTTACTATAGCTCTCATTGGTTCCCAGAGAAAAGTCTCTTTCCCTGGTGAGGGCATCATCCCTAAGAGATTAATTACTCCCCCTTACTAGTTAGTTATTTTTGAGGCGCTTAAGAAGTAGATTGTGTTTTTCCTTAAACTATGTTTCTTTTTCTAATGATCTTCCTGGCTTGCCTCAAAAAAATTATTTTCCTGGGTGCATGTATTCGCTTGGATCAATTATTTCTTTATCTTTCTTTGATGGAGAATCAATAGGGAGGAATAATTGAGAATAAAATAAGGGGGCTTGTTATTTTTCGAAAACCTAGATTGTGTGGCTGGCGTCAAGGCGAGGTTTGCTGTTTACAGCCTTTGGCAATTGTGATAAAAAGAGGATGATTTGAAATTCATAATTCCAAAGGAAGGGTTATCATATGTGCGAGCTTAGGGATGTTTTTATTGTTGGGGCCGCCCGGACCCCGATTGGTAGTTATCTAGGGGCTTTAAAAAATTTTACTGCTCCCGATTTGGGGGGGATAGCCATTAGAGAAGCTGTTCATCGCGCCGGTTTAAATGGAGACGATGTAGATGAAGTTATCATGGGTAATGTCGTTTCGGCTGGAATTGGTCAAGCTCCGGCGAAGCAAGCGGCCGTAAAAGGAGGAATTCCCTACACAGTGAGCTGTTTTGCGGTCAACAAAGTTTGTGGGTCAGCCCTTAAGGCCGTTGCCTTAGCCACTCAGGCTATTTGGTTGGAAGAAAAGGAAATTGTGGTGGCGGGAGGCATGGAAAGCATGAGTCGGGCTCCCCATCTTCTCTGGGGGCTGCGGGAAGGACTGAAATTTGGAGATGCTACTTTAAAAGACGCGATGATTTATGATGGACTGTGGTGCGCTTTCCATGACATTCACATGGGGAATACTGGCGAAATAATTGCTGAAAAATTTGGGGCGACGCGGGAAGAACAGGATGCCTACGCTTTCTCTTCCCATCAGAAAGCTTTAAAAGCCATTGACCAAGGTTACTTTGAAGAAGAAATTGTGCCGGTCACCGTTCCTCAGCGGAAAGGAGACCCGATCCTCGTTAAGGTTGATGAAGGTCCCCGGCGGGATGCTACTCTGGAGAAATTGTCTCGGTTAAAACCAGTTTTTAAGAAAGATGGGACAGTTACCGCGGGAAATGCGTCTACTTTAAACGATGGGGCGGCCGCGGTGGTTGTGGCTTCAGATGAAGCGGTTAAAGCTAAGGGTTTGAAACCGTTAGCTCGAATTCTGGGAAGTACCACTAACGCAGTTGAGCCCTCGATGGTGATGTATGCTCCCAAAGGAGCAGTCGAAAAATTGTTAGCAAATGTTGGCTGGAAAATGGAGGATGTGGATTTATTCGAGATTAATGAGGCTTTTTCTGCCCAAATGGTGGTTTTGTTGAAAGAAATGGGTCTTGACCGAGAGAAAGTTAATGTCCATGGGGGAGCAGTGGCCTTAGGCCATCCCATCGGAGCCACAGGAGCGCGTCTCTTGGTCACCCTTATCTATGCCCTTAAACACCGCGGCTTGAAAAGAGGAGTCGCAGCCTTATGCTTGGGTGGCGGTGATGCAGTGGCCATGGCCATTGAAATGGTTTAGGAAAAGAGGAGGCTGAACAATGAATATTAAAAAGATTGGTGTTGTCGGAGCTGGAACAATGGGGACCGGGATTGCCCAGGTGGCGGCCGCCAGCGGGTTTGAGGTGATTCAACACGACCTGGCCGATGAAGTTTTGGCTAGGTCTCAACAAAGTATGGCCAAGAGTTTGGGCAAGCTTATCGACAAGGGTAAGGTTCAAGGGGATAAAGAAGAAATAATGGCCCGGGTCAAGAGAACTACTAAACTGGAAGAGTTGCGCGACGTGGATTTTATCATTGAAGCGGTTTTTGAAGATTACGAGGTAAAAAAAGCCGTCTTAAAGGAATTGGACCAGCTTCTTCCCCCTGAGATTATTTTTACGAGCAATACCTCTTCGATATCAATTACTCGTCTGGCGGCGATTACGAGTCGAGCTGAGCGATTCATGGGGATGCATTTTATGAATCCCGTGCCCTTGATGGTTTTAGTTGAATTAATCCGCGGGATAGCCACTAAGGAGGAGGTTTTCCAGGAAGTTAAAGCATTGGCCGAGGCTATGGGTAAAGTTCCGGTTGAAGCCAACGATTTTCCCGGTTTTATCTCCAACCGCATTCTGATGCCCATGATCAACGAGGCGGTTTATGCTTTAATGGAAGGCGTCGGGACAGTGGAGGCCATTGATCAAGTGATGAAGCTGGGCATGAACCATCCCCTGGGACCCCTAGCTTTAGCTGATTTAATTGGCTTGGATGTCTGCCTTCATATTATGGAAGTTCTCTATGATGGCTTTGGCGACCCGAAATACCGTCCCTGTCCTTTGTTGAGAAAAATGGTTGATGCCGGTTATCTTGGCCGGAAAACGGGCAAGGGATTTTATGATTATCGCTAACAAAGTGGGTGGAGGCTCTGGACGGATAAAGAGACGAGAAAGGAGATCATCACTCCTGAAGAAAGGCTAGGGAAAATAAGGGTGAGGATTTAGATAGAAGATTGAAGAAGAATAAAAAAGCCCGCTGGGAAGAGTCGGGTAATTAATAGTAATTAATAAAAGCGGAGGACAAGATGAAAAATTCAACCGATAAGAACCAGGTCTCAAAGAGTAAAGCTGTCGAAGCAGCATTACTTCAAATCGAGAAACAATTTGGTAAAGGCTCGGTGATGAAATTGGGACAGAAACAAGCCGCTGTTCAAGTGCCAGTCATTCCCACTGGATCTATTTCCTTTGATTTAGGGTTAGGAATCGGTGGTTTTCCTCGGGGGCGGGTAGTGGAAATATTTGGCCCCGAAGCCACCGGGAAGACTACTCTTGCCCTCCATGTCATTGCTGAGGCTCAGAAGCGAGGGGGATTAGCGGCTTTTATCGATGCCGAGCATGCCTTAGATCCCCATTATGCCGCTCGGATTGGAGTGGATATAGATAATCTTCTTGTCTCGCAGCCAGATTACGGGGAGCAAGCCTTGGAAATTGCTGAAGTGCTGGTCCGCAGCGGTGCGGTTGATGTCGTGGTTGTTGATTCAGTGGCCGCCCTTGTTCCGAAAGTGGAGTTGGAGGGAGAGATGGGGGATACCCACGTTGGTCTTCAAGCCCGCCTCATGTCGCAGGCTCTTCGCAAGCTAACCTCCATTGTCAGCCGCTCCAAGACTTGTTTTATCTTTATTAATCAAATCAGAGAGAAGATTGGATTTTTCTTGGGATCTCCCGAGACGACCACGGGCGGTCGGGCCCTGAAGTTTTATGCTTCTTTACGAATTGATGTCCGGCGGATAACTAATTTAAAGGAGGGAGATGCGGTAATTGGCAATCGAGTTAAAGTAAAAATAGTGAAAAACAAGTTAGCTCCTCCTTTTCGAGAAGCTCAGTTTGATATTATTTATGGCGAGGGAATTTCCCGGGAAGGAGATCTTGTGGATTCCGGGGTGGAGTATGGCTTAATTGAAAAAGCCGGCACTTGGTATTCCTACAAAGGTGAACGCTTGGGACAGGGCAGAGATAATGTCAAGAATCTTCTCAAAGAAAATAAAGAATTGGCAGCAGAATTAGAAGTGGCTATCCGGCAAAAAGTTGGTTTACCAATTGAGAGACGCGCGGAGCAAACGGAAGCTAAACCCGCTTCTTGAGGACAAGTTTGGGCGAATGATAATTTTTTTAGGTTCATTTGAGGAACATTGTAAGATCTCAACACCTAAAAGATAATTTGCCTTTTGATCTTCCTTTAAAGATGAAAAAATAAGACATTTTGTTGTTTTCTCCTTATTACAACCTATTTGGCTGAATTTTACTCAAAAAAACATATTTGACCTCGTTTTTTGCCTTCACAGAGTAGAGTTGAATCAGAATTAGACCAAAGTTTTGGCCGTATGCCCAGGAACTCATATTTAGTCCTTGAATTCGGGGACATATCCACCAGGATTAGGCGAAGATTGGCTTGTTCTTTGTATTGCCGATTTACTGATTAGGCTTGCGACTGCTTCTTTTTCTAGTTTCTTGAATTTGGTGGGATTTTCTCATGTCGGCCAGACTTCTGGATATTTTTAACCCCGCAAAATTGTGTTGACGGAGTCCTTCATAAAGGACGATAGCCACGGCATTGGATAAATTAAGGGAACGAGCTTCCTCAACCATGGGAATGCGATAACATCGTTCGGGATTTTTTCCCAACAGGGATAAGGGTAAGCCGTAGGTTTCCTGGCCAAAGACAAGGAAAACATCGCCGCTGAACTCGATCTGAGCGTAGGATTTGGAGCCATATTTGGTCAGGTAAAAAAAATTGCCGTTTGAATTTTGGTGGAAAAACTCATCTAGATTATCGTAAACAGATACTTCAACCAACGGCCAGTAGTCGAGGCCTGCTCTCCGCAGCCAACGATTTTCGAGAGAAAAACCCAAAGGTTTTATTAAATGAAGATGAGCGCCGGTGGCCGCGCAAGTCCGGGCTATATTTCCAGTATTCTGCGGGATTTGCGGCGCAAAGAGGACTATATTCCAGGAGGAGGGAGGTTGGTTAATTTTTCTTCCCCTTCTTCTTACTGGGCTTCTCATCCGGGTTTTTTGTCCTTCAGGCGCTGTAGTTCATTCTTCTTCTACTGCTTCTAACTGGACTCTAACTTTTATTTTGTTTGCTTGGCGGAGAAGACCTAGCTCCACCCAATCACCGACTTCATGGGTTTCCAAAACATAAGCTAGATCATCGTAAGATCTAATTCTTTGTCCGTCAACCGAGATGATAATATCTCCCAAGAGATATTTCCCTCGCCTCGTGCGACTAATTCCTCGCAACCCGGCTTGGGCGGCATTACTGCGGGGGCTCACCCGGGCAATGATGACCCCTTCAATGCCTAATCTTTCAGCAATCGAGTCGGAAACCACAGAAATAGCCAGACCAGGCCTGATGACTTTGCCATATTTAATTAATTGAGGCACGACTCTTTTTACAGTATCCACGGGAATGGCAAAGCCGATTCCGGCATTGGCTCCGCTAGGAGCTAAGATGGCGGTGTTGACGCCAATCAACTGCCCTTGAGAATCAAGGAGAGGACCTCCCGAGTTTCCGGGATTAATAGCGGCATCAGTTTGGATAACATTGTGTATTTTACGGTCAGTCATCGAGGTGATTTCTCGCCCTAAGGCGCTGACCACCCCGACGGTTAAAGTATGGTCTAAGCCAAAAGGATTGCCAATAGCCAGAACTTTTTGACCGACACGGAGAGTGGAGGAGGTGCCGAGGGGAATGGGGGTAAGAAGCTTAGCTGGAGCTTTGACTTTGATCACTGCCAAATCTTTACTGGGCGCGATGCCGACCAGCTTTGCCTCGTAAGTTGAATTATCTTCTAAAGTGACACTTAAGCGAGTAGCCCCTTCAATCACGTGAAAATTGGTAACGATATGACCTTGGTTGTCCCAAATAAACCCCGAGCCAGTTCCTTTGGGGATTTCAAACACATCCAAGGTGAAAAAGTCACGCTGGAGGACCTTGCTCGTAATGAACACCACAGAGGGGGCTGTTTTGTCAAAAATGGCGATGGTGTTTTTTTCATCTTCGAGCAGCCCCGCCTGGGGGAAGAGGAAAGGAACTAACCAGAGAGAGAAAGCCAATAAAAGAGGAATTTTTTTGGTCATTTTATCTCCTCAAGAGGAAAAGTTTCTTTTAATTTTGTCCAGGCCCATTGAGCTAGTTCTTCACTTTTGTGGTTAATCGTTTCTGGGGTCGGGGTGCGACTAAGCCAGGCTTGCTCTATTTTTTGGGCCTGAATTAGGATCTCTTGTTCGATTTCCAGCAGGAGAGGAAACACCCCGGACCCGCGATAGGTTAGAAATCGGCTTAAATTGAGATACTGAGCCATGTGACCCCGACGGTCTGGATAGAGATAGAGCTCGACGAGTTGAGCAAGATGATTAAGAGGGGCTCCATTTTCTCCGGTGAGTACCGAGGGCACTTGCGTGGCACCGGCCCAAATAGGCAAGGCCACGGTGCAAATGGGCTGTCCAAGCATGACCCACATGGTGGTTAAATAGGCTTTTTCTGGAGAGGGGGCAGCGACAAAAACGGTTACTGCCTGAGTAGAATTGCGGTTGATGGTGTCATTAGTGTTAATGTAGAGAGGTTGAGGGGAAAGAGGAAGGGGTTGATTTAAGGGATAGGACATAATTTTTTCATTTACCAAATCTCGCGCGGCCTGCTGAAGTATAAAGGGCAAGCTCAGAGATTTTTCGGCTGCCGCCTGTTGAAAAAGACGAGAAATTCTTTCCAGGCGAATATATCCTCCCCCAGTATAGGGCGTGGGGGCAGTAAAGGCATAGTTAGTGCGAACTAGGTAGCCATCAGGAGCAACCCTAGGATCATCGGCGTCGAATTTGGTATAGGAATCAGGGCTAGTTTCAAAAAAACAAGCTTTTCCGTAAGCATCGATAACCCCAAAATTGGCCCCTACTTTCCTTTGGCTGTTGGTTTGAAGAAGAAGCTTTTCAACGTCATCAACCGTGGCGCATTCTTCCAAGGCTCTCCTCATGAACGAGCCGTTATGGGCCATGCCTCCTTGACTTGGAGCCAGATCTCCTGAGGCAGAGTTCATAATGGCTAGACCAGCTTGGTTACACCCGGCCCAAACATTGCGGCCCGTTGGGTCGGAAGCGTTAACGAGGGCAATAATCCCCCACTTCTTTCCTTGAATAAAAACAACCATATTGTCTTCCACAGAGGTATCACGATTCTTCCATAACAGGGCCCGGCCTTCACGGGAAGCTTTGGCGGAAATAACGGCTACTGTGCAAGGGAAAAGAGGGGAAGAAATTATCGCGAGGAAGAGGAGATATACTAAAAATTTAATTCTTTTAGACGGCAGAGAAATAAACCTAGTGTTCACTCTTGCCTCCTTAATTAAAGGTTAATTGTTGGGAATAAAAAAAGGCCACTTCTGAATTAAAATATAAAAAAGAGAAGATGTAAAGCTGGGGGTCATAGTGCCCAAAAAGGTGACCACACCAAAGAAAAATGGGGACACGTCCGGTTTTTTTTGTTTGAAAGACGGTTAAGTAGGTGATAATAAGAAGAAAAAAGCGCCAACATCTCCCCATTTTTTCCTCCTCATGATATCAAAAGCTTAATTAAATTCCAGGTATTTCTCAGGACGACGTCCCTAAATTTAATAATATGAAGAATACTAAAAAGCTCTACACTAAATAGCCAAAGAGCAAAAAGAAGATGAGGGATAATCCTGCGGCGGTGAAGGCATATGGAAGTTGGGTTCGCACGTGGTCAATATGGTCGGTGGCCGCAGCCATTGAAGCGATGATGGTCGTGTCGGAAATAGGAGAACAATGATCGCCAAAGACTCCGCCTCCAAGCACCGCCGCCACGATTAAACCTGGATGAAGGCCGATAATTTTAATCATCGGCACGGCAATGGGAATCATGATGGCGAATGTTCCCCAGGAAGTCCCTGTGGAAAAGGCGATAAAGCAGGAAATAGCAAAAACGACGGCTGGGATTAGGCCGGAGGGTAAAGTGGCTTTAGCGGCTTGGGCAACAAAGGGGCCAGTGCCGAGAGCCTCGCAGGTATCTCCGATGGCAAAAGCCAGAATCATCAAGCTGGCTAAAGGGACTAAACCCCCAACCCCCTTCATGAATATATCGGTTATTTCTTTTGTTTTCATTAATCCTTGGAGGCGATAAGCTACGGCTCCGGCGAAGAGACCAGCCAGAACTGACCAGAGCACCGATACTGATCCGGAACCTTCCATCAAGTTGCCCTGGCCGGTAATGAAGAGCGCAATGGGCATGACTCCGACCATGACCCCTACCGGCAGGATCATGTT
>Ga0190352_1000365_pt1 | contig 11162 bp, 17 predicted proteins | sample 4872131011_MG_FD_161682 | JGI IMG/M metagenome (GOLD analysis project Ga0190352, IMG submission 161682) | Hydrothermal vent microbial mat bacterial communities from Southern Trench, Guaymas Basin, Mexico - 4872-13-10-11_MG | ecosystem: Environmental > Aquatic > Marine > Hydrothermal vents >...
TAACTATCTGAGTTTAATATCCTTGAGAAGAAGAGGGTGCTTCTATTATACAACCACATTATTCCGTAATCTTTAGTGTTCCTAATTGTTATATGATCTATTGCTACGTATGTGTGTATTGCATTTGTGGTTATTCCACGTCCGCCGTTTGGACAGTTTGCTTTGTTACCGTCAAGTATTCCCCCGTGAATGTAAACGTAGTCCCCGTCGATTGACAGTATGTCGCTTTGCGAGTTGTTCGCTAATTTGATTAATCCATTTATTTCAAGTTCAGTATACTGGGGAATATGTATTGTGGTATTGATGGTGAACACGCCTTTGCATAGCACTCGTTCAAACCATGTTCTTCCGCTTGTCAAACTGCTTAGTGTTTGCTGAATTATGGATGTTGCGTTTGTCCCTTCGAAAACCACTTTGCCATCGTATCTGGTGGTGTAAAAGTATGTGCCGTTGCTGATAACTACATAATCTAACGTGGAAGGTAATTGTTCAAGGTATATATCAAATGCAGGATCGTTATACTTTGACGCTATAAAGGTTGCGGCGTTAGTGCAATATGCAAGATCAAGAGTGTTGATGTAATCTGAGTATTTCTGATTATGGTTGTTTTGCTGATAAACGTTATTGACTACTCCTGTGATAGGTGTAAGACTGATTATGGTTAAGATGAGAATTGAGAGGAATAGAAAACGCTTTAACCGATACATTAAGTTTTTCCCCTAATAGTGTGTTAAAGTTCTGTTTAAAATGTTTTATCAAAAAGTTTTTAACGTAGCGGTTGCTACACTCTCAATTCTAAGGAATATATTTTTATTATATTCTTTGTTTTTAAAGTAATAGTGTTACATGATGTCTACTCTCGATGCGTTTGTTTCTGAGAAGCGTGAAGAAAACGTTGTCAAAAATGTTTACGTGACTACTCGTTTAACGTTTGAAAAATACTGTAAAGGTTGTAGGGAGTTGGTTAGAAGTGAACAGCTTAAGGGTGAATGGGTGAGGGTTTTCTGCAAGGCTGAAAAATGTGTGAAATAGAGGTGTAGCGGTTGCTACTTAATAATATGAAGCCCGTTATTTCGTCTGATGCTGTGCTGAACGGTTTGATAGATTTTTCTAAGCCTTATGTTCGCGTAAGTTTACGTGTGCCTTTCACGGTTAAGGAAGGTGTTGTGGTTGATGTTGAAACAACGGGGTTGCCTATGGAAGTTTATGATCGTGAACTTGGTAGGATGGTTTTGAAGAGGAATAAAGTTCACATGGTTAGTTTAGGTTTTTTAGAGAGGAACCTGCTGTATGTTTACGGTTTATGGAACCCTCAGAAGTGGCGTGTTTTTGAACGTGTCTGCCGTAATTTGCTGAAGGGTAAGAAGCCTTTATATGCTTACAGTTGCAGTTTCGAAGAGTGTTTTTTAGGTTTCAAAGGTAATTGGATTGAATGTTTAGAGTACGGTATAGGATATTCAGATTGGAATGACGAGTATTATCAGTATAGGAAATCTTTGAGGCGGGCAGCCTACGATTACGGGTTGAAAGACAGTCTCTATGATGTTGACGGGCGAGATGTTCCTAAACTATGGAAAAGATTTGTTAATCACGGAAATTTTAAATGTTTATGGAAGATAATCTATCACAACATGGCTGACGTGTTCAGGCTAGGTTGGATAGTGTGGAGAAAAGAGAATAGAGATGGAAGATTAAACGATAACCGTGTGGAAGCCTAACATGCCTATAGAAAAATAAAAGGGGAGAAAGGAGAAAATTGCAGATTGCTTCGAGGATGAAGGAAGCAAGGAAAAGTTCTTCCTTGCGGTACACACAAAAACACTTAGAAGCAAACGACTTGAAAACACGTAGTTTAAACGGAATGTAAACTGTGATTTACAGACGAAACGGGGAAAAACTCATCTCTATTCTCTCTCAAAAACACGTAGCAGTCGCTACTTTTTTCTTTTTGACTGAAAACGCCAACCCATTTTATGGTAGTTAACCATCTTAACCATTTTAATCCCCCAGAAAAGCGTTGATTTTGGCTGTTACGGTTTCGCTTTCCCTCAACGCTTTCAACACTAAGGCTTTTCCCTGCGATGTTATCATGATTTCTGGAGCATCCAGCTTTCGGTTGATGTAGCCTCTCCTTTCCAAAACGTTCAATATGTTGTAGACTGTGCCAGCCGAAAACTTGTAGTTAAACGACTGCTCAATAACTTCAATAATATTGTAGGCTGTGCATGAACCCTTAACCATGAGAACTTTAAGGATTAAGTAGGGCAAGTAACAACGCAGAACCATGTAGGAAACATCATCAACGCGGGTAACCATTTCATACACCTTTAATGGTTTCTCATATATCGGATTTGGAATATAAAACTTACGAAAAGAAAAAGGGGAAGTTATGTAACGTATGGTTTGACTTGTGTTGTTATGGTGTATGTGTCTGGCATTATGGCGTAGTGAAACTCTATAACTATGCTGAAGGTTATTGTCTGATGGGGCAGAATTGCTGTTTTGTCAACTTTTTGTCCATCCACTATCCAAGAAACGGTGATGCTTCCGTCAGTCACCAAGTTTCCATGACTATCTGTAATGTTAATTAAGGCAAATTCAACCATGGCTGTAGTGTCACCTTTATTTTCAAGGGTGTGATTTGCGTAAACTATGCATCCGCCGTATGTAGGAGACAAAGTTTCAGCAATGATCTCGTTATAGCGTTTTCCGTCAACCCAAACGGCTTGCTCAACTGGAACAGTTGTTGTTATCTGCCCATAATATTGGATGGCGGCGTAGGCGATAATAGAAACTAAAGCAATCACCAGAACGGCAACAACAACCTGGAACACACGTCGCTTGTCCATGAAAATCCCTTCTTAGTTTACCACGGATATTGTCGATGTCTGATCTGTCCACCACCGTAGGTTAGTGTTTAGGCATTCATAGTATTGGAACAGCTTCACTGTTATTGTTCCAGAGATGCCTGTGGCACCGTAGTCGTTGAAGTATAAGTCTAGTCTGTGGATTTCTCCGCCTTCCCATTCTTCGAATTCACAGTAGTATCCAGTAACTCCGTCATCTGAGGCGTCTGTATCTTCCAACACTGTTGTTTTAACTGCTCCGTCTAAACTGTATTCCTCTGGGACAAGTCCTGAAATTTTCGTCTGGTAAATTCTACCCGCTTTAATTATCTTGTCTGTGCCCGAAACAGTGAACATTAGAGTGACGAGCCACTTGTCGTATAGAGTTGTGTTCATGTTGGATACGCTGACGTCATAAGCTCCGCTTGTAGCGTTGTAAGCGAGAAGTGCAGTAGTTATGGTTACTGATGCCTTTTCGTAAACGTTTAGAGTGGATGGTTCAAGCCACACTTCTTTGTCTTCACTGTTTGTTCCAGGCACGGTTACCGTGAAGACTTCTGGGTAGATTACGGTAGTGTCTTTCTTGATTAGAACTACGTATGTGCCTGCATCAAGTGAAACTGTCCATGCCCCTAAAGTGCTGTCGTAGGCTGCTACGGCAACGGGTTTAGTTGCGAAAGTTCTTGTGCCTATTGGGTCGACGCCAGCCACATAGAATTCTGGTGAAACGTCACCCGTGTCTAGGAGAGCGTATGTTGCTGTGTCGTAGATTTTGAATTTAACAGTTAAGCCTGTAGTGTATTTTGGTGGTGTAGCAGGTGTAACCACTTTAGTTATTATGGTGTATTCACCTGGTTCAAGTGCTTCATCAAATTCGTAGCGAATGTAGAAGTCTAAGCGTTCTCCTGGAGCCAAAGTAAACGGTGAAGAAATTGGTTCACGTATTGTTGCGTGACCTATTGGTAGGTAATTTTCATCAATCTCTATCCAAACTGGTATCCCGTTGTAGTTTGCGTAACCATGCCATAGGAATTCATTAGGAAGTCTAGTTTTCTTAATTGCCACAGACAATACATTACCGTTTTCACCGCTTACACTTGTTTTCACCCAATCCTCATAAGTTCCGCCTGAATAGTCTGCAAATCTAACGGTTGTTCCGACATCGGGTGCATAATACCAACCATCGTGGCTTCCGTCATCAAAGGTAGTTATGCAAAAGCCATGTGGATAATTTATTGCTACGGTCATTTTAGGTGTATGTGTAGGATTGTCTGCGTATGTATAAGTCCATTGTAACCAGCCGTCACCCGTATCTTCAACAGCTACATGTAGAGTGCCACGTTCTGTCGCGTAGTCTTTGACAAATGAATAAGGCTTTGAATCCTCAAGGTAGGTTACTGTAATTCCTTTATGGTCTTCATGCCCAGTTGAGTTAGTGATTATGTAATTGAATTGCATTGTTATTGGATTTTGTGCTTGATTTTCAAGGTAATGTAATGTAAAGATTATGGTCGACGGCATAATTTCAGTTCCGTTGAAATCTTCTATAATATCTTCGTAGTATGGTTTTCCATCCAAATATATTGCCTGATTAACGTTCACTGTAGTGACTATTCTGCCATAGTAGTCAAGTAGTGCTGCTGATGCTATGCCTATGCAGAGAACTAAAGTCAAAGCCAGTATCGCCGTTTTCTTTTTGGCAAACTTCATTTTTTTTCTCCTTTCTTGTTTATTCGGGAATTAAATGTTCGGATTTGGATATAAGGCTTATGGAATTAACTTATAGAATAGAAAACAAAAACAGAGAAAAGATGGAAATAAACTACCATTCTGCATTAATGTCGAATTTCCCTGTTGAATTACCCGCAACAGCATTTGGATTAGCCACGGAGAGTTGAACCATTCTTGTTTCTCCTGGTGCGATGTTGGTCAAGTTACCAGTATAGGAAAATGTCCATCCAGTAGAAAGTTCACTCGCATAAAATGTAACGATACCAATCGTTGAATGTCCAACATTCTTGATATATATTGTAGCGTTGAAGCTTTTAGTCGCCTCATTCCATGACCAGATTTCAGATTGATTAGATTCTGATGTTATCTGCGTAACTCCGTCAGCTCTATAAAACTCAAGAGTTGCTGAAGGAACAGTAAGTGTTTGATAAAAAGAGAATAACTGCGTTGTTGCGTAGGCTGTTGTTGCCAATAAAACCGTTAAAAGCGTTGCGATTACAGCCTTCTTTATCTTTTCATTCCCAACCATAACTTCCTCACCAACGAAACATACGAAATAATCAGATATTTAAATTGTTATAGAAGTATCTTCTATTACTTGTAGCAGTCGCTACATACTTGTCTTTAACTGACGTGAAATGTCAGAATGTTACTTTCAACATGATTGCTGAACGCTGTTAACGGTATGCCGACACCTGAATATTCCTCGATAACCATCCAGTAGTCTTCTCCGCTTGAGTTGCTTGGATCGATAATGGCGATAACGTTGTGTGAAGTTCCAGCTTGTGCTGGGGGAATGTTTTGTTCAAGGCTTCCGTAGGGTATTACTCCGTGTTCGTTTGTCATCGTGCTGGTATAATAGTTCCAAGTGGTGCTTGTGGGTGGCTTAACGAGAATGAAAACCATCCAATTGCGGTATGTCCCCGTTAATGCTCCGCTATATGTTTCGCCGACATTCCACGTGTCTTTCAGTTGATATATGGTTATCCCGTAAACTGTTAGTGATGCAACGTTGCTTTCGATGTTTCCGACTTTGAGCTTTACATTCCAGAAACCAGCAGGTTCAACGGGGCTGGATTGCACGTATCCCCCCGATGAATCCGTTGTTATGTAACCTAAGCTAATCCATGGTGTAGCATCGTCATAATTAGCGAGAACTTCAAGTTGCGTGTTGGGAAAGTTGCTTGTTACTGTAATTGTTGCGGTTTCACCCCGTTGTATGCTGTTTGGGGTGATTGAAAGGGTGATATACGGATTTGTCGGTGTTGTTGGCGGCGTTTCGCTTGGCGGTTGAGGGGTTATTCCCCATTGTCCTTCGAAACCCGTTGAAGGATAATTTGTTGATGTTCCGCTAGGTTGCAGTCGCTCTGGCTCAAGTAAAACTACAAAGACTACGATTGCAATAAACAAAGCCACTATAATAAAAGGTGAATAATTTTTTCCCATTTTATTACCTCTAACCTTAATTTCTCTTTTTCTGTAATTCTGCTTAAATACTTTTATAAAAAAGAATTTTATGTTAGAATTATCTTCTAGAAGTGTTTTACATACCCATTTAAAAGAAAGCGTAACCTAAAATGATATTGTAGGGGTGGCGATGAAGGGATTATTTCAGCTTCTCTCCTCTCACTATCTTTCAGAGCTACCCCTTTAAAACAAAGAGGAAAAAGATAAAGGTGGTGGAGATGAAAGAGAAAAGTCTGAGCCGAACAAATATTACTAAGGCTTTCGTTGTAATAATGGTTTCTCTGCTGTTATCGATGACTTGTATACCAGCTTTTGCACAGCCAACTTCTGCACAAAGAAAAAAGAGATACAACAAGAACTTCAGTATAGAATGGATTGCCAAAAGGGGCGACTACGTTGAAGCAGTCGTAAACGTAAACGAGAAAACTTTTCACATGATCGCAAAGAGATACGGTGATACATGGAAAGTCACAAACATTAACGGTGTCGAACAACATTCAAGCTACTGCACAGCAACCACTATTCCAAGACCGCCGTATCCATGGTGGATTTGGATGGGCAATGTTCCAGCTATTCGTTTATATTTAGACGTATCCACAGCCATGAACACCAATACTGCATTAGCTGTCATTGCCCTGTTAGGAGGGATTATTGGCGGTGCTTATGGTGGACCTTACGGTTTGGTAGCGGCAGCAGTCGTAGGTTTAATGTATATATCGTATGACACTCTCTACAAGGATCATCATCCAGATGGATCATGGAGCCTTTGGGTTCCCGTGGACTGGTATAACGTATTTGTGTATTCCTACTTCCATGGGCTTTACATGGCTACGTGTCGTTACTGGTGGTATTTCTTTGCTGTTCCATGGAACATCGGCTCACATGAATATTGGTCATAGGCGAAAGGAAATGTCTGTCATAAGGATGATTGAACCTTGGCTTGTCATGGCGGTTCTGCTATTTGTGATTGCATTAGTATCGGCTGTATGGAATAGCTACATGACGGGGTTAGCCATCACCGAATACTTTACACCGATAGTTCTGCTAATATCAGCGGTTTTGCTATCAATAGGCATAGCTAAGCAAATTAAAAGGCTCAAAACCTAAACTCCCCCTTTTTTTCTGTAGAACCTTTAGGCAGGTATACTTTTGTTCAAAAATGCTTTCTAATTTATATGTTTGTAGCAGTTGCTACACTACAACCTTCTCTAAACCACGTTTTTGATGTGTGTTTTGTAGAATTGTAGCTCTCTCTGTTTGCATTTTTGCCTAGCTACGTTTGGGGGTGCATCTTTATATGAGATTGCTTCGCATCTTTCTAGTCTTATGTCCATGCTGGTGGGCATTGAAATAGCCTTGAAAACGTCTTTTACCTTGTCTTCTGTTAGCCCTTCACAGCTAACACCTTCGTACACGTTAATTGAGCAAGTCAACCCGACTTCCTTGCTTAATATGTCGTACATCACTTCGTTTACAGATGGATCTCTATCGTAGTATGTAACTGTGCCTTCATCAAGATCGATGTGTGTTCTATGTCCAGGTGAAGAGCCGACGGTTACTTCGGCATGGTTACCGTCTATTCTGCATTTTAGTGGTTCAAAGTCCACTGGTGAGTAAAAAGGGGAACCTTCAGGGGTGTCTAACGTTTTAAGTTTATCCGTTAACTTGTCCCACGTAAGACATGCCTTAACCAAGGTAGGGTTGGACTTCAACTAAACCACCCGCCATGCACATTTGCCAGAAAATTGCCAGTTTGCAACTTTGTCTCTGTAGGCATCGAGTATCACGTGGAAACAAGCTGTCAAATCGTTTAGAAAGGCACTTTCATTATAGGGATCTATGCTACCACGCAGATAAGTGCATCGTCTACCGATAAGTCTCTTACTAGCCTCGTCCGCCATTTCCAAATCATAAAAAGCGTAGCTAATTCCTTTCTTTTCAGTTCTCCAAGTATCATCATCTCTTTTTGCCATAACACAATCTTTCCTCGGAGTGTCCGATACAATGCATTCACGGACTTGCTTTTGGCTTTCGTCGGCAACTGATCCAACCAAATCAGCTAATAGCCAATAATCTCTAGGTAAATCTAAATCAAAAAAGCGACCACTTATGGTTTTTGCAGCAGATTTAATTTTTTTCAGAAATTCCACGTCGCCGTACGGAGGGGCTTCACGATTATACGCTCTTCTACGCCCTTCCTTTTCCAACTGCATCCAATCTTTAATTTTATCATGTCGATGTTTCTCAACTGTTAAGGACATGTCTTATCCTTCAACATGAAAAATAACATGGGCTAGGCATATTAAACTTATTCAAAAAATCTTGAATGTTAAGAAAAAGTTAAAAGTGCAGTACAACAGAAAGGGAGATAGATGAATTAAGATGCGTAAAGGCAAGTTTGTGTATTTAGCCTTGCTAATTTTGGCTACAATATTTTCTTTCATACCGTTGGGCGTCCAGCTTTACGGAAAGCCTTTCATGTTTTACCGTTTCGGTTTACCTTTCGGAGCATATTTCGATGTCATCACATTCGGTGGCAGAGCTGATGGATTTGCTCCTCCGATATATGGTTACTGGTTAACTTTTTTCACGGTGAAAATTTGCCCATTAACCTCCGAACCTTTTCTAAACATGCCACTAGTTTACTTGATAGTCATAAGTTTAAACTGTGCATTATTCATAAGCATCGGATACTTGTATCTAAAACTGAAAAGACACGAGTTCAAACCAACGTAGCAGTCGCTACAAAACCCCGCTAAACTATCTGGCGTTTTTTAGTCGTCAATGTAGAGCATACAACTTTAAAAGATTGTTGGTTCGCAAGGTTTTTGCGTTAAAGTGTTATATTAAAATCGTAATTTATGTTTATCAGTAAAGTTTTAATATTAAATAGATAACTAAAATAGTATAAGGAGAAGTGAATGGATGCCCAGACCTAGTTTCGAAGAGATGCAAAGGAGAGACTTAGAACTTGTCCGCAAGTTAGCCAACAAATCCGTTAAAGCTCTCGCAACCGAGTATAAGTTACCTGAAGCGTCCATTCGGCAATGGATATACAGAATTAGAGAGAGAAGACGAAAGTATCAGCGTTACCTTAACCTACTTAATAATGAAATGAAGCGTAGTTCACGCGTTAGAAAGATGCTGTTATCCTCTAAGTTAGAAGTGGAAGAGGAAGAAATATGGTAATCCAAGCGGGAAGCCATGGAAACAATGAAAACCATAGAGAACTTGCGGTTAGCCACAAGAAAATTGAAACCCAATCAATAATTGCGAGCCATTTCGGTAATGAAAACCATAGTGAACTTGCGAGCCATTTTGGTATTGAAAACCAAATGAAAAATGCGAGCCACACTAAGCATGAACCCCAATCCATAGTTGCGAGCCGTATGTCTTCTGAAAACCATAGTGACAGTGCGAGCCAGACTGAACGTGAAACCCAATCCGTTGGTGCGAGCCGTAAAATTATTGAAAACCAAAAAATTCATGCGAGCCATGAGAAACTTGAACCCCAATCGAGAAATGCGAGCCATTGGAACAATGAAAACCAAGACAGAGTTGCGAGCCATTTTATCATTGAAAACCAGAGTAAGCATGCGAGCCACATTAGATTTGAAACCCAAACTCCGTATGCGAGCCAGAAAAGGGTTGAAACCCAGAGTGTAGAATGCGTGGTGAAAAAGTATGGAACAGCAAATTAGGTTTTTAGTTGAGCAATACTATGATATTCAAAAATTGCGTGTGGAAGCATTTAACCGTATAGTTGCCTACGTCAAAAGCCATAATATTGTTGGAACCCAAATTAGGCATGCGAGCCAGCCTGAAATTGAACCCCAAACTAAGAATGCGAGCCAGAAGCCAAATGAAACCCAGATGGAAGTTGCGGTTAAACCTTCTACCATCGCCCACAAAATAATAAAAAACAAACTGCCAGTTCCATCAGAAATCAAAGATTTAGTTTGGTATCACAACAGCTTACTTTACACAGAAAAGGAACTTGCCAAAAGACTTGACGCTTGGAGTAGTCATCACCCACTACGAATTAATTGGCTTAGCAAGATTTACGGTGTAGGTCCGATACTGAGCAGTGCCTTAATCGCATGGTTAAGTCCAATCAGCCGTTTCGACAACATTAGCAAACTGTGGAAGTATTGTGGTATGGCTCCTGGACAAAAACGTAAGCGAGGACAGAAGATTGATTATAATCCTCACTTGAAAACGTTAATGTGGAAAATAGCTTCAAGCTTTGAAAAGCAGAAAGCAACGAAAAGCCGTTACAGACGGATTTACGATGAGAAAAAAAGGTATTATCTAAACCGTCCAGATTTACATGAGGCTATTGAAAAGAAAAAGAAGGGAGCCAAACTGCATGTGCGTTTAATGGCTATGCGTTTCACGGTTAAACGGTTTTTAGCTGACACATGGATTGTCTGGCGTAAAATGGAAGGGCTACCAGTTACGAAACCTTATGCTCACACCATTCTACATCACACAGATTTTGTTATTCCGCAACCAGATAAGGTTGATGAAGAGGAAGAAATATGGTAGATGATTTAAGGAAGGTTGTTGATTTCTTCTGCAATATACAACCTACAAGAACAAAGGAAGAGGCTTTCTTGAAAGGGTATTTAATGGGGTTAGGTTCACATTTGGCTTGTCCGACTCCAGATTGGCGGTTGCTGAAGATAACGAAAAATCCAGAGTTATGGGTGGAAATCGAGAGGGGAATGAGGGAAGTCTTTGAGAAGATACATAAAGATGCAATTAAAGAAGCGAGAAAACTGCTTGAGGAGTTGGCTGAAGGAAAGCAAGTTGAGCGAAAATGAGAGAAGAAATAATCAATAAACTTTTGGATTCTATTATAAGTAAACTTGAATTAAAAGCTAAAACAACCAATTGGATTTACGAAACTTACTATAGAACTCAGAAACTAAAACCTTTAACAGAATGGGTTAGACTTGTTGATGTAAAAGATGTGCTTGAAGAACTAATGAGGGAAGAGGTTGAACAGAGATGATAGAGCAGATTCTCTTTTTCGTTTTAGGTTTACTTACTGGATTGATATGGGACTATTTTAAGAGAAAAAGGGAGATGAAGAAGATGAGCAGAGAAAGACTA
>Ga0190352_1000366_pt1 | contig 11151 bp, 18 predicted proteins | sample 4872131011_MG_FD_161682 | JGI IMG/M metagenome (GOLD analysis project Ga0190352, IMG submission 161682) | Hydrothermal vent microbial mat bacterial communities from Southern Trench, Guaymas Basin, Mexico - 4872-13-10-11_MG | ecosystem: Environmental > Aquatic > Marine > Hydrothermal vents >...
TGGATGGACACCTTCGAGAGTTATATTTACCGCTGGTGGTATGAGGCATTCTCTTCTGAGGAGGGAATAATATGGAATGGTGGGAAGAAAAAGGTAGAGAAGCATATAGGGTTCTGGGTGAGTGTGTAGAGCAAGCAATTGATGATGAAAATTCGGAGATGGCTGTAATCTGTGGTTATCCTCTCCTCAAAATGGCAGAGGTTGAAAAAGGTAGCTTTTTTGGATATGAAGGATATTGGAATTACAATAGAGCAATTGACCTTGCCAGGGAAGCGGTCAAACTTGCAGATAAGGAAGGCGTCGTAAGATGGATGGAAGATGCAGTTAAGGATATGAAAAAGACCTTGAGAGAGATGGGGGTGGATTGAGTGGAGAGGATACCAGACATATGTGAAAATCTTAAAGATGATAGTAAACTGTATGCTTTATGCAAAAAAAGATGGTCTTTTGCAGAAGATATAATAAACTTTGTAAAGACAGGAAAAACCATAACAACGAAAGATGCACTTTATTTACAAAGGGTGGGAGTAGCTGAATTAAAAGAGTATAATGTTATAGAGTTAAAAATAGGTAATGAACGATATTATTATTATCGTGATGATGACATACTTAAACCCTTCTGTAAAGCGAAAGAAGGTGATTAAAATGGAATGGTGGGAAGCAGAGGTTTGTGGGTGGACACCAACAAGAGCTATATTTACTGCTCGTGGTTTAAGACATTCTTTATTGAAGGAGGGTGATTGATGTTTACGTCACTAGTGTATGATATAAAAAATAAACGAGCCACCTTGAGAGTATATGAAAGATTAGAGGATTATGCCTTAACACCAAGTTTTACTAAAGAGGAAAAAAAGTTTGAAAACATTGGTGAAGTAATCTTTAGTGGAAAATTGAGAAAAGTAGAAGTCAACAAATTTACTAACAAAATAGAATTTTTAAGTGATACAATTCATTGCGAGATGGGTGGTTTTGGAGTATGGGATGATGAAGAATATCGCACCTTAATCTGTAAAGCGAAGGAAGGTGAATTGTGAAGTGAGAATATGAGAAGCCATTTACTCTGTTATCATAGCAACAAAGAAAAATCCATTATATGTCATGCAGGTTATGAAATTAATGAAAAAACTGGAAAAATAAAGTGGACTGAAAAATTTAGAATACCTGATAGTGAATGGAAAAACAGATTAATGATTGATGCAAGAGGGATTCTGTCATGTTCAAAAGTGGGGGATGAAGTATCTTGTTATATTCATGCTCCCAGAGGGCTTTTACCAAAGATGTGTTACAGGGATAAACAGGGAAAAGAATACTGTGGATATGATATGATAAGAGAGAAAACAAACGAATTTCTTGTAGCATCGATGCATCTGGCAGATTTTGAAAAGATAAGACCAGATTTGGTTCAATGGATGATAGATGAAGGTGTTGTATTTATGTATGATGGTAAAACGGAAAGGAGTGGTTGGGCAAATTGCAAAACCGACTATTACAAAGTGGTAGCATTATCTCCAAAATCATCTCATCCAGTTGAAACTATTGCACATGAAATTGCACATTGTAAGGAAGATATTATAAGAAAACGCAAGGGTTTACCACCCATGTATGCTAAATGGGAAAGGAAAGGCAAAAGATTGATACCAATCGGTGGTGAAGAAAGAGCAGTTCACTTCCAAGAAAGAATTAGGAAGTTGAAGTGAACTACCACCGATTGAAATCGGTGGCTTCTCCCCTCGCATACTGCATCGCTAACAAGTCCCCTTTCTGGGTGTTGCTCTGCTTCCATACCGTAAATCTTATAAATCAATAATCTATTACATTTTATTATGCAAGAACTGAAAATGGCAAAAGAAATAGAGGTAATTGAAGATACGCCTAAAATAAAAGCATATTCAATACAAAGCATATTAAACAAAGTAATTTTGGGAGACGCCCTAAAGGTACTAAAAAAGATACCGGAAGAATCCGTAGATGTGGTTTTTGTAGACCCACCATATTTTCTGCAACTGTCAAACAAAAAATTGAGAAGATGGACAGTTAAGACAGAAGTAGATGCAGTCAACGATGATTGGGACAAATTTGCATCATTTGAAGAATATGATAACTTTATCAAAAACATCCTTATAGAACTCAAAAGGGTAATGAAACCAAATGCCACCATTTGGGTTATTGCAACATACCATAGCATCTTCAGGATTGGAAAAATTATGCAAGACTTGGGCTTCTGGATACTCAATGACGTCCATTGGATAAAAACAAATCCCATGCCAAACTGGTTGGGGGTTAGATTTACAAATGCAACAGAAACTTTGATATGGGCTGTAAAGGATAAAAAAGTAAAAAAATACACATTTAATAAGAGATGGGCAAAAGAGTTTGGGATTGGTAAAATTGGAGCGAATGTATGGGTTCTACCAATATGCAATGGTAATGAGCGATTAAAAGATGAAAATGGTAGGAAGTTACACTCTACACAAAAGCCTGTAGAATTACTAAAAAGAGTTATTTTGACATCTACCAAAGAGGGCGATATCATTCTTGACCCTATGGCTGGCGTCGGCACTACAGGATATGTTGCTAAAGCACTCAATAGAAACTTCATTATGATAGAGAAGAATCCAAAATATGTAGAAGGAATTAAGAAAAGATTTCAGAAACCATTGAAAATCTGGGGGTAAATCATGGATTACAAAAGATTTGTTGAAATACTGAATCAGCATATTTTTGAAGGAGAAAAGAAAGACTTGTTGAAAAAGTTAGCAGAGAGACCAGAGCGGTTTATAGGTTTATTCAGACCCACAAAACCAGAGGCAAAGATATTACAGCATTTACTTCAATCTCACGAAATAAGATTCGGAGATGCTATCGAGGAAATTATAACAGAAATTATAGCGGATTTGGGATATAAAAATCTCTCTAAAACCATTAGAGATGACGGTAAAATTTTATCTCTTGACCAGTATTTTACAGATGGCATTACATATTATTTTATTGAACAAAAAATACGAGATGACCACGATTCAACCAAAAAGAGAGGACAGATAGACAATTTTGAAAAAAAGTTAGAAATGTTGTACAACATTCATGGAGATAGTCTGGTTGGAATTATGTATTTTATTGACCCAGATTTGGCTAAAAATAGAAATTTTTATGCTGAAAGATTGCGATATTTTGCTGAATTTTACGGTGTGGAAACTCATCTCTTTTATGGGCAGGAGTTGTTTGAATATTTTGGCATCCCTCAAATTTGGAATAATATAATTCAATGGTTGGCAAGATGGAAAAACGAATTGCCAGATTTGCCCGAAATAAACTTTGATAAAAATCCAGAAGAGAGTTTCAATGAAATTAAAGATTTGGAATTAAGACACTGGAGAGAGATACTGCAGAACGACAAATTGTGGGATGAGGGAATAATACATGTTCTTTTCAGGAATGGCAAGACTCTCAATCTGATGGAAGAATATTTCAGACAGCAAAACACAGCCCCATACAGAAATCTTGGAAAATTATTGAGGAAACGATTGAAAGAGTGTTTCTAACAACAGCCCAACCTCTCCGAGCCAGCTCAGAGAGGGGAGGAGGTGTTATAATGAGGAAGATAGACACTACCGCACTAATATTGTTTTTCATATTCATAATATCAATAGTTACATTTTTGGTAGGTGTCATAATAAAGAATCCTATATCACTTATCGGTGCAATACTATACTATCTGCTGGTTTTCTACATTCTTATAGTCGGCTGGATGGGTGGCTTTGAATAGTTAGCACACCAGCACTCTTCTCATGAAATCCGTAAGCATCTCTGCCTTTTCATAAACTTTTTCTCTATCCAATCTATAATTCACAATATAGTTTTCAACACTCACATTGTATCTCAGAGGACATCCAAGCCAGGCTTTCGCAACGTAGCAACTACCTTTGCATACGCTTGCGTTCTTGCAACCAATACACTCAGCAGGAATGGTTTTAAAATTCTCAACAAACACCTTCATATTCGTTTTAATGCTTTCAACATCATCTCCAATTCTCCCAAGAGTGTAATCCAAATCCATATTGCACGGTGTAATCCTCTTATCAAAGAACACACAAATCCTTTCCTCTCCAGCACCACACCTTCCTTTTTTACCTATATACTGAAAGAAATTTGGCATTGCTACTATACAATTTTCTCTACTCAAAACCTTATCAAATAAATCCCTCGTCAATCCAGGCGGAAGCGGTGGTTTGTCCACTCTCGGAAAGAAGACAACAGGTATTCCAATCTTTTCACCAGCATCCATCACCTCTGTAAGGTTGTTGTAGTTTCCCTTCCAGAACGATACTCTCAGGTATGGTTTCAACCCCTTCTTTTTTAGCATCTTTGCCTTCTTCAATACCATATCCCATGTTCCTTCTCCTCTCAGTTCATCCGTTTCCTTCCTTCCGCCTTCTACACTCAACTGGATACCTTCAACATCAAATTTCCTCAATACAGGGACAAATTTGTCAATTAATGTTCCATTTGTTGCAACTGTAATCAGACTATCAGAGAAAAACTCAAGTGCAAGGAGAAAATGCTTGTATAATGTTGGCTCTCCACCCATTAAAACTACCTTCTTTGGTTTGATATTTTCGCTAATCCATCTCAAGTCATCAACTGTCAGTTCTTTTGGGTTGATTTTTTTATCTTCTTCGCTTAAATAACAATGCTTGCATGACTTATTACATTTGCTCGTCAGATAAACAATCAACTCTTTTATTTTCAACATTGTAAATACATAATGCTTTTCCCATTTTTGAATTTTTGGGATTTTTGAGAAAAATTGAAAAACCCAAAATCTATATTGAATTATTACAGAACTCAAGACCTTGCGATGATTCCCTCGGAGAGGGAGGAGCGGAGGGTTCGCTCCTTGGAGAGGAATTAAATGTTCAATTTGTATGCCTGTTTAGAAGAAGATTGTGAGGAAAAAGGTGGCATTCTCTTGGACTGCTTTTGCCTAATTCCCACATTCCCAAAACCTTAAAAATGCCGAAATCTATAACAGTTTGATGTCTCAAGATATAATAAAAATAGTTCAAGTCAAATCAAGGGGCAGAATAGTTATCCCAAAAGAGGTTCAAGATGTGTTAAAGGTGAAGGAGGGAGACTTTGTAGCATTCCTGAGAGACCCGCCTGGCGTGAGAATAAGAAAAACCGTATTCAAGTTAAAGGAGGAGTGAGACTTTTGAATCCACTCAAATTTATCCTTCAGGCTACTGATACGCTGAAAAAGTTACAACAGTCTCCATATCATATATTCGTAAGAGCCAAAGGTATGGAAGTTGTCGGAATTCTTACAAAGATTGAACATCGCTACGACCCTGGATGGGGAATGATGCGAAGCTGGGCAAAGGGAATAAAGCTAAACGGAGATACATTTGAAGAACCTCTTGACAGAAAGAACAAGAGGACAGGAGAACTTGAAGATTTGGTGCAAATGAGAAACGATATGATAATAATAACTGCCAGAAATTCTCCAGACCCAGACGATGATAACGATGATAACTTTCAGTATCTTATGAATCCTTATCAAGCAAATGAAATCAAAGATGCATTGGATAGTGTAAAGGAAAAAGATAGAATAATACATGACCTGCAAAGGAGATTAAAGGAGGCAATAGAAAAGGCAAACAGGTATCACGCTGAAGCAGAGTCATCTGAAAGCGAAATCAACAATTTGAGGGAGAAGGTTAGAAATCTATCTGAAAGACTTGCAGAGCAAACACAGAGAGCAGAGGATTACAAGAGACAACTGAAAGAGTTGCAGATAAAAACAATCAGAGAGGAAAGCAAACTTGATGAACAGTTGAGAACATCTGAACGCCTAGGAAGGCTGGAAGGTAAAGACTCCGCAGATATAGTCATAGAGGCAACAAAGAAACAGGTAGAGGCAAGGCGTGAACTTGATAGGCTTGGTGCTACAGGACTAACTGCATATGCAACAAAAGAAGACTTGAAGAAGTTGAAGGATGAAATCATTTCAGCTTTAAAAGGTAAAGAGGAAAAAGAAGAAAAGGAGGAGGAAGTTGAGTAGTCTAACAAAAAAATGCCCGAACTGTGGTGGCGATATGTATCTTACAGGAAGTAATAAATCCGGATATGTGTGGTGGTGTCCGAAGTGCGGGTGGAGGGAAAAATATGGAGATTGAAAGATTGGAAGATTTAGATGGTGTGGACACACTATTTCAAGCATATTTCATATTTGACAATCTCCACATAGATAAACTTATTAAGAAAAAAGATAACGGTAAATCAATACGATTTGAAGTAATATCTGAACGTTACCATCGACTAATTGGCAACCCGACATTTTCATCTCATAAGCGAACAATAAAGAAGGAGAAGATTTTGTACAGCAAAATACCATTCTTTACCACAAGAGACGAAGCCATAGATTGGCTCATCGAAGGAAATAAAGATAAATTGGAGTATTGCAAAAAACAAATGGAACAGATACCCTTGGTTATCGAATTTTTGGAAAAACTAAAGGCAAAACAAACTAACCTGATGGAATATGCCAAGCGTTAGATTATATCCGAACAATATAAAGAAATATATGGAGGAGCTTTACGATTACATTTACAACTCAGAATATGATAAGGCAAGAGACACTGCAACAAAACTCTTGAGAGACATCGTAAAATACACAAAAACGAGGGGATACGATTGTAAAGACATTTACGATATGTTCCATGAGCTTGACTTCACGTTGAGAGTCTGCTCGGATGGACAAAACAAAAAGGAAATACTTGCAGATATATTGGAAAAGATATCGAAAAGGATAGAAAATCCAACTGGCAATCCTCTTCACCAGCTTGAAGACTTATATAACGAATTACTCAGATATCCAGCTGATGAGAAGAACATCCATCACATCAAAAACATACTCGTTGAAATCTTGGAGTTAGAACCCCTGATAAAAAACCTTGATATGACCAGGCAGAATTACTATGCTTTGCTTAAACAGGAAATTGCAAAGTATCACGCCCTACTGACGGAAGTATCAATTGTAAAACCAGGAAAGGAAACTTTGAGCAGAATAACACAACAGTTATCAAATGTTCTTACAGCAATACAAAGAGTCATAACACCAGTAGTTAAGATTGAACTACCAAAAGAACAACTTGCAAGACTTGCAAAGAGTGGTGTTCCAATTGGAGAAGTTGCTAAAGTTACTGGATACAGTGAAGAGGAGTTACGAATGATGTTAGCACAGGCAAGGATGGAGGCTGAAAGTGGTGAAACCAGTTGAAGTAGTCTTGTATATGGAAGCATTCTGTCCTTACTGTAATTATGTTCACAAATATGTGTTGAGAGATATACAGGTTAGAAGAGATGAAATCAACAGAAAGTTAAGAAGAGAAAGGTTACCACCAATTCCACCAATCGAAATAAGAGTCATAGATATAAATGCAAACTATGGAAGCAAATACAGTCAATGGTATGAATGGTATTCAAGAAAAATAGGAGGAAGATTCACACCGATTGTAAAGATTGGAAATAAAGTCTTCTACTTGTGGGGAAGTGATAAGCCAGAAGTTATAGAGGGAAAACAGTTATCCAGAACCCAACTTCTCAAAAAACAGATAATCGAAGAGTTGCAGGATATTACGAGGAGGCTGGAGAAAGAGCCAAAACTCTTTGGAGAAATCAAGCCAGAATTTGAGTTAATCAATCATAGAGTTGTGGATAGAACGAGAATACCAGCATATTGGAGGTGAGCAGATGAAACCATTAAATCTTGACCAAATCAAAAAATTAATAGAAGAATGTGCAAAGGACTACGAAACATTCGGTGATGCAAGAGTAGAAAGTACTTTTATAGATATCAAAAACAGCATCAAATCAGCAGTTCAGGGATTACTCGATGAAATTTCAGAGATAAAAAAGTCACTTAACAAAAGTATAGAGCAAGCAGAAAAAGAAGATGATAGACGTGCAAAATATGACTTTTGGTTTACTCTTGATATTGTTGAACAGATAGAAACTGCAATCAAAAAATGTTTTCCAGATTTAGAAGAGGTGAAACATGCGTAGATTCATACTGACAAACCAGCCCGGCTACGACCTGCGTGATGCAATAGAGAATCCCAACTTTGAAAAGTCAGTAATAGTTGTATTGGATAACAGTGGTGTGGAGATAGACAGAATACCAGTTACACCTCTTACCCTGCACATGTATGAACCAGAACCAGACCCAAGATACCAAAAACCACAAAAAATTGTTACAACATCAGGAGAGATAGAGATTCCAACTTTCATACCGGATGATATGGTCGCAACTGGAGAAAATCCATTTGTTCAGATAATTTACAGATTTGTAAGAAGAAGGGACGGTGCAAGTTTAGAGGATATAACGAGGCACGTTACGCAGGAGAGAAGAATCTTGCCAAATAACGATTACGGAATAAGGCGTGTTGAATCAATAGTTACAGAGATGAACAAAGGGGCTGTGCTGGGTGGTCTTCTTGTCAAGAAAGGAAACATTTACATGCCCGGCGTCCCACTCAGAACAGGTAGGGAATTAATAAGATTATATTCTGGTTATGACCCATTTGAGTATCAAATTATGCGGTATATTGAAAACAGGGGAACAGCATCGAGAGAGGAAATACATAGCTTTATTATGGATGGGCTGAAGTGGGCAAGAAACTCAAAACTCGTTGAATTCTACATAAAGAAATTGCTGAAGCAGGGAAATATCAAAAGAATCAGCAAAAACTGGTTTGGATATGTAAAGAGTTTAGAACCATTCTAACGAACTTCTTGCAACAAAATCTATGATACTTTTGGTGAACTACCACCGATTGAAATCGGTGGCTTCTCCCCTCGCACACTGCATCGCTAATAAGTCCCCTTTCTGGGTGTTGCACAATGGGGGAGATAGGGGCTGGTTCACAACAGCCCTGTCTCTCAGCATATAGCCGAGAGACCTGTTCAGTATGTTTCTACTTGCATTCAAATCCCTATTGTAATCCAAACCACACTCTGGGCATAGAAATCTTCTGCCATCAACTTTTCCATAAGCCCCACATCTCCAACACAGTTGGGATGTGTAGGCTTCATTTACAAACATCACTGGTATCCCATCCCAGAGTGCTTTGTATTGAAGCATATATTTAACCTGATAGGATGGCATGGAATGAATCATTCTATTTAACTTTATCGGCGGGAAATCCCCTTCCGAAAGGGAGGGGATGAGAGCCGATATCCTTATATAGTTGTCTTGCATTACTAATAACTATGAAATATGAGTTAGATAAAGGTTCACATTCAGTATATTCTTTGTATTACCATCTAATATTTGTTGTGAAATACAGAAGGAAAGTCATCAGTCCAGAGATTGATGATTTTATAAAGCAAAAAATTAGAGAAATATCAGATACTTTTGACGTACAAATATTGGCTATCGAAAGTGATAGAGACCATATTCATATTTTATTCAAAGCAACCCCTAAACTGGACATCCCAAGATACGTCAACGCATTGAAAACAATAACTTCTCGTGAGATACAGAGAAAATTTCCAGAAGTGAAGAAAAAACTATGGAATGGAGTGTTTTGGTCTCCTTCATATTTTCTTGCCACCTCTGGTCAAGTAACGTTAGATGTGTTGAAAAGATATGTTGAAAGTCAGGGTGAGAGAAGTGATTGCAAGTTATAAGTTCAGGCTCTATCCAAATAAAGAAATTGAGAAGAAATTAGAGGAACAATTGGAGATATGCAGATGGCTTTATAACAGACTACTGGAGGAAGTAAACAAAGCAAGAGAAGAAGGTAGGAAAATAACACAGAAAGATACACAGGCATTGATAGTGAAATTGAAGGAAGAAAATCCAGAGTTGAAAAAGGTATATTCCAAAGTATTGCAGATGGTGAATTACCAGTTATGGAGTAATATGAGAGCATTATCAAAGTTGAAAAAGAATGGAAAAAACATAGGTAAGTTGAGATACAAAAAGAAAGGTAGATTCAAAACGATGAATTTCAATCAGAGTGGATTTTCAATAGATATAAAGCATAATAGAATATCGTTATCAAAGGTAGGCAGTATAAAAGCAAGGATGCACAGAAAGATAGATGGAAAGGTAAGGGGAATATGGATAAAGAAATATCCAAGTGGTAAGTGGTATGCAATAGTTCAGGTAGAAACAAAACCAGAAGAATTACCAAAGACAGGCAAAGCAGTAGGTATAGATGTTGGAATAAAACATTTCCTCACAGACAGTGATGGAAAACAGATAGAAAATCCTAAATTCTATGAAAAAACCTTGAAGAGGATAAGAAGATTGCATAAAAATCTATCAAGAAAGCAAAAAGGTTCTAAAAACAGAGAGAAGGCAAGAATAAAACTTGCAAAGGCTTACGAGAAACTGGTAAATCAGCGAAAAGATTTTCTGCACAAACTCTCAAGATATTACGTAAACAATTATGATTTCATAGCGGTTGAGGATTTACACATCAAAAACATGGTCAGAAATCGCAATCTGGCTCAGAAAATACTGGATGCCTCCTGGGGAGAGTTTGTAAGGATGCTATCCTACAAGGCGGAGGGTGCTGGTAGGATAGTCGTAAAGGTAAACCCCAGGGGGACATCCAAAGGTCTAGATTACAACAATCCACTGAGGGATTATATATCTGCATGCAGAATATTGATGAGGGGTAGGGACTACCCTGATAGCCTGTTGGAGAGGAGACCCCTACTCAGAACCATCTCCTATAAAGAGGTGGTCTCTGGGCAAGTCTTCTCGATGAAGCAGGAAGCCCCTTGCGTAAGCGAGGGGTAGTTCACAAGAAATTGATAGAAAACTGAATGAGATGATGATAAATGATTGAGATAATAATCCCTTCAGGAAGATATACAAGAGAAGAGCTATTCGATAAACTTTCAAAATACTTCAAAACAGATGAAGACTTGGAGATGTTTATAACTGCAATGCAGGAGACAAACCAGATTGTGGAGGTAGAGCCAAATGTTTTTGAAACAACTACAAAAAGAGAAGTGAAAAGACGAGTACCGCTATACTTAACGATACCACCAGAGGATGAAGTGATGGGCGATAGAATAAACCAGATTTATGTTTTCAGATGGACTTATTATACCTACAAGGGAGAAAAACTACCGAGA
>Ga0190352_1000367_pt1 | contig 11112 bp, 5 predicted proteins | sample 4872131011_MG_FD_161682 | JGI IMG/M metagenome (GOLD analysis project Ga0190352, IMG submission 161682) | Hydrothermal vent microbial mat bacterial communities from Southern Trench, Guaymas Basin, Mexico - 4872-13-10-11_MG | ecosystem: Environmental > Aquatic > Marine > Hydrothermal vents >...
AGATATCAAAAAGGACAAAACATAAGTGGATGAGATGGACCACTAAGGGTCTGGAGACAATTCTTAACCTCATTTTGACGAGGTATGTATCTGAAGAATCTTACTTGGTGTTTAAGCACAGGATGATAAAAAGTGATAACTTAAGATTTATAAAAGGTGAGGTTGAAATTATATCTGCTGGAGGTGAATTTTAACTGATGATGAAACACCACCAAAAAATTAAATCCCCTTTTTTGCCCGTCTCGGGAGTAAAACCGAACTTGAATCTTTCGGGAAACTGCATGTTTGTGCGGGTATAATTCTGAGAAAATGGAGGATTGGCTAAAACCCTGTCAAAACGCTTTATGTATCCATTTTCTACAAACATAGGGGTTGTTAAAGTATCTTCATTTTCTATGTGCGCATCAGGGATATCGTGGAGAATCATATTCATCTTGCATATTGACCATGTCAGCCCATTAAGTTCCTGCCCATAAAGAGCCAAATTTCTGGAGTCCTGTCCCTGCTCTTCGATATAATGTCTTGATTCTATAAGGAACCCGCCAGAGCCAACCGTAGGGTCATAAACCGTCATGCCCTCCTGTAGTTGAACAAGTCTGACCATTAGCTTTTTCACATGTGTAGGTGTATAAAATTCACCTCCCTTTTTGCCTGCCGAATCTGCAAATTCTTTAAGCAGATACTCATAAGCTGCACCAAGCAAATCCGGGAACTCAAAATCCTCGTTCGTGAGCCTGTATTTATTAAAGTGATGAATAAGGTCAATGAGTTGCTGGTCCTTGAGACGAGTCTTTCCTTTTACTGCGTTAAAATCAATATGCTTTAAAACACCATCAAGCTCGGGATTCACCTCTTCTATTACTGCCAGTGCCTTATTTAGTTGGTTACCAACATCTTCTTTGAAACCCTAACTCCACGTCACTTTAGGGAATATATCAAATCCCAGCTGTTTATCTAAGTGTGGCTTCGAGCGCGCAGTAACCGTAGAGTGCCCCCAATCGTTCCTTATCTTATCTATCGTGCCCTCATCCAGTAGCCACAACGCCCTCTGAGAAGTACCCATGGTCAAGAACGAGTATCTTGCCCTCGATACCACCCTCTCGGAGCGAACATAACAGTCAAATCGTTGGACATAGTATATAAACTCTGCTATGCTATCGTACAAGCGTGCGATTAGTAAATACTGCGTGAAGAAGTTCGTGTTTCGTGATTCCCTAAACTGGAAGAGGTAGGGATTTAATGTAATATGCTAAAGCTAATTCATTGGGGTGGGTTGTACCCCAGGGTGAACACGCTTACGAGATTTTCACGCAATCAAATCCATAGTGTTCTCAAAGATTTCATCTGACTCTAATATCAGGCAAATTTTCATCAAATTCACTATCTATCATGCTAATCTGCTTTCTAATTATAGACCTCTTTTCCTTTGCCGGCTTTAAGCAATACTCTTCAAAGTCCCTTTTGTTGATATCGTCAACATCGTGTACATGCGGAAACAACAACTTACAATATCCTTCGCATAATTTTGTAATAGCGTTAGTATCTCGAGTATCAGCATTTTTAGGAATGTCCAAAAGCTCAGTTGTAATATTCGAAAAATCTGGTACAGTCCTGAGTGTGTTCAAAATTTCCGAGAAGTACTCCACATTTAAAGTATATCCATTTATCTTTAGGTTTTCTTTTATTCTTGGTAGTTTCCAACCTTCTATAAAACCATGAAATCTATCTAAAAGTGCAGAACTCTGGAAGAAGTCGGGTAAATCCTTGAAATATTTATTATGAACTGGTTTTTTATAGCTTGACAATGGAATATTGCCCAATAATATAAATCCCGCTGATGAAACCCCTTTATAATTGGCAATTGTGAAATTCCCTGATTCTAAATAGTTTTTTAACGCTCCCTGTAGCTCACTTTCATCGCTAAATTTAATAGTTTCTATCTCATCTAATGCCACAAAATCATAGCGAGTTATAATTCCCGGAGTCCCTCGAGCAACATCATAAAGTAATTTAGCTCTTGATACTATACCGCCACTAACTAACCACCCATATTTACTTAAATTCCCGAAAATATAAGATTTCCCGGTGCCTTTTGGTGCAAGCTCTATCATATTTAGATTAGGTTCTACGAATACCAATAAACGACTAATAAACAATAACTTCTGTGAAAATGATTCAAAACCATCAGGATTATATTCCATAGAGCGTATTAATATGTCTACCCATTCTTCCAAACTAAACTCTCTTCTATTTTCTCTGAAATACTCAATATCAACTTCATAGGGCTTAAAAGGTTTGTAATCTACGATTTCAATCATTCCTCTTTGTATACCCTCAGGAGGAATATAAACCAATTTAACTACACCCCATACCTCACCCCCCTTTAGTTCTGGATATTTTCTTGCTATGTATTGTGGAATTCTCCCTTCGTTTAACTTTATTCCAATATCAGGTATAGAAAATCTTAATATACCCGACTTTATATCTGGTTCGACAATAATTCTTGCAAGTAGGGTAATTTCCTTTAAATCGTTTATAAGAATTCCCTTTATTTTACTTCCCTTATGAGCAATATGATTGCTCAAAAACGATTTTAATCCTTGAGCATCCAACTCCCCGTTTTCATCGGTATATCTTTTTATAAGCCAATCTTTTACAAACGAAGGGAGATTTTGACCTGAAAAAACACTGTAATTTTTGGGTGTTTTAAATACAGACTCTTCCGGGAATATTCTTTGAATTTTTATATCCAAATCGTTCATAGTAAATCCCTCTCTTTAAAGCCTCCTTTAATTTCAACTCCGATTTTGTATTTTTTATCTCCTATGTCTAATTCAAGATCGTATGTTCCAGTTTTTAAATCCTTTAAGTTCGCTTTAAATAGGCTATTATCCTTGTTATAGGATAGTTCATAAACTATATCCCCAAATTTGAGTCTGGGTGTGTATCGAGGTTCTGGATGAATCTCAAATTCAATCACGGGATTCTTAATAGAAACTTCAAATTTTATAGGCTTTATTTCATATTCTAAAGCTTTTTCCGCAGTACTGACTACAATATAGGGAACAAGAACTTCTTCTGGAGTAGCCCCACCATGTACCTCCCGTGAGGGTGTATTTTGTAGAGATGTATGTTTTAACGCAACGAGAGATTTTTTACCTTGATAGTTATTAGCATCTGTAGTCCATACTATAAAATATTCATCATCTTGATAAGTTGAGTTTGCGTCTATCCACATACACCTGCCTTCATGATTTGATCCTTTTAGATCAAGCTTTTTAATATTACCAAATTGCTTTTGGCAAAGGAATGTAAACCCGTGATCAGAAACAATACTTAATTTTTCAAAGTTGGATTCTAATATTTTCTTTACAATACTTTTCACTATCTCAATCTCTTTTATCAAATCATCCGGATAACGGTAAGGATTCTCAGCGTGAATATACTTATCTAAATCGCCTATTTTCTCTGTCTCATATCTATTACAATCGGTAACTGTTGGTAGATTAACTCTTGTAATAACTTTCTTTTCTATGAATTTGCCGTTACCCTTACCATACTCCTCAACAAGATATATAATCAAAGGGAACCATTCGACACCTAAGCCATCTGCCCATATCAGATTTTTTCCTTCTTCTGATGGTATTTTCTCTATTTTGTAATACCATTCACAAAAAGAATCCTTATCTTTATTCTTCTTGTTTAACATATCTTCCAATTTTTTGGACTTCTTATTTATCAGCTTTGAAATATTATAATTCCTGAAGTAGTCTAATATCCAAGGTTCTATATGCTCCAATAATAAATTATCCCAATTTAGATAGTAGTATAACTCAGGGTATAAAGCCTTTATAAATTCCAAGTCTTTGCTAAAATTGGGGCTGTCTTTTAGCATTTTTACTATATATCTCTTCTCAGCGAAGGTTATACCCGTTAAGTATCCAAGTTTCTCTTTTGTTGTAAGCTTGTTCAGTGAGTCTAATTTTTCTTCTAATTTACTCTCAATCGAACCAATTGGTTCTTTTAAATCCTTGTGTAAAATTTTTAAAAGCTTTTTTCTCTCTACAAGAAATTCTTCTTTGGGCTCGGATTCAAATATCCCAAACCAAATCAAATCTATTAGAGTCTTATCATCGAAACGATCAAGTTTACTGAACACTTTAAACAGATAGCTATTCTTCACTTTTTCATAATGCAATAAGAAATTCTTTAATAACCATCTATCAAAACTATCTTTATAATCCATATACAATTTCAGATAATTTCCAATTTCTAAATTTTCCAGGGAACTCAAATTGAAGTGCTTTAAGAATATGCTTTCCAGATTTAGATCTTTTACATCCCACAACATTATTTCTCTCAGCAATTTATCCCAAAAGCTACTTTCGTTATCGTCAAATTCAACAGAAATTTTAGCATTAAAAAATGTCTCTAAATACTCTTTTTGATTTGATATAGGTTTCAAATCAAACAGGGCATCGGGTAGAAAATTTCTATAAAGATAGGATAGCGATTTTGAAAAAGAGATAACTTTCGTAATATCGCTCTTTTTCCATAAATTAAGCCATTCATTACTATTTAAAATCGTCTCTTTGCCTGTAATATTCTTTGCTTCGAAATTTACTTGATAAATTGTGATCCTCTCAACAGGTTCATTTAATATCCAAACAGGAGCCCAATTTTCCTTTCGGTAAAAATTAGCCCAAAAATCTTTTTCAAATCTCTCCAAAAGTCCAACGAAAGGGATATACACTCTCAGGTTATCTCTGTTTTCCAATTCAGATAAGGTTTTAATGACTGTGAAAAAATCTTCTTCGTTAAAAAACCTTAAAATCTCCGATAATGGTACTATGATGGTATCTTGTCTTATATTTTTCACTGCATTTATAATATCATCAGAAGTTAACCATCCATCTTCCTTAGGTAAATAACTACTTAGTTCTGTAAGATTAACACCTTTATCTCCCAAACAAGAAACAAGATTTCGTAGCGACTTGAATGAGTTCAAAAATACAAACCTTACAGGATACCTTCTTGCTGAAGGTGCATTGCTCTTTTTGTCCTTTTCAATCTCATTGCATAGCTCTTCTAATGAATTTAGCTTCATGGTTAAGCCCCTTCATATTTCTCTATATTCTCTATATAATTTATGATATCAGGCTTATCCTTTATCAGCATAATCAATATCTTCTTAGCTTTGTCCCCATCCCATTTTTCAATTTTTGATTTCATCACTTCCACTCTTTTAAGGTTTATACGATCACTTACAATCTTAGTTTCATTACCTTTATCCTCCTCATAATAATCTTCTTCTTTCCTTTCCTTTTCCCTTTCCTTTACAATCCACCAATCTTTGACTTTCTCTCTGGCTTTATCTTCACTCCAGAAAGCCAGTTCTTCCTGCATATTCTTTTTAAGATAATCTACCACATTTTCTATCTCAGTTTCGTGAATTTCTACATTTTCTATTCCCTTAAGCCATTTTTTGAATAGCGATTCTGCTTCTTCCTTTTTTATAATCAAACCTAAGTCATAATGAACATCTCTAATTGTGTTTAAATACGATTTTATATCCGCATAGGTAATCTCTTTATCAATGGATTGTATTAGTTGAAACATATTGTCTATTGCTTTGTTGGTCAAATCATTTGACTTTTCACTCAGTTTAAAAATCCATAAGGGATAAGAAGAAGCTTCTACCCATTCTCTGATTTTCCATCTAACATCATTCAAACTTTCAACATCTTTTAAATCAAATAAATCCGTCAATAGCCTAACAAGCTCTTTTTCTTCTTCTGTCCCAAAACGCACCTCCAATTCAGATAGACCTGTACCTTTGTCCCAGTATTTAAAGAGGCTTAAAATTTTATCTCTCATTATCTCTTTCTCTATTGGTTTTCCCGTTCCAGCCTCGTACAATCTCCCTACATATCTTCTCATCAAAAACCCAACAGCCGCCATATTGACCATATTAGGATACAGCCCGTATGGTGGCTTGTTCAGGAAATTAAGGACTTCCCCTAAGTTAAATGTCCCGGCACTTTTATGATTGTTAATGGCTCTCTCGATTTCAATATCCGTCTTTCTAAGAGGATGATTCTCACTTATATTTCGTTTAAATTTTAAATCAGCACCAACTATATATTCACCACTATCATCTTTTATTATACCTCTCAAATAGCGCTCGGGTCCTTTTGAAGTTTTATTTTCGATATAGTCTCTACTATTAGCAAACAAAAATATTTCTATTGATGATTTGGCTTTCTTCTTTGTCCATATATTCCTGTTTCCTCGGCATTCGACGAGATTCTCAAAACCATACTGGAATATTTTCTGAGATAACGCACTATTTAACCTTTCGTTGAAATAATTTGCCAGACTTCTATCGGATTCATTCCTCAAGACCCATTCTAAATATCCTGAGCTTGCTTTTCTAACCCATTCATCCAAGACCTTTCTTGCATAGTCCTCATTTGTATTTCTCTCATCAGTATAGCTATGCTTATCTGCAACCGCTGCTCTTGCTTTGTACTCAATAAATCTGTTAAATGTTGATTCGTCTAAAATAGTTTCTATGATGACGAAAATAATATTTTTGAATTCTTCATCGTTCTTTACATTTGATATAATTTTTCTTATTTGTTCTAATTCCTGATTATCTTTGCCAATGAATACCGCTAAATGGATTGAATAACTGTGGCTAAAAGCTTTTTCTAACTTATTTCTAAGCAAATGCTCATTTAAGCCTGCATCAAATAATTTTACTTCAACTTCTCTATTTACTAAATTGCTAAATACATTCTCAAACTCTTTTACATGCGCTTGATATAAAATCCTATTTATCTCTTTGTGTTGAGTTAATAAACTTTCTTTTTCCTTTTCTATCTCCCTAAATGGTAAACTCGCACTTGAAATCAGGTAAAGATTATCTGGTGTCTTGCTTATGATTTGTTCTGTATTTACAAAATTTAATACATCATCTACATATTTCTCATACTTGCTTCCTTGAAACATTGATTTGATATTATCTATTGTAGGAGCAACCAGAGACGATTCACTTAACTCTGCTACTTTATAAAGGAGGTTTAGTAATAATATGCCCTTAAATATTGCCAGATACTCACTTCCTTTTTCTTCTAAGGTCTGTTTGTGCAGCTTAAACCGTTCTAAAGAAGAAGAGAACTTCTCATTATCGCTTCTTTCAAATTCTTCATAGAAGAAGTCCCATAAATAATCTGCTGTTAAGAGGACATTTCCATCTGGATCGGGATTACTACTTATAAATTTTCTAAACCCTCTTTCTTCGTCATATAAAAAGTTAAAAATGCTTCTTTCTGTTGAACCTATATTTCTTGCAATAAATGTAGATAGATAGGCAGTATAAGGATGAATAGGAAACAGATTTTCAATGTATTTTTGACCGCTTACACCTTCATCTCCAATAATCTCTTTTATCAATGGGATAATGTCTTCAATTTGTTCATTTTTTAGCTCTTCCCATCTACTTTTGTCTTTCTTTTTTATAGAAGCATTGATAATATGGTAAGTAGTTATTGGCTCCATGGAATAATCTAAAATCTTAAATCTACCGAGAACCTTTTCTATATCATCTCTGGCAATACTTGTCTGAGCTGGATTTCTGTGGCTTACCACAAAAAGATAAACATCTTTGTTAATAGACAATTCAGCAATATTTTGAAGCTCTGTAAGTAAGACCCCTGTTTTAGGAAGCTCTAACATTCCTGTAAATTCATCCCAATATATTATTAAAGCATCTGCTATTCCCTTCTTCTTTAATTCATCTCTAACTTCAACAAGCCAGTGGGATATATCGCTATGAGAGAAATGAAGACCATTTTTAGAGGATATATCCTCCAAGATGCTAAGTATCTTAATATCTCCTTTTCTTAATTTATCAATCAACTCTTCTTTATCATTTACATACAACTTCAATTCTGAGCCTTCTATATTTTTCTGCCAATCAATATTCGCAGGATTCTCTTCTATTTGATAAATCAACTTCTCAAAATCGCTTTTAGTAGAAATCTCCACCTTTTCTTTTCTTAATTCGTTTTTAACTGCTTTCTCTATCACGAGTGCAAAGGTCCTATTATCCACAATAGAGGATGTCCCTTTCAATACCACCGGAAAGACCCTTTTATGCTCCCTGAAACTTTTCAATCTAAATTTTAGCTGTGTATCCTCAAGATTTTCTATATAATCACAGATTTTATCCCAGGCATCGTAAAGAAGGTGTTTTATAACAGCAGTTGCATGACTTTTCCCTGTCCCATAAGTTCCCCGTAGCCATAATGATTTGCTTTCATCTGGGTTGCCACTTTCAATAGAATTCAATGTTTTTGACAGTGCGTCAAAAAACTTTTTGTTTGGAATAAATTGCTTCCAATAAGTTCCCACTTCGTTCGTTAAGTCGTAATTTGGCTGAAAGTAGTCGTGTAAGCCTATAATTTCATTGTATTTCATTTCGCCCTTCCCTCCATAATTTTTATAATATCTAATGAAGTTAAATCGTCACGCAAATAAATGTTATCCAGATCAGCAGCTAAATCCACTCTTAAAATTTGGTCTTTGTCTTCCTGTAACCCCCTCAAAATTCGTTCTAATTTATCCCTTGATATGCCAAACAGTTTATAGGGACCCCCTTCAAAATCCCTGCGATATAATTCTGATACAGTAAAGTCCCTCCTGCCGATATGTTCCGCTGCTTTATAAAGACTATATGCAACTGCTAACGGGTGAATGCCGTCAGTACCGAGTTTTTTTACTACTCTTTCTCTACCTCTCTTTTCGATTATTCCGATTTTTAATTCCTTGCCTAATGGGGAAGTATCAAAAAGATTGAACAAAGAACTTATACTATTCTGGGTTGTTTTTTCTTTAGAATTTGGATCTGCCTGCATTACTTTTTCAACCAGTTCTTTAGAAGAGAATACCTCTCCCCAAACAATTGAGGCGAGATACCATTTTATTAAATTTACATTATAATATAAATTAGCCCATATGATTTCCCATACAAATAATTCATTTGGTATATTGCTCAATAACTTAGCAAGCCTTGTTGGAGTATTTTTTTCACTCAGCAAGTCTGCATCTTTTAGCCAAGTTTTAAGCGATTCCTTTTGCCTATTACCTAAATTATTATTCTCAAACCACCTGTCTATATTCCTTAGGAAAAGTAACAGCCATTCTCGTCTCATGCCAAAATTTTGATATTTGCTTGTTGCTATCTTATTCCCTCGCATTTTGTTACCTCCGTAGACATTTACAGATTTGGCCACTAAACATCCCTTTTCCACAAAATTTAAGCAATTGCTGCAGTGTGTACATAATTTTGTATTTATCTTTACTTCTGGTATAACCTTCAACGCCCCTGTTGGACATTCTACTTCACATGCACCACAATGAATACAATATGTGCTTTTATATAAAACTTTTTTTATCTCGCTCTGTGCTATTATATTTCTGCTTATGTTACTAAACTTGATAATTTCTTTCTCATTCTGTTTATCTATTTCAAATGGGAAAATTTCATTTCCTATCTTCAGTTCTCCAGCTATTTTATTATTTCCTTCTTTATATAAAACATCACCAACAACTTTTAGCCACTCCAAAAAGTTTTCTCGTTGATTTTTAATAACAGCTTTAAGTTGATTTTTATTGAATAAGAAATCCAGCATAGTCCCGTTAGTATCAACTCCTCTCCCACCGGCTCGTCTCTTCCATTGACCTTCAGCAATATATGCTCTTATGCTTTCATTATCTTTTAAACCTAATAATTTAGCATACTCTCCGATGAGGGTTATATAATGGTTCATAGCCCCATTTTCTATATTGATCAAAATACTTTCATTCCAATTAGAAGCAGAAGGGCAAACTGAACATCCAACCCTATCCAACCCATATCTGTATCCTCCATTTAATTCAAGACCTCTAAAAAAGAGATACAAAAATACTTCTGTCGAATTCCAATTTTGAATAACTTCTGCATTGATTTGGTATAACTGTTTTATATTCTTCCGAATCCTTAAATATTTACTTCTCTTATTACTTTCTTCCTCCCTTACACCTTCAAATACTAATATTTTAGGTTGTTCATTCCTGCCTTCATCTTTGTATATATCGTTAATAAGCTGCACAAAAGGGGCAGTTTTGATAACCGTGGAGCACCATCTTTGAATTGCGCTTGGCGGCCCAAATTCTTTCCAAAATTCTAATGCCTCTTTGGGTGGTTTAGCGGTATAAAATTTTAATTCAGGATATTTCTTTTGATACTCTTTTTTAGTCTTTTCAACTGCTTCGTAAGTATGAGATATCTCCATAGTAGTATCGGAAAATATAACAATAAAATCATCGGGATGCAGCACCCTACTTACAATATCCAATACTACCTGTGAATCTTTTCCGCCACTAAATGAAACGACAAAAAAATCTATCTTGTTTCTATAAACTCTGTATGTATGCTCAACGAAATCCATTGCTTCGTTTTCAAGAACAAACAATGCTTTCTTATTTTTTTCTACGACTTTTTTGATATTTATTGGTTTTAAGGAGAGTTTATTTCCTTCTTCTGAAATGACAATAGACGGAGATTGAAAAAGGTCTCCACCTTTTGCCTCAGCCACCATTAGCCCTTTATAGTAATATCTTCTTCCAATAGCCCACAATAATGGCTCTCTTGATCTGGGGTAGCTCCAATATCTATCAAAGCCAAGTAAATCTAATTCCTCGTAAAACACCGGTCTCGGCGGATTTATTAGCTCATCATTAGTTTTATCAGTAAGCAAAATTCCATTAATCTCTTTATCCCATTTTATTTTAAACATCTCCCTTCACTCTCGTCATTTGTCTTAGTCATGCTTTATAACAGCCACTGCTTATAAAGCCCATGCTCCTTTAATACCTCCTTCGCACGCGCTCTCGCCTCCTGATGGCTCTTGATAAATGTGAACATCAATTCTGCCGCTTCCGATTTGCATCTTTTGCACGTTCGTTTGCCGTTTTTGCATTCCTCAAATATCTCCCTTATGTATGCATCCTCATCCACCAGATGGAACATCAATAGCTCATAGACCGTGCATTCCTCAGGCAACC
>Ga0190352_1000368_pt1 | contig 11109 bp, 8 predicted proteins | sample 4872131011_MG_FD_161682 | JGI IMG/M metagenome (GOLD analysis project Ga0190352, IMG submission 161682) | Hydrothermal vent microbial mat bacterial communities from Southern Trench, Guaymas Basin, Mexico - 4872-13-10-11_MG | ecosystem: Environmental > Aquatic > Marine > Hydrothermal vents >...
TCACACAGGGTATTAATTATACGAGGGACACCTTGGCTGTGTTTGAATACAGCTTTTAATGCCTCCTCAGAAAAGATAGGATATCTTGCCCCTGCCAATTTAAGTCTATGTTTTATGTAATCCTTGGTTTCTTGTTCATTCAGGGGGAATAAGTGATAACTTAGACTCACCCGTTGTAAAAATTGCTCTAAAGAGGGATGTAATAATTTTTCTCTCAAGGGAGGTTGTCCTACTAATATTATCTGAATAAGAAATTCTTTTTCTGTTTGTAAGTTTGAAATCATCCTAATTTCTTCAAGGACAGCAGATGGTAGATTTTGGGCCTCATCTACAATAAGCACCACTTGCTGTCTAGAGGCATATTTTTCAATTAAGAAATGGTGCAAATGGTTCAGCAAATCAGCCTTGGTTTCTTCTTTACTATATTCAATACCTAATTCTTGTAAAAGCATTTGTAAAAATTCCTTTGATTCCACATTGGTGTTAGAAATAACAGCAGTAATGATTTTTTTCTCTAACTGGCTGAGGAACTTCTTAATCAAGGTGGTTTTTCCTGAACCGATTTCTCCAGTAATAACAATAAAGCCTACATTATTTAAAATTCCATATTCTAGATAATTAAGGGCGGTTTTATGCTTGGAACTCAAAAAGAAATAACTAGGGTCAGGAAGAAGCTGAAAGGGCTTTTCTTTTAGTCCGTAAAAATTAAGGTACATTATTCTGAATAATAATAAGAAGAGTAATATCCTGGTTTTTCTGGTATAGGTGCCTTGTTCAATACTATCCCCAGCAAAGGTTTTTCTTCCAGTAGCTCCAAGACTCTCTTTACTTGTTCAATGGTAGTCTTGTAGACTTCTACTACTAATAAGACTGCATCTACATACGGGGATAAGGTTAGGGCATCAGCAAATGTCAGAAGAGGTGGAGAGTCAATTAAGATATAACGGTCTTTATAACGATTTTTTACCTCCTGAAGCAAGCTTTGCATTTTGGGAGAACCCATTATTTCTGTAGTATCTTGGATAATCTTACCTGCAGGTAAAATGACCAACCGTTCAAAACCAGGATTGATTAAACATTCAGAAAGGGGACAATCTTTTTCTATCAAGTAATTAGCCAATCCTTTTTGAACAGAAATTTGCAGAAGTTCAGCTATAGAGGGATTCCTTAAATCTGCTTCCATTAGGAGGACAGTTTTGGTGATTTCTCTGGCCAAGGTGATACTTAAATTGATGGCGGTTAATGTCTTCCCCTCACCTGGTAAAGCACTAGTAATAAGAAGGCAGTTCCATCCATTTTTTTCCATGCGATGTAATATTTGTGTCTTCAAGAAGCGGTAATATTCATAAGCTTCTTTAGATTTAGTAGCAGCAATAATCTTATTTTTTTCTAAATTTAAAAGGTCGGTGGGGATAACTTTTGTCTGAGTGTATGTTGGAGATAAAGGAATCTCTGGCGAAGGAGTCTCTTCTTTTTTCTCTCGCATTTTTTTTGCCTTTTCTAAGGCTTCTTCAATTTTACCCATTTTGCCTTACCTAAAAATTTTAGTCCACAAAATATCCAGTCTGATGAAGAAAATGTGAACGATGATGATAAAAACAATTATGGCCAGGGCGATAATGATGGCATAAATCCGTTTCCTTCTTTTCTCCTGTTTTTCTTCCTCTTCTGTTTTAATTTTAGGTAAAACCACTAAGACTGGAACATCGGTAATACTAGCAATGTCAGTAACACCTTTTACTGAACGGTCTGTATATTCCATTATAGAACCCATTCCAATACCTCCCCCCAGGGCTAAGATAAACCCTATAAGTATAATAGCAGGACGATTTGGCTTGTATGGTTTCTCCGGACGGTGAGGAGGGTCAATTATAGTCAAACGTTCTCCCTTTTGACTCTCTTCCAGTCCTTGGGCTGACTTGGCCTCCATCAGTTGATTCATTAACTCCCGGTATCTAGTTTCTGCATTGACCTTATCCCGAAGCATTTCCTGATATTTTCGTTCTACTTCTGGCATTTTTTCTAAGCGTTTCTCATAATCTTCTAACCTTTTTTTCAATTTTTCCCTCTGTTGTTTTAAGTTTTTGATTTCTATCTCTGTAGATGAAATTTGGGTAGAGAGGTTAATATAGGCAGGATTATCAGGTTCTTTGGCTATAGTAGTATTTGTGTTTTTTGAAGCGTCCTCTATTTCCTTTTCTAAAGAGGCAATCTCCCGTTTAATTTTCTTTACATCAGGGTGTTTTTCAGAAAAACGTCCCCTTAATTCCACTAAACGAGCCTTCAGATTTTTTAATCTTTTAACCTTATCTGGTAAACTCTCTTTATTCTTAACCTCATTTTTTAGTTTTTCTATCTCCCGTTTGACCTTTATCACATCTGGATGTTTGGGAGAAAGAGTGGCCATCAAAGTAAGATATTGGCTCTGTAATATCTTAAGCCTGTCTTCTGGACCCAATATACGTTCCCCGGTCTCAGTAATTATGGATGAATATGGACTTATAGTGGCCAATTGCCCCTGTAAATAAATTTTTCTCTCTTCTAAGTTTTTTATTTGTTGGTCTATGTTATTTATTTCATTTTGCATTCTGCGCAAGGTTTCCAAGTTTAATTGCATCAATTCAGGTAGCTCAGCCAAGTGTTTTTCCTTAAATGCCGCAATTTTATGATCCAAATCTGCAATTTGTTTTCTGAGCATCTCCAGTTGACTTTCTAAAAACTGGGTAGTGCCTTTGGCCTTCTCTTCTCTATTTTTTAAATTCTCCTCCAGATATAAAGAGGCTAGATGATTAGTAACTCGCTGCACAATGTCAGGATTTTTTCCTTCATAAGAAATAGTAAAAGCTACTGTGGCAGAAACAGGCCTTCCTCCACGAGGATTGGAGGCTTCTGTGCTGATGGTTTCCAATTTAATGCTATCACGCATTTTTTCTACAATTTCATCTATGGTATATTTATCTCGTAAATCTGCATAGAGATTAAATCTATTTATTACTTCCAATAGACTAGGGCGACTCATAATCTGTTGGGTGAGGGTTTGAAGACGCTCTTCTAAATAGCCAGTAACTGTGCTTCTGATAAATTCAGGAGGTACTTCTTGTTCCTCAATAAGGATAGTGGCACTGGAGCGATAAACAGAAGGGAGTGAAAAGGCAATGATGCAAGTGGTAAAAAACAGTAAGAAAAATGGAATGAGGATGCTTTTTTTTCGCCTTTGAAAAATCCTGATATAATCACCTAATGTTTTTGGGACCCTTTCAGTATCACTCTGCATTTTTTATGTTACTCCCATAAATATTGCCCTTCCCACCTAATTCCCAAAAAAACCGTATTTCTATCAGAATGAATGGTGCTTTTATAAGAAGTATATGAATAATTTAGCTCTATAGCTAGATGTTTCGTTAAATAATAGTGTAATGTTGGTATGATATGCCAAGTATGGTAGCTATAATCACTGATTTCCATACCCATTGGTCTTGGATATTCCCCTTTATAGTAAGAGATATTTATTCTCCCTTGTAATCTCTCAGTAAACTTATTTACAAAATATATGTAAAATGTGTTTGTCTCTAGCTGGCCTGCCCAGCCACTGGGTAAGATTTCCCTGCGTGCCCCCAAGGTAAGTGAACCCCTTTCATAGGTTTTAGACAAGCTTGCATCAGCTACCCACCCCACGGTTTTGTCTTTATAGAGAATAATAAAAGGATACCACCAATATGCCATTTTTGAATTTGTATACCTCAATCCAATGAGAAAATTCATAGTAATAGTTTCAGAGAAAAGATAATTTATACCCCCATAAAACTGGCAATTATGATAATGTCCTTCATAAATAGACTCACTGGGTTTAAATTTAACATAATTATATCCTGCTTGGCCTATTAGGGAAAGACGCTCGTTTTTTAAGAGATGTCTATAATTCAAATTAACTCCACTTACCCAGTAATCACTATAATCTGGTGACTGATAATTGGTGCGGGTATAAAATGGGGTAATAGTCAAGCTATCTCTTTCTGATAAGATATAAGTAGCAGATGGACTAAAGAAATAATTTTTTCTTATAGTTCTAATTAATCCTATCCCTGTTTCTGTCAACTCTGTTTCCAAGGTTGTGTCCTTTGTATACCTTCCATCTAGCCCAAGGCTCAGCCGCTCTGAACTCAAAAAACTGGCAGTAAGGGCATAAATTTGATCAGTAGTATTTAGTTGACTTTCATCAGCATACCTCTGAACATTTAAAGTAATTCCTCCCTTAATATCCGTTCGTTCAGTTTTAACATCTATATTCACTTCGGGTCTGATGAGGGTGATAAAATCATCTATTTCCACGGTGGAACACAAGTATATATTATCATCATACATTTCTCTCACGGCTATGGATGCATTTATTAGCCTTTGCTCACTCCAGAGATAACCGGATTTGAATAGAAATAGAAACAATAAAAAAAATCTCCAAATAGAGCACTTATGGAACAACAATCACGTCACCTCTTTTTAGCAATATATTTTCTTCTAGGTGTTTCCCCTTGGCCACTTCTTTATAATTGAACTTTATTCTGATTTGCTTTCCATTTTGTTCCCGAAGGATACTGATATGCTCTAAATCAGCAAAGGGTGAGAAGCCACCTGCCATACTCAAAGCCTGCATGACATTTACTGATCTGCCTACTGTGTATGCCCCAGGTTTATTCACCTTGCCTATGACATAAATTTTATAGCTGTTTATACCAATTACCATAACTGTTACCACAGGGTCAGATATAAATTCACTGAGTTTTTCAATTATTTCTTTTCTTAGGTCCTCTACAGTGCGTCCTGCAGCTTGGATTTCTCCAATTAAGGGAAAGGAAATCTTTCCATCAGGACGAACAACCACTTGTTTGGTCAATGTTTCATCCTTCCAAACAGAAATTTCTAATACATCTTCTGGGCCTAAAAGGAAGCCTCCTTGTTCTAATTTTTCAGTTTTTTTAGCCAATGTCTTGGCTTGGGATTTAACTTGAATCTCCTTTATGAAAGTTCCTTTTTCACTGGCTGCAATTTTGCTAAAACTTATCACACAAAAATATATTATAAAACATATAGTAAATTTTTTCATGGCAAAAATGCCTCCTCTTTGTAAAAATCATTTTTTATTATTTAATCTCTTTATAAACCTTCATTGCCAAGCTTTTCTCTTCAAATTCCCCCTCACTCTCTATTACCTTTCTTAGTTCTGTTTTGGCCAAATTCAACTCCCCCTTCGCTTTATAAACCATCCCCAGATGGTAGTGATAAACAGGTGTAGAAGGCGCTATCTGGATAGCCTTTTTTAAATGAGAAATAGCCTTATCATATTGTTTCAAACGATAATAAACCCAACCAGCAGTATCCCAAAAAGTGGCTTTTTGGGGATATTTCTTTAATACCTTTTCTATTAATTTCTTGGCTTGTTTTATATTTTTGGCATCATTTTTATCTGCATAAAGGAAAGCCAGGTTGTTGGCAGCCAATACAAACTCAGGATTTCTCTTTAGGGCTTCCTTATAATAAAACTCTGCTTGTTGGTAATCCTTTTCTCTTTCATAAAAATTTGCCAACACAAACCAGGCCTCTGCCGCCCTATTGAACTTTTTTTCAATAAATTCTCTGTAATGTTTAGGGGCTTCTTTTCTATAATTTAAATAATAGACTGTGGACAGCTTAAAATAAGCAGGTAAGAAATGAGGATTAGCCTCCAGGGCCTTTAAAAGGGCTTCTTCTGCTTTAGAAAGATTTTTTTGATTTATGAAAACTTTAGCTAATAAAACATAGATATTTGGTTTATATTTTGGGACGGTATCTAAATATTTTTGGCAAGCTGCTATAGCCTTAGAAAACGCCTTTTGGGCCACATAGGTGTTAACAAGCTGATAAAAGGCATCTATGAAATCCTTTTTGATATTCAGTGCCTTATTAAAATATTCTATGGCCTTATCAGGCTGTCCTTTAAGTCTCTGAACGATTCCTAATTTATAATTTGCAAGGACATCTCTTTGATTCATCTTTAAAACTTTTAGGTATTTTGCCTCTGCCTTATTAATTTCGCCTTTATGAAGACATAAATCTCCCAGTTTTAAAAGTGCCAGTGGTTGTTTAGGAGCTATTTCTAAAATTTTATTGAGCTCCTGTTCTGCTTGTGCCAAATCATTTTCTTTTATATAAATATCGGCCAAAAGATACCGTATTTCTAACGCTTTAGGGGCCAGTTTTATGGCCTTTTTCAACACCTCTTTTGCCAAAAGGGGTTCATTGTTCAAAAGATGGGCCTGAGCCAGTAGATAGTGTGCTTCTGCAAAATTAGGCTGTTCTTCCAAAACAATCCTGAATTCACTGATGGCATCCAATCCCTTCCCTTGTGCCAAATAATATTTACCTTTTAGATAATGAGCAGTTAAATTTTTGGGTTTTTCCTTTAAGACCAATTTAATCTCTTGATATGCTTGGTCATATTCTTTATTTTTCAAATAAATCCTAGCTAGGCTATTGTGGGCCTCATAAATAAGAGGGTCATCAGGTAGTGTTTCTATGCATTTTTTAAGTACTGAAACGGCCTTTTGACCTTGTCCCATTAAGATATATAAATTAGCTAATCTGAGATAAAGCTCTGCCTGTTTGGGTAAATCTCTTATAGCCTGTTCTAAAACGTTTTTTGCCCCTTCTAAATCTTTTTTTTCCATAAATAATCCGGCCAGGGCAAGCCGATATTTGTAATCTTTAGGCTCAGATTTTATTAGAGAATTTAAGATTTTTTCCCCTTTATCAAACTGCCCGGAGCGGGCATAAAAATTAGCCAGCAATATCTGTAATTTCTTATCTTCTGGGGACAAATTTATGGCCTTTTTATAATATTCTTCTGCCTGAGATAACTTTCCTTGAGTAGCATAAAAACTAGCTAGGGCAATATAAAAGTTTAAATCCTTAGGATTTTTTTCTAAACCTTGTTTAAGTATATTTTCTGCTTTAGAAAACTGTTTATTGGTGAAATAAATTTGCGCCAGAAAAATGTAGGCTGCGTAAGTTTTAGGATCAAGTTTGATCACTTGTTTTGAAATTTGGATAGCCTTAGAAAATGCCTTTTTGGCTTTATATACCCTAGCCTTTAACATTAAGGCATCTATATTTTCAGGGGCATTTTTTAGGACAAACTCTGCCTTTTCCAAAGCCTTTTCTGGTTTTTTACTTAAAAGATAGAACTGACCAATTTTTATCTGGGCATCATATAGATGGGGGTCTAATTCTATGGCCCGTTGAAAATTGGCAAAGGCCTCTGACCAATTTCTCAATTGATATGCACACAAACCTACCATATAATATCCTTTAGCAAATTTGGGGTCTATTTGAATAGCATTTTTGAATTCCAGGCGGGCCTTAACATAGTCTCCCTTTTCAAAGAGCAGTTGACCCTTTTGAAAAAACTTATCCCTCCTTTCTTCCACACTACCACAGGCAATACTTAAGATAATAATCAGAAAAATGCTAAATCGGTAAAATTTCATAGAAAAACCTTATATTTTTTATTTTTGTAGATTTTTTATCGATTATTGTCAAGAATATGCAGGCTGTTTAAAAAAATCAGATGCACATTAAGACATTTTATTCCTTTAACCATTAACGCCTAAATTTTGAGGAATGTTCAAATATAAAATTGTTGCAGGGATAACTTTGTAAATAAAGCATTTACAGCATCCAATTAAGAGCATAAAATAAAAAATATGCTGCGTCAAAAAATTCAGAAGTTAGCAGAAAGGGTCTTAAATATTTCAGAAACAGAGATAGAGAAAACAATAAGAAACAGAAAAATAGCCTACCAAAATAAATTTAAAGAAGTTAAACAAAAGGAAAAGGAAGTTAAAGAAATTGTGGATGAGATTGAGAAACTATATGATGAATGGAAAAATCAAGTAAGGCGTATTCCTAAAGATACTGCTAATATACTTTCTCAAGAAGTCATTGTCAAAATAAAGGAAATTAAGGCTCAATATTTGGAGGAAGTATTAAATCAATTAATAGAAAGATATGAGGAGAAAAAATATTCTACGGTTACTTTAGGTCTTCTTATTTCCCTTCTTTTAAATAGAACAGTAAATCAGTACATCAAGGAAGAAAAGGAAAAAGGTAAAGAATTTAAACAGATTGAACCCATAAATGTTAATTTGAATACAAAAAAACTAAAGAATGCTATTTCTCTTTTGGGCTATGAAAATCAGGAAAAATCTTATTTAAGAATTACAGGAAATGCTGGTTCCTGGACTGCTTATTTTATGAAAGGTGGAAAGTTAATTATTGATGGTAAGGTTAAAGGTTTTAGTCTTTCTGCCTTTAGCCAAAACAATAAAGGCGAAATTTGGTATCAAGGGAAAAAGATTTGGCCTCAAGTTTAAACTTTATATCTTCCTTTCCATGCCAGCACAGTATTTTTTAAAAGCATGGCTACTGTCATAGGGCCTACACCACCAGGCACAGGAGTGATAGCAAAAGTCTTTGGCTCCACTTCCTCAAAGTCCACATCTCCACAAAGGCCTTGTTCTGTGCGATGGATGCCTACATCAACTACTACCCCTCCTTCTTTTACCATATCTGCCTTAATCATTCTGGGCCTTCCAGCAGCTACAATCAAGATATCTGCCCTTTTAGTATGAAAGACAAGGTCCCTAGTTGCTGTATGACACACAGTAACTGTGGCATTACCCAATGCCTTCTGCATTAAAAGCACAGCTAGGGGTTTACCTACAATATTGCTCCTACCCACAATAACTACTTCCTTTCCTGTAGTGTCTATTTCATTTTTATGCAATAGCTCCAATATACCTGCTGGAGTGCAAGGAATAAAAGTAGGGTTTCCCATTATCAATCTTCCTAAGTTGTATGGATGAAACCCATCGGCATCCTTTTCAGGAGAAATGGCAGAAACCACACTCTCTTCTGAAATTTGCTTAGGTAATGGTAGTTGCACCAACAGCGCATCTACATTGTGGTTTTTATTTAAAGAATGAATTAACGCTACCAATTCTTTCTCAGTCACGGTTTCAGGCAAATGGTGTAATTGAAAATCCATCCCTATTTTTTCACATGCCTTCCCCTTTGCCTTAACATAAGTAGCTGAAGCCGGATTTTCCCCTACCCAGATAACCGCTAAACAAGGAGGCCTTTCCACCTTAGAAATAATGGTTTTTATCTCACTGGCCAACGCTGCTCGAATTTGAGCTGAACATGCTTTACCATCAAGGATTTTTCCCATTATTTCCTCCTCTCAAGAATTTTTAATGTCAATATTTATCAATATACCCACAGCTATAAAATTAACCAACATAGCAGAACCACCATAACTCATAAAGGGTAAAGGCACTCCTACAACAGGTAAGAGCCCCAAGGTCATGGCAATATTAATAAACACTTGCCAAAAAAACAAAGCTGTAATGCCTCCTGCCAGTAAAAATGCAAAGGGATGATTAGCACGCTGACAGATTTTAATTCCCATCAAAATAAGCAAAAGATAAAGGGTTAATAATATAATACATCCCATAAAGCCCCATTGTTCTGCAAATACAGAAAAGACAAAGTCAGTGTAATGTTCAGGCAGAAAATGCAGTTGGGACTGGGTTCCTTTTAAAAATCCATTCCCCCACAGCCTTCCTGACCCAATAGCAGTTTTTGATTGTAAAACATGGTAACCAATCCCTAATGGGTCTTTGTGGGGAAATAAAAATCCCAAAATCCTTGCTCTTTGGTAATCTTTAAGCATAAACTTCCAGATAAAGGGCAAAAAGGCAATGGTTAAGCTCCCCATAACTAAAAGTATTTTATTGGACACCTTGCTTAAGATACATATACTCCCAAATAGGATTAAAAGAATTACTCCTGTGCCTAAATCTGGCTCTAGGACTACTAGAAATACAGGAATAACCGTCAATATCAAGGCTTTTAAGAATACCTTTAGGGTTTGGCTTTCTAGCTTGGTTTCACTCAAATATTGGGCTATGGTAATAATGAATACTATTTTAGCCAACTCCGAAGGTTGAATGGAAATGGGACCTAAGGCAAACCATCTTTTTGTTCCCAATAAAGGAGGAGCAAGAACCAAAAGAGCAAAAAGCAACAATACAGTAATGGTATAAATATGATAAGCATAAATACGCAATTTGCGATGGTCTATTGTGCTGAATACCCACAACGTGATAAAACCCAAGCCCGTCCAAAATAGCTGTTTTTTAAAGAGTATAGCCTTTGGCCCCAAATAATAAGTAGCACTGTATAAATTAAGCAGGCCAATACTTACCAAGGTTGTGAGAACAAACAACATCTGACCTGAAGTGGTAAGGCAAAATCTAGCTATTTTCATTTAAATATGCCTCTATTAATTTGGTGGCAATAGGAGCAGCCGTAGCTCCACCATGTCCTCCATGTTCAATTAGCACTACCACTGCAATTTGAGGTGTTTTTACAGGGGCAAAACCAGCAAACCAGGCATGGTCTCTATGAGAAACTGGTAATTTAGAAAGCTTCTTTTGAGGTAAAGAAATCACTTGAGCTGTTCCTGTCTTACCAGCTATAACCACGCGGTGCGAGCGTGCATTATAACCAGTGCCGCGAGGGTCATTCATTACTCCTGCTAAGGCTTCCTTGATAAGCTTTAAATTATGGGTTGAAATAGGCAATTTGCTGTTTATTTTTGGTTTTGTTTCTTCAACGATTTTGCCCTTTGGTCCAACTATCTTTAACACAATTCTGGGGCGATAAATATTACCTCCATTGGCCAAGGCAGCAAAAAATTGGGCAATTTGTAAAGGGGTAGCCAAAAATGAACCTTGACCAATAGCCATGTTTAAGGCCTCTCCCTTTGGCCACTTATTAGGGGATGTGGGCACATGGCCTGAAGCTTCTTCAATGCCAATACCGCTATATTGACCAAAACCACATTGTTTGGCATAATCTGCTAATTTTTCAATACCTAACCAAGCACCAAGTTGGTAAAAGAAGACATCGCAAGATTGAATAATGGCCCTTTTCACATCAAGCATACCATGGCCGCTCTTTTTCCAACATCGAAAAGCCCGGTCCCCAAAGACAAATTTTCCTGGACAGTTGATT
>Ga0190352_1000370_pt1 | contig 11067 bp, 7 predicted proteins | sample 4872131011_MG_FD_161682 | JGI IMG/M metagenome (GOLD analysis project Ga0190352, IMG submission 161682) | Hydrothermal vent microbial mat bacterial communities from Southern Trench, Guaymas Basin, Mexico - 4872-13-10-11_MG | ecosystem: Environmental > Aquatic > Marine > Hydrothermal vents >...
TATATGGGTATTTTGAAAATTCCAGGCTGTAAGTTCCTTCTTCAACATCTCCAAAATAAAACTTACCAAGGGAATCTGTGGTATCCTGCTTCATTTTCGCAAGTGTAACCAGAACGCCCTCCACAGGTATTCCTGTTGAATCGTCAATGACCACCCCTTTGATATTACCAGTTTCGGGTTCTGGAGGCTTCTTGCAGGAGGCGAAAAGGGTGAGGATGATTATAACAGATATGACTATTTTTAAATGCTTCATTTTCACCCCCTGTAACTGCTTTTATTATAAAAAAGTTCTGCAAAATATCAAATAGATGGATTATCTCCTCATAGTAGATAGCAATTAAATGGAATCCTGACGGGCAGCTTTGTTAATTTCTTTTTTCCCTTTTTATATTTTACACCGGATGGGATAAAGGCAATCTTTATCAAGTTTATTTTCTCCTTTCATATCTCAAAATACATCCCTCATATGTCCCCGCATAGCCCCAGTTGGCATCCAGCATATAAAGTGAAGTAACCCTTCCTCCTGCCCAGTCAATAACCCAGTTATTACCTTCATCTTGAGTGAAATATATACCCTCTTCTAAAGCTATCCAGCCATGAGTCTCATCAATAAAAAATACATCATAAACAGGACAATTGAGAGTATCCAGCAAAAACCATGAATGTCCCATATCTTCACTTTTTGCTGCCAATAGACCTCCTCTCCAGATTTTTATTGCTTTGCCATTACCATACAGAGTAACTCTGTGGAAAGGCGGATGCCACATTTCCCTTCCAAAACCCTCAAGAGCAACCTCCCAACTTTGCCCCCGGTCGGTTGTGTAAAAGGTGCCTGATATTACCCATTCGCAAGGAGAAAAGGTCTGCTGCCCCACAATGATACCCCAATCATCCCTCATTTTGATATCAAATAACGCATATAAATTACTGGCCGGATCTGATCCTTCCCATGGCTCCAATTCAACCCATGTCCTTCCACCATTTGATGTGCGTAAAACAAAATCATCGTTGTATCTTTTATCCCAACCCCCTCCTACAACGAATCCTTCATTTTCATCGTAAAAATACAAACCATAGGCCTGACTGTTGTATATACTATCTACATTCATTTGCTCCACCCATGTATAACCACCATCCTCGGTCTTCCATATCTTCATACCCACCGCCCAGCCTACATAACTATTGACAAAAAATATCTTCCTTACAGAATCTTCCTGCGAAAACTGATACACAAGAGTAAAATTATCCCCATCCATGGTCCTGTACAACTTATCTCCCCACCATAAACCATCACCACCACACAGTGCCCAGCCAGTCCAATAATCAACAAAAAATACCTGAACCACAGGTTCTCCTATACTATCCACCACATGCCATTCTGGGGGACCAAGATATCTCATCCTCACCTCAATCTCCCATGTTTTACCTCCTTCCACATAAGCTGTCAATGTGGTATCTCTATATGGGTATTTTGAAAATTCCAGGCTGTAAGTTCCTTCTTCAACATCTCCAAAATAAAACTTACCAAGGGAATCTGTGGTATCCTGTTCCATTTTCGCAAGTGTAACCAGGACACCCTCCACAGGCACACCCGTTGAATCGTCAATAACCACACCTTTAATATCACTAATTTCAGGTCCTGTGGTTTTCTTGCAGGAGGTGAAAAGGGTAACGGTGATTATTACAGATACAACTATTTTTAAATGCTTCATTTTTACCCCCTGTCATTACTTTTATTATAAAAAAAATTTCTGCTACATGTCAAGAAGATTTTATTTTGAGGAAAGACGGATATCCATATAGATACTACCATAGAGAAGGTGAAACAATTACTACAGAAACAAGCTACATAGAAATCTGTGTAATGGTTTACTTTTTTGCTCTTTATGTAATGTTTTATCCTCTTGTTTCAATTTGTTTACCATTATTGACATAACAAGTGGATGTAGTTATATTTAACCTGGACATGGAACTGGAAACCAAATTAAAGATCCTATCAGATTCAGCAAAATACGATATATGTGGTGATTGTTTTATTTCAAGGGAGGTAAAAAGAGTATCTCCTGTTACTTTGAATCAGTGGATATACCCCACAATGCTTCCGGATGGAAGGAAGGTGAAACTCTTCAAGGTGCTCATGTCAAATGCCTGCGAGAATGATTGTGCTTATTGTCCCTTTAATGCATACAGAAGATTCAAGAGAACCTCCTTTACTAAGGAAGAGCTTGCCACCTATTTCATGGAACTCGTGAGAAAGGGCATAGTCAGCGGACTTTTCCTTAGTTCAGGTATCAGGGGGAATCCAGAAAAAACCATGCAGGAGATGATAGAAACTGTTGAAATCATAAGAAAAAAGTATCAATTCTGTGGTTACGTCCATCTTAAAATTTTACCTGGAGTCTCGAGACAGACAATGGAAGAGGCATTTCGGCTCGCTTCCAGGATATCTATTAACCTTGAAGTACCTGATGAAAGATTCTTTAAGGGCATATCGCAAAAGAAGAAATTCAGCGAGTATCTACTTTCTCCCCTGCTTTACATAGATAAGCTGAAAAGGGAGGCTCCTCCCTTCTTCCTTAAAGATGGATTCACCACACAGTTTGTTGTGGGCGTTTCCGGTGAAAGGGATATCGACATACTGAAGCGGGTATGGGATTTATATGCCAGGACCAGTATATCCAGGGTATATTACAGTGCATTTCATCCCATTCCGGGCACACCTCTTGAAAGCAAAGAGCCAACTCCCCCTTTGCGAGAGCACAGGCTTTATCAAGTGGATTATCTTTTTCGGAAATATGGTTTTGAACTTGATGAACTGGTTTTTTCAGAGAATGGAAATTTAATCCTGGACAGGGACCCTAAAACTTTATGGGCCATGAAAAATAGATGGTTTTTCCCTGTGGAAATAAACAGAGCAGACTACGAAGGACTTATACGTGTACCCGGTATAGGCCCAAAAACCGCGAAAAAAATAATAAAATTAAGGCAGATTAAAAAGATTAAAAGTGAAGAAGAATTTTTAAAAATAGGAAAGGGGCTTCAAAAATCACTCCCTTATATCACTATAAGTGGCCAAATACCTTATTCTCAGAGGAAAAAGATTGTTATATCCACTCTTTTCTGATTACTTTGTTACAACAAAACTCCTCATCCAGCCTTCAATTCTGTCATAGGGTTGCATTTTCTGCCACTTTTCGTCGGTAAGTCTGTCATCCATAGGGTGGGTAAATTCAAAATAGGAGAACATACCTCCAGCAGCAAGATAATTGTCTCCATTGTATGGAATTACAGCGTATATAATAAGAGGATTTCCCACCGCAACTTCGAGGGCCTTCTTGGAATTCGGATCGGTGTGCACATCTGCAACTAAAGCCATCTTTTTATCCGTTTGAGAAGTATATTTTTCTTTTCCAGGGATTCTAACCAGTTGTTGAAGGATTGTTCCAATTTTATATAGTTCTTCGCACTCACTGGGAGCTGGAGATTTTCCGTCCAGCTCTCTTAACGAAATTTCCTCTAATTTGGATACAATTCTGGAAAAAGACTCAAGTTTTGACGAAATTGTAGGGTCGAGAATATTATAAGTAGTAAGTTTTATTCTAAGGCTCTGAGCAAATTCTTTGAGTTCTCTGTATACTTCTGGAAGAGGTTCTACATATACGATTTTAGAGAATTTTCTTTCAGGAGGAACTCCTGTCACTTTCGCAGTATAGCTCTGTTTGGCATAGAGAATGGTATCGTGCCGCAACTCAGCCCAGTAACCTAAGGAGGTAACAAGTAGTTTGTCCTGATAAGCAGGGGTTACCATAAACATGGGGATTATACCTTCTGAGGGGGTATTGATAAGATAGATTATATAAAGCCAGTGATAGTAAGCGTTCTGATGCCAGTCTCTTCCGCTAAGTTTGGAAAAGATGAGTCTCAATGAATCGAGCATCTCTTTATAACCAAAATAGCTGAACTCATTATAATAATCCCTAAGGATCTCCTCAGCTCGTAGAATATTCAGCACAGCGAGTATGTCAAGTCCTTTTGGGAAAAGTCTTGGCTTTTTACGGGTCCCTACAGCTGTATAGACGAGGTTCTGGAACATGTATGAGTCAGGAACAAATCTCTGCCCCATGAATTTAAAGGAGGAAAGGATAACACGAGGTTTTTCTCTGTCTGTATAATATGTAGAGAATATTCTCGGGGGTCGCAGTCGTGTAACTTCCTGCATGAATGCCACTATTTTGGTATCATCATGGAACCCAATGGGGAATTGGGGAAAGTACTTCCTGACCAGAGGAATAAGATCAAGAGGAGAAAGATCATCGGACTTTCCTACCATATAAGCTGTGGGTTCATAAATGGATTTCCATTTTTTGAGTATTTCAGGATTATCCATAAGGGTTTTTGTTATGAGTATAGCCTGCCTTGCCAGCTGTATGTTCCTTAGACTCTTTTTACCTCTTGGAGACAGATAGAAGCTCATTCTCCCATACCACATCATAGCCTTGAAATAACGCTTGAAGGTTTCATTTCTTGTATAATGTCCTCGGGGAACATATTGAGAGAAATCTTCCATTATTCCCATTGTGTAAGAAGAGTCAAAACCTTCATGTTCTTCTATGGCCCTGATATCATGCTCCACTTTAGCTGATACATCAGGATCTGGTGTAAAATTATAATCCAATAGTTTTAGGGCAACTTCAAAATAAGCAAGATTCCTTCTGGCTGTGTGAGAAATCTCCTTGTGTTTTACTCTGGTAAGTTTTCGCATTTCTTCCACCATGTATTTTGTAATTTCTACAAGCGTTGGATAAAAATAATTCAACTCGGCAGAACGCAGGGAATAATCATAAAGTACATGGGATACATGAAGGAAGGGGTCAATAGTGATGTAAAGTGGTATATGTTTACTTGCAAGGTCCTCATACAATGTGTAGAAATTCTCATAATTTGAAGGTCTTGCGGTAAACTGCTGTTTGTTTATGAGTGCTCTCTCAGCAGGGTTTAAAATCTTGAGTACAGTTTCATTTTTTACTGGATTTGCTACATGGGGCTTAGAGAGTAGAATGAGCATTCCAAGTAACAATAGATTCATATAAGCACCTCCATGGATGTTAAATTATTTCCATACGCCATCAATTTTTTCTCCGCAAAACCGGCATTTTCCGTTTGTTATGTTGTATTCAACTACTGAAAACCCCCATCTTTTAATGAGAACCTCCCCACAAGAGGGGCAGTGTGTATCTTCACCAGCATTTCCAGGTATATTCCCTGTATAAACGTATTTAAGTCCCTCCTCCAGTCCTATCTCTCTTGCCCTTCTGACAGCAGAAATCTGTGTAGGAGGAACATGTTTGAATTTGTAGGCAGGGTAAAATCGTGAAACATGCCATGGTGTACCGTCCCCGAGCTCGCCACGTATAAAACGGGCAATCTCTCTAAGTTCGTCTTCACTATCATTGTATCCCGGGATTATAAGTGTGGTTATTTCCAGCCAAATGCCGAATTTTTTATAAGTTTTGATGCCATCAAGGACCTCATTGAGTCTCGCTCCTACTACACTGGCATAAAATTTTGGGTTCATACTTTTAAGATCTATATTAGCTCCGTGAAGGTAAGGAGCAATGTCTTTTAAAGCCTCTTCTGTCACATATCCATTAGTTACAAATGTGTTCTTGATGCCTTTTTTTACAGCCAGCTTGGAGATATCCAGGGCATATTCAAAAAAGATTGTGGGCTCAGTATAAGTGTAAGAAATTGTAGTGGAGCCTGAACGTAAAACTGCTCCTACTACTTCTTCAGGGCTGACTTTGTATCCCTCCACTCTATTGTAATCCCTGGGAAGTTGTGAGATGTCCCAGTTTTGACAGAACTTACATCTAAAATTACACCCCACTGTAGCAATGGAGAGCGCGATACTTCCCGGTAAAAAATGGAAAAGAGGTTTTTTCTCAATGGGGTCAATGTGAAGTGCAATGGGATAACCATAAACCAAGGAGTAGAGCTTTCCCTCTTTGTTCACCCTGACCCTGCAGATACCACTTTCTCCTTCACGAATAATGCACCTGTGTCTGCAGAGGGTGCATCGGACCGCTCTGTTTGCAAGCTTTTCGTAATAGGAAGAGAGTTTCATTGTGAGTCTATTTTACACCTAAAAATTAAAATTGGCAATGGCATTTTTTAGTGAATATATTTATTTGCCTTCTCCAGGAGATAGCTCATTTCGCACCTTATATTCTCCCATTCTCTTGGATTTCGGGGGAATGTGGTTGGTGATTGGATGAGAGCGTTAATTTTTTGTAATAGTTTTTTAATTTCCTCCTTAACATACGAGGGTAAATCTTCATTCACTTCCAGAGATCTCAACATATATAAATATTCATAATCTTCCATGCCATCCCTCAGGGTTTCCCATCTTAAAGAACTCACAGGAGCTGATAAAACAGGAGTATCTTCTAAGAAAGCCTCGTAGGGTGGATAGATCAGCCTTCCATTCCCATTGTTCCAGTAATGGATATAGCCTTTCCATTTTCCATATCCCCTCTGATAACTCATGGGATCAAGGTAAGGGTTCTGAAACGTATCTGGATACGCCAGATTGCTTGTCCAGTAATTTGTATTCCAGATCAAAATCCCTTTAATCCCGAATCTAAAACTGATAACAGGCCACATTCTCAATTCAAAGGAAGGTCTTTCTATATATTGTGTAGGGTAGGGTGGGGGAGGACCTCCCGCTATATACCACCACATCTGTTCACCTTTTTTCATTCTTTCCTTAGCTATCTTTAGATTCAGATTTCCCATGGCAGGGCACCAAACATCCACATAGCCATAAAGTTCATGGACTGGTTCTTCAGTCAAAAAGGTTCTAAGTTCAGGTGCAATTTCTTTTAGCAGTTTCATCCCCTCTTTCACAAAAGGATAGTCTTTTTCCGCTGGCTCATCAAACCAGTAAATTAAGGCCTTATCGAGCCAGCCTTTGCTTTTGAGATGGTTAACAATACCTTTCAAATATGTAGAAAATAATTTCTTGTAAGTGGGAGTTCCAAAGCGGGCACCACATATTTCTGGAAGGGTGTGGGAGTAAAAACTACCTCTTGGGAAATAGTTAAGACGCAAAATAAATGAATTGAATTTGTATTTATCTAAATAGAGGGACGCTGTAGAATCAAAAGCCTTAAAATCAAAAATAATTTTCTCCTTTTCACAGTCAAGTCGAACCTTGATGGGCTCCATGGGAAAATAGGGTGAAATTCTGTGCTTCTTAAAGCTTTTGTAATACTTTTCCAATACAACTCTCAGACTTTTCCTATCATTCAGGTGATGATAACGTTTCACCTCATCAGGTTGAAATCCAAATGCACTTCTAAGGTGAGATTCCTCAGGTAAGGTAAAGCTGAAAACCTTAATTTTGATAGGAATTTGCATAATTGTATCCTCAAATTCAAGCCGAATAAATCCACTGTAATTTCCTTTCGGAGTATCCGGGGGGATAAATATCCGCACATACAGAGGATTATTACCCTCTTTCAGTAATAGAGGCAGTTTTAGTGGTAAAATAGGGTCGGGATACATTCCGGGAAGCTCATTGTGATAGGAGGGGATACTCACGGGAATATAGTGTTCCAGAAAGAGTTTAATATTGTTTCTACTCAGGGTATTGGGTCCGTCTTTCGGGGAGGAAATAACAATGTTTTTTAATTTACACGCTCTTTGACAAAAAATAACCAGCTGAAAGGCTTCATATTCATTCCTGGCAGAAGATAGAGTAATCTCTTTTCTTTCCACAGGCCATGGCCTGTAACGTGAGACAGTATATCCGGATTCTGCCCACCAGATTTTCTTATCTCCATTTTCACTGAGAAGATAGCCAAAATCTGAGGAGAAGGAAGGAGGAACGAAAAAGAAAAAATTGTAGATAAGGCTGTCTTTCCTGTCCGTGATCAGAAGTTTAAGATTTTTCTTTCCCCAGGTTTTTAAATTATAGTGGAGATTAACCACTGATTTTTTATGCGGCAAGATTGAAAGTGTATGCCGGGATATACCGGTCTCGGATTTAAGTTGAATGAAAAGTTTGGCTTTGTTAGCCCTTTTGTTTTCCAGATATAATTGAAGATCGTTCTTGTAAGAAGGAACAAGGAAGCCGGGATCGATACGCTGTATAAGTATTCCGTGTAAATTACCCCCCTCTTTATAAAACACCGTCCTGCCTCGGATTTTACCATATTTCTTGTTGATTTCCCCAGTAAATTTGTAAAAATCTACCTGGAAAAAGGATAATGGAGAAGAGCTCATCCTGATAAAAATGGAATCAGCTGGAAATATTGTACCAGGCAAAGCGAAGATCTTGGTTGCCTTTCCAGTTAAAACCCCTAACTCTTGCCAGGTAGTCCCATTTCTTGAATACTTAACAGTCAATTTACCGTTTTTGAAATAAGCGATCTGGATTTTTACTTTACCCTTGAGGAATTTATTTCCTTTTACCCTGTGAAGTAAAACAATTTCCTTCCTGCCGGAAAAAAGATACCTATTGGTATTAAAGAAAGCGGTGCAATTCTCTATGAATTTCAGGTAGTTGCTTTCTGTCTCCTGAAACGGAAATGTTGCCACGTAGCATTTTCCATCAATCCATTCTCCAGCTCCCAGATCAAGCTCATGAGGAGAAAAATTTAACACTTTAACTTCTTTTATCTTGATACTGGCAAAGTATACCCTCCCTTTCACATGCCAGATTCCCAGCTTAAGTCTTTCAGGGCCTGTAGAATTTATTTTCACCACAATACTCTTTTTAATCCACTTTCCCTTTTCTGAAGAATGGAGAGGTATGTCTATATTGATATTCCTTGCAGGAGAGGTTATTGCTACCCCCCTTGAATCTGGTTCAATGTAATATTCAAAACTGATTCTGTAGATTTTATCGGGTTCCAAAATAGATTCTGATTCCCAGTAAGACTTTCCTTTGCCATCTCCGCTTACCATGAGAACCTCTCGGTTCTTTAAAGTTAGAAGTCTACCATTTCCGTAGAGAGACCAGTTGTATTGGGTAAGGCTAAGAAATATAGACAAAAAAATAAAAATCATCTCAGTAAATGCAAAGCGGTTGTCTTGAAAACAAGGAATACTTCTTTTTTCTTTTTCAGTTCTAATTCTTCAAGAGATGCATCTGTTATATAGGCGGATATTTTTTGTCCTCCTGACTCTGTTATTATTTCGTTAATTACCCCTCTTTTTTTAATTTCTATGACCTTTGCTGGAACTACATTTCTCGCGCTTGTACTTACTGGAATAATTGATATTATAATATCCTCAGGCCTGAGAGTGGCAATAATTGTATCATCCTCAACTTTATGAGTGAGCGTAATTTGGGTTTTACCGAGATAATACCCATCCTCTCTTTTTTCAAGCAAGAGAAAATTTTTTACTCCTGTGAATTCAGCGATGTAGGTGTGAGCAGGTTTTTTGAATATGTTTGTGGGGGTGTCTATATCCAGAATTTTGCCATCTTTCATCACAGCTATTCTATCAGCTAGCATAACGGCTTCCTCGAAATCATGAGTTACCATGATAGTAGGTACATTCAGTCTTTTTTTTAATTTGAGCACAAGAATCACGGCATCCTCTTTAATAGCTCTATCAAGTGATGAAAAGGGTTCATCAAGTAAAAGAAGGAGGGGTTGATTTACAAGAGCTCTCAGGATAGCAACTCGCTGTTTCTCACCCCCGGAAAGTTCATGGGGATACCTGTTTAAGATTTGTCGAATCCCCAGAATATCAATGAATTCTTCAAATATCTCTTTTTTTGCATGTTTTCCATAAAGAATGTTGTCTTTAACTTTTAGATGTGGAAAAAGAAAAAGTTCCTGATAAACAATTCCGACCCTTCTTTTTTCTGGAGGTAGCGATAGAATTTCTTTTCCCTCGATTAACACTCCGCCTCTTAAAGGCATTCTCACTCCAGCAAGTGTTTCGAGGAAAAGAGTCTTTCCAGAACCTGAAGGACCTAATATAACAAGAAATTCATCCTTTCTGATCATAAAGTTAAGTGGGCCCAGTTTGAAACTTCCTATCTGTAATTCCAAATCTTTAACCTTTATCATGTCTTCTCTCCACCAGCATTCTTAAAATCACAAAGATAAGGATAGTAAAGAAGAGGAGAATGGCTGCAAGAGGTGTAGAAGCTCTTAACCCCTGGGTCTCGAAGCGTTCATATATCAGAACAGGCGCTGTCATTGGGTGATAGGCGATAATTATTACTGCTCCAAACTCGGATACTGCTCTTGCCCATGTAAGAATCATACCCTGGAAAGCCCCTTTCTTGGAAAGGGGCAGAGTTATTCTGAAAAAAGTGTGCAGTAATCCATAGCCGAGGCTTCTAGATGTCCATTCAAATCTCTCTGGTATAAGCCTTATGCTCTCTTTAAGAGCATCGATGTAAAAAGGAGCACTTACAAAGAGCATTGCCAAGGTGATTCCCAGTAAATTTCCACTGATTGAAAGGCCAAATTTGCTTAGGAATTGTCCAAGCAATGAATGTCTTCCCATAAAATTCAATATTGCGATGCCAGCCACTGTATGAGGGACCACTATAGGGATATCTATCAGAGTCTCAAGTAATCTCTTGCCGGTGAAATTATATCTGGCGAGTATATACGCAAGCGGTGTTCCGAATACAACAGTAAGAAAGAGAGCAAACATCGATGTTATAAGGGAGGTAAAAAGTGCATTCTGTACATCTTTGTCCATTATTACTTTCATTAGAGAGATGGGCTTGGCACCAAAGATAAGTTTAATTACTGGAAAAATCAGAAAAATAATGAGAAAAAGAGAAAGAAAAACAAAGAATATTATAACCCTTTCTTTCTTCGTAAACACATTTCATTGTAATGCCTACTGGAAATAAAGGCAAAATATCAAATAAAGCTATCAATTTAGGCTGTTTTTATTTTCGCTTTTTTAAGTTTTTCCTTCAGAAATTCCTCCTTCCAGATTTTTTCAGTGAGTTTTCTCAGCCTCTCATCATATTCAATCATTTTTTTCTCATAAGCAATATCTTTGATGGCAACTTTGGCATTTTCA
>Ga0190352_1000371_pt1 | contig 11063 bp, 6 predicted proteins | sample 4872131011_MG_FD_161682 | JGI IMG/M metagenome (GOLD analysis project Ga0190352, IMG submission 161682) | Hydrothermal vent microbial mat bacterial communities from Southern Trench, Guaymas Basin, Mexico - 4872-13-10-11_MG | ecosystem: Environmental > Aquatic > Marine > Hydrothermal vents >...
GTATTTTCATCTTTGAGAGAAGAAATTTCCTCATCTTTTTTCTTTAACTCTTCTTTGAGAGAGGATATTTCTGCTTTTAATTTTTCAACTTCATCTTCTTTATGAGAAGCTTGATCTCCAATAGTTTCACAAGCTCCTCCACATTTTTCACATTTAGCAGATTCTCCTCTAACATCAGAAATAAACTCATGACCACAATCTTTACATTTTACTTTAAAACCAGTAGCAGCGGCAGCTTTTTCTTCTTTTTCTATTTCTTCAATTTCTCCCTTATAACGTTCTAACAAAGATTTCATGTTCAATTCTTTAGCTCGCTTTAAAATCTTTTTCTTAACAGATTCAATACTAACACCTAATTTCTTAAGAGCTTTTTGATTACGAGGCATTCCTAAGTATCTTAAAGCTGCTCTGACTCTAGTTTCATCATTAAGGGGATACTTTCTAATTTTTCTAATTTCCCCTGTTTTTTTGTTTTTAACTTTGATAACTACCGCAAACATAGAGTCGGGAAGCTTTTTTCTTTCTTCATAACTTAATCTTTTAGCCTCCTCAAGCTCTGCATTTTCATCTTCCTCAAAAAAATCCTTCAAATCTTTTAACTCTTCGTCAGATAAAGCAGCATAGTCGAGTTCTACTTCATAAATTTCTTCCATGTTCATCCCCAATTAAAATTTTTTCTTTGATTTTTTTTAGACAATTATCTATTTCTTTTCTAATTAATCTTTCTCCTAATCTTAAAATATCATAACCATTAGCTATAATCCAAGCATCTTTTTCAATATCTACTTTTTTTCTTTCAGGTAAACTGTGCCAATAATCTCCATCACACTCTATAAACAGTTTATAATCTGGTAAATAAAAATCTGCTATCCATTTATCATTATTATATTTATATTGAGGTTCAAAATTTAAATTTAATGATTTTAATACTTTTTCTATCATTAACTCTAAAGAAGATCTTCTTTTTCTCACTACAGCTTGTAAAGCACATTTATGGGAACAATATTTTCTTTTTTTGCATCTTAAACTTTTAAATTCTTTGCCACAGTTTGCACATTTAATAATTACATCTCCAATTCCTTTATTCCAGGGTTCTTTTCCTTTAATATGAATTTTCTTTGCTCTTTTTAATTTTTTAATAGTGAATTTGCCTAAACAAGTCAGACTGCAAAAATGATTTTTATAAGCTTCAAGTTTAGAAGGAATTCTCTCTATAATTTTCCCACAATAATCGCATTTAACTTTTATTCTTCTTTTCAATTTATTAGAAATTAACGAAGCATTAAATCTATTTGCACATTTTTTACTACAAAATTTTCTATCTAGATTATATTTAGGTGCATAAAATTTCTTGCCACAATTTAAACAAGTTAATATCTTACCTTTTCTATTTTTCTTTGCAGTATAGGCGATAGCACATTTCTTAGAACAAAGTTTTGTTTTATTTCCCTTAGAGAAAAATTCTCTTCCGCACTCTTTGCAGATTTTTCTAATCACTTTCTTGATTCTAATTCTTTGTTAATATCCTCTACTATTTTCTCTAAATCATCTTTATCATCATCGCTAGATTTTTCTTTATTTTTATCTTTTTTATATTCCCGCCAACACTCTTTAACTGCGTCAACAGGTGACAAGTTCTCTTCTTTAACTTTTTTCCTTACACAAGTAGTAACTTCCTTAGGCAAAGCAGAAATGTCTTGTATTTCTTTTTCTGATAATTCTGCCCATTTTCTTAATTCTTCTTCTGTTAAATATTTCTCATCTGAATCTGTTAAAACTAAAATAGAAGCTTGACCAGGACCAGGTCTTTCTTTTCTACGCATTTGACCTCCACATTTAACGCATCTGAGATTTTTACAATGTTCAGTAGTTTCTATTGTGTAGCCACAGTTAATACACTCGCAAGTAAATTTCTGTTGAGCTTGGAACAATTCTTTTACATCTATTTCTTCAGTTCTTATATCTTTCTTTCCGTTTGAGTAATAATTAGTTGTTATTCTCAAAGCTTTTTCTTCAAATTTTTCTGGTTTCAAATAATGAGTTCTTATTATTTTTTCTTCTACAACTGTTTTTATTAGTTTAGCAGGTTCTACTTCCTCTACAGCTTCTTGACTTCTAATAAAAGATTTAGGAGCAGTTAATTCTCGAGCCAATTCTAATACACGAGTTTTAGCCATTTCTGTCACTTGAGCCCCAGGAAAAGCAGGTTTACTGTTAATTAGAAGAGCTCCTCCAGCGAAGCAAATATCTCTTAAATCGTAAATTCCTTGTTTGTCTTCTTTAAAAGCCCTTTCTCCATAAGCTTCAAAAGAAATTTTTAAATTGTTTTTTTCAAGTAGTTCTTTAATTATTTCATAATCTTGAGCTAAAGAACTTTTGAAAAATATTCCATAAGCAATTATTTTATCGTTTTCTATTTTTGCATCTAACCAATATCCAACAGTTTTTTGTCTGATATGATCAAAGTCTATAGGTTTGCCTCTTAAAGAGGGCAAAGCAACTTCAACTTCTTCTCTTGGCAATATACAACCGTTTTTGTTAGGTTTATCAACATAAGCATATATACATTTAAATATTGCTAAATCATGAGAAGGGATTTTTATCCCCCATTTTTTAGCAATTTCTTGTAATTCTTGTTTATTTTTACTTTCTTCTAAAAATTGATACTCTGAAAAATAAGTTAAACTTTCTAAATAGTCATTTATTCTATTCATAATTTGACCTCTTCATTAAATTTCACTTAAAGCATAAATTAAAGAAGAAAAATCTTTATTTCCTTTAACAAAATATCTCTTTTCTCTCATTTTTAATTTTGTTCCTATAATAAAACTATTAATTAAAGTCTTGTTTAAAATAATTTTAGTTCCGAAAACTTTTCCTTCAGCAACATTTTTGACTAAACTTCCTCTAACTACAAAACAACTAGAAAAATTTTCCTTCTTTAATCCTACAGCAGTAGTAAATGTTTCAATTGATTTTTTAATATAATTAACTTTAACCCCCGCTAACGTCATAATTTTAAACTTTCTAATCCCTTTAACAAGTTTAGAAAATAAAAATCTTAATAATAAAACAAATTTTACATTAAATAATTTTTCAACTTTTACTAATTTAATACCTTTAACTTCAATAATTAACTCAGTAGGTTCTTCAAAAATAACTCTATTTAGACCTCTACCAACTCCACCAGGACTAACTACTTCTCCTTCAGTTACAGTAATGTAATATAATTCTCCATCTTCAACTATAAATTTCCAATAATTATTTCCATCTTTTAAACCTATTACATCTTCCTTTTGAATAGCAGTAGTTTGAATTAGTAACTCACCATTTTCAATGAACAACTCCCAATAAACATCAGTATTAACAGAATCACGTAAAATAGGATTGGTTCTTGCATTTATGTAAGAAGAAGATTCTATTAACAACTCTCCATCAACAATCTTTACTTTCCAAATAATTCCAGTTGCTTTATCCTTTAAAAGTAAATAATTATAAATCATTTTAGTTAATAATAATGACCGTCGTTCTGGGGTTAGCCCCTGCTACTTGTGTTATAATCTCTAAATAAGGAGCATCACTTGAATCTGCTGTATAAAAAGTAACCCAGTCATAACCGCACTCTCCATATCCTGGCTCAATGTCATCTGCATCAAAAGAACTTATTATTGCTATGTCTGTATAGCCATATTTATTTATTACCCAATAATCCCATATTTCCCACTCATACCAAGTATAAGGAGATGAAAAATCGCTTGTATCTTTATCATCTGCTATCCTGTATCCGCTTAAATCCAGACTTCCGAAGTCGCTTGTGGTTACCCCGTATGACGGGTCATCCATCCAAGCGTCAACCATTGCCATATAACCATCAAAATTATCTATCCAGTAATTTTCTGTTTTTATGTTTAGAGTTACTGAAACAACATCTTCATTATCACCAATTCCCGAAGTGTCAAAAATCAGAAAATTTCGGTAAAACATAATATTTTTCCCATATTCGTCCCAAGAATAATACAATCCAGTATAAGCATATAACTCATATGTGTAAGCATAAGTTCCAGTAGAGGCATTGCGAACAGTGCTCCAATCCACATCACTGCCATAGTCGTAGTTTTCAATTGTGCCGTCTCCGTAATACCCGTAATAACTTGTCGGGTGGTCAGTATAAAGAGGATAAATTGCTTTTTCTAAAATATCTTTAGTTATCGTCTTCCTTAAATAAACTTTTCCATCTTTAAGATAAAGCTCAATATCTACTGGCTTGCTTATACCCTTCTCCCTACCACTATCCCACACTTTCGCATTTCTAAAGAAGCTTTTCTTTCCGTTTTTCTCAATTGAAATTGTCTTATCCTTGAACTTATAGATTTTGCTTTTGTCCCATTTATTTCCTTTTCTGTCTTTAATTTCGGCTCCCTCTGGTAATTCTAACTCAAAATCAAAAGTTAAATTCTGTAGCTTTTCTGGTTTTTTATTTATGATAATTATTTTGTCTAATCCATACCATTTCGGTTTAACTTTTAAATCAATTCCTTCCCCAAAAGCATCTTTGTAAAGAATCTCATTGTCCACTAAAGTTCCTTTAATGTGATTAGCAATTGGTCTGGCTCTAATTAAATGTTTTGCTCCCTCAAACTTGTTATAGAATTCAAACCAACCATCAGCATATTCAGGTATTTTGGGAACATAAGAAGCTGTATCAAATTTCCATACTTTCAATGTATTGTCCCACTTCAAAGTTAAATCTATACTTTTAAACTCTCCCTTTTCATCCTTATAATTAATGTGTGCAGAAGAAATTATATATTTTCTCTTTCCTCTGCCTAATTCAAAAACTTTTTGATGATAATTATCAAGACTTCCAGCAAAAGAAGATTGAAGCCAAAAGAAAAATAATATAGTTAAATAAAATATCCTCATTCTTTTCTTACTTTTAAACTAATAGTGCATCTTTGTATTATTGAGGCACTATCTACATTAAATCGTAAAATATCTCCTGCATTTATAGTAGTAGTCCAGCCTGATAAAGTGCTATCTTGCGATTTATTAGAAGAAGAAATTGATACTGGAGCAGAAGCAGTAATACTATCTGCGTCAGTAGGAGGAAAATTGGCATAAGTATCTTTCCAAATATCTACCTGTATTGAACCTGTCTGGTCGGCTAAAGCTGTAGCTTGCAAAATAGTGCAGTTAAAAGGAACTTCTATATCTCCTGCTACACCTGTAGATATAGCCTGTCCTCCACCGTCTATAATAATCTCAATAGCAGAGATTTTAATATCAGCAGAGTCAGAAACATCATCATCAACTATACTGTTGTCAGTAACCCCTTCTGCCTCATCTACTGTTCCGTCATCGTCAGTGTCATAGGTTGCCTTATACATATCACCGCCACCAGATTGAGCCTGCCATTCAAAGTTCCCAGTAGAAGCTTCATAAGTAAGAACATATTCATCGGTAGGAGAATTATCAATATTTAAATCAGCTTCACCTATACTTCCGTCAGCTATCTCAACTGAACCTATAACCCCACTGCCTAATTGTAAATTGTTATAAGTGCCAGACACATCTCCTCCGAAGGAAGTTGAAGTAGTTAAATCATCAGAAGAATCAATATCCCAGTCTGAGTAGTCAAGCCAGGCTGTTGCGTTAGTTGTGTCGTTCCAATAAAGTAATCTATTGGCGTTAGGGGCAGTTAAATTTTCCAATCCTAAGTGAGATAAGGAGAATGTAGTTCCTATTAAATCAAGTCCAGTTCCCGCTGAATAAGTAGTATTATTATCGTCTCCAACCACTAAATTGCCCGAGGCATCAAATTTTAAAAGTTTATTAGTAGCCCAACCAGTTGTATCTACATCGGATAAGTCGTTGATAGAGTTATCACTTAAATCATCGGCACTATCAGTTCCAGTATCATCTGTAGCATTCTCCCATTTACCAGAAGTAGAATTATATTTTAAAACTTGGGAATTAGAAGGAGAAGTAATAGTAACGTCGCTTAAATCAGTCAAGTTGTTATCAGAAAGATCATCGTCGGACAAGGAACCATCGTTGTTGGTAAAGACATTGGTTACATCAGAAAGTTGATCTTCTAATTCTGCTTCAGTATCCAACTCTATCTCAGTAAGAACATCTGTCATTGTAAGATTGCCTGCCCCATCACTTATAGGTGCTGTTCCTGCTCCTCCTGCGGTGGTCATACTTTCTACATTATCATCAGTTACATCATCATCGTCCAATGAGCCATCATTGTTAGTATAAATATTAGTTACATCTGTGAGTTGGCTTTCTAATTCTGCTTCTGTATCCATATCAGAAAAAATGGGGTCTGATTCAGAAGTTAAATAAGTATTAGTATCAATTGTCAATGTTCCATCGCTATTAGAAGTTTTTATAAATCCATTTGTGGTTAAATTAGGAATTTTTGTAAGAGAAAGAATATCTGGCACTTCTGAATCATCATCAGGCTGGTCGTCATCAGCTCCACCAATATTATGGAAATCGTTAGAACAAGCATTTTGAACATCAGTTAAAGTAACATCATCGTCATCTAAAGAACCATCATTAGGAGTGAAAATAGCAAACAATTCTGCCTCAAACTTTGCTTCTGTGTCTATTATCCCTAAATCTCCACTATCGGGGACATCATCATCAGCCGCAAATTCCAAAGCGTCTTCGCTTCTATTAACTTTCACTACTTTCCCTGATTGTCCTGAATAAGAAGAGGGAGTATCAGTTAAGCCTACAAAAGTAGTTGAACCTGTTCCTCCCTCATCAGTAGCATATTCTATTTTTCCTGAGGTTGCATTGTATTTTAAAACTTTGCCATCTCCGATACCAGAATCATCTACTTCTTTCCCTTTTATCTTATTAACTGAAATTGAATTGTAAGAGCCTGATATATCTCCTGAAAAAGTTGTTGAAGCTGTTAGGTCATCACTGGCATTTGTATCTCCTGTGTTAGTAATAGTAACTTTATCGTTGGATTCATTTATTGTTATATTTATACCGCTTCCAGCCTCAAAAGTAAAAGTATCGGTTGTCGTATCTGCTATAGCAGTGTTAACCCCATCTGATATTTTTTGAAAGATATTCTGTAATTCATTAGTGCTGTCAGAATCAGCGTCATTAACATCATCAGTATTATCAGCAAAACCAGCAGGAATGTCTGTTAAGTCATTCCAAGACCCAGAAAAGTCGTCTGAAGCGTTAGTATCCCACCCTGAGTAATCTAACCATTCAGTTGTATTAGTGCTGTCATTCCAATAATAAAGACGATTAGCATTAGGGTCAGATAAGCTTTCTAAACCCAAATGAGACAAACTTATTGTATTTCCTGTTATATCAATACCTATGCCAGCTGTATAAGAGCTTCCTTCATCATCTCCTACCACTAAATTTCCTGAAGCATCAAACTTTAATACTTTTCCAGTAGCCCAACCTGTGGTATTCACATCTGACAAATCGTTAATAGAGTTATCGCTTAAATCGTCATCATCTAAAGAACCATCATTATTCGTAAAAACATCGCTCACATCTGTCAGATGAGCTTCTAACTCTGCTTCTGTGTCCATGGCTGTAAAATTAGGATCAGACTCAGCAGTTAAAAAGCCAACATCGTTATTGTAGGCAGATAAATTGTTGTTTATATCAAATAAAACATTATCTCCATAAGTAGCATCGTCATTGGTTACTGTTATAGTTAATAAAGAATCAGCACTCCTAAAATGCAATGTATCAGTAGTTGTATCTGCAGTTGCAGTATTAGTGCCGTCTGTTATTGTTTGAAAGATATTTTGTAGTTCGTTGGTAGGATCGGCATCAGCATCGTCAACATCGTCAGTATTATCAGCAAATCCTGCAGGAATATCAGCCAAATCATTCCAAGAGCCAGAAAAATCATCAGAAGCATCAGTATCCCAGCTTGAATAATCTAACCACCCAGTTGTATTATTAGTATCATTCCAGTAGTAAAGGCGGTTAGCGTTGGGGTCTGTTAAATTTTCTAACCCCAAATGGGATAAACTAAAAGTAGTTCCAGTTAAGTCAAGTCCAGTCCCAGCTGAATAGGTGGTATCGTTGTCGGTATCATTTACCCAATTACTTCCATTGTATTTTAATACCTGTCCTGAAGATGGAGAAGTGATTACTACATTAGATAAATCAGATATATTATTATCAGAAAGGTCATCTTCGTCCAATGAGCCATCATTATTTGTATAGACATCAGTTACATCTGTTAGATGAGATTCCAACTCTGCTTCTGTATCCATAGCAGCAAAATCAGGGTCTGATTCAGAAGTTAAAACATCAGTTCCGTTCACCTTTACAGCACCACCATCAATTGTTCCTGTTGTGGTCAAATCATAACTTCCCAAATTCACATCTTTAACCGCTCCATCGTAAGGAATAAAAATAGTTTTAAAAATCTCTGAATTGGCAGGAATTTCCCACCTTGAGCTTGTGTTTCCCTGATAATACACTCTAATTGTAGGAGCACTTCCTCCTCCAGAGACATCGGCATACAATTTACCTACAATTCTACTTCCTGAATCGGGTATGTAATCGTCGTCTAATTGCAGGGGAACAAGGTAATTTGCTTTTGTGTCTATTTCGTTTGAATTAGAGCTTGTAGCTATAACAACCTCATCACCATTTGATTTCCTTTCCACTAATTTCCAATAAACCCTCAAGGTTTTTGTTCCTGTTTTTTCTAATGTGAGATACCAATCATAAACCCCTTTCAAAAGCTTTGATGGAGCTTCTCCTACAGCTGAAATCCAACCGCCTATGTAATCGTCATCAGCCAATCCTGATTTTTCTATGTAAGTCTCTGCGTCAGAAGAAGGGTCTAAATAGCAGGTTTTATAGCCTGTAGCGTCGTCTTCGTCATACATATAGTAAGTTGCTCCTAAGGAAGTAACTGCCAAATCAACATATTCTTTGTTAACAAGACTTTTAATATCTACTGAACCTGTGGGAGTGGTAGTTAAGTAGCCTTTAGGAACAGTTAACTCGTTGTTGGCATCATCCCAAGTTAAGCCTGAAGTTCCTCCAAAAGAGCCTCCGTCATTGTATTGAAGCTGTCCGTCTAAACCAGCGGGAGAAGTTACATTGTCGTCTCCTACTTCCCATTTACTTAAAGTAGAGTTGTATTTCAAAACCTTTCCGTTAGCTACTCCTGTGGTATCTACATCTGATAAGTCATTGATAGAATTATCGGATAGGTCGTCGTCAGTTAAAGAGCCGTCATTGTTGGTGTAAACATTAGTAACATCTCCTAATAATCCTTCAAGTTCTGCTTCAGTATCAATCTCTGTAGAAATAATGATATTTTCTCCTATAGCAGTCTCTATCTTTCCGATAGTATCCCATTCACTATCACGAGTTATTGAGGAAGGTAAATCACCATCTTGAATGGAAGAGCTGTCATAATCCGTTCCATCTGCCCTTAAATATTGTCCTGCGGTGTATGAAACTGTGCCTACATCGGACAAGTCAGAAAGCTGAGAAGCTCCTCCTCCCCCTGCTGCCCATTCCATGCCGTTGGCAGAAGTATATTTTAAATAATAACCATCTGAAGGAGAGTTATAAATATCCAGTTTACTCTCAGCAATAGTGTTATCGGCTATATCTGCGTTCTGAATAGTTCCATCAATTATTTCTGAAGAGGTAATTAAGTTAACTTTTAGTCCTGAAGCACTTTTGGTTAAAGTAGTTCCGTCAAGTTCTAAACTGAATTGAGTGCCCGATAATTCTATACCTTCTCCGTCTGCGGTATAGGTTGTATCGTTATCATCTCCAACTATTAAATTACCTGAAGCATCAAATTTTAAGACTTTATTAGTAGCCCAGCCAGTAGTGTCTACATCAGAAAGGTCATTAATAGAATTATCGCTTAAGTCATCATCAGCTAAAGCTCCATCAGAAGGAGTAAATACTTCGAATAATTCTGCTTCAAATTCAGCTTCAGTATCAATTTGTTCTTTATTAAGCAGAGTTCCTGATGAAGTGGGAAGTTTAACGTGTATATCGGAATTTACATCTTGACCTTCTAAGATAGTTTCATAATCATCAATGGTTGTTCCTTCAAAGTAGAGGATATTACCTGCTGAACCTGTGAAAGCATCACCGTCAGTTACATCACCTATAGCAGTAATATCTCCTGCTCCTGTAGGAGTATCAAAATCAAGCCCCTCTTCTGAAGAATTAACTTTTAAGTATTTTCCTGCATTTCCTATGTAAGAAGAAGGGGTATCAGTTAAACTTAAAAAATCGGACACTCCTCCACTAACAGATTTCCATTCAGAGGGAGTATCGCAAGTCCCATCTTGAGTATCGCATTTATAAAGAGTTTGATCGTCCTCTTCAAAACACAAATCTCTAAGTTTACCATCTGTTAAGGAAGTGCAATCAGTAGGATGAGTTCTATAACGCCAAAAATACCATCTTGTAGCAAAACAAATAGAACTCAAAAAAGAAAATATTATAAAGAAAAATATTATTTTTCTCTTCATTTAAGGTCTCCAGACTTCAACTCCAGTAAATTTTATTTGAACTTTCAACCCTTTTCTAAACTTCATACTAGGAGTCCATTTAAGTTTAATTTCGCCTTTTTCTTCAGATGCTAAATTTTTAGGATAATCTAAAATTTTTAATTCTTCCAACACATCGGGAGTATTTGATATTAATTCCACTTCAATATCTACGACTTCTCCTTGACTATCATTATATAAAAAATAAGTGATTTCTTTAGAATCTCCTACAAAAACTTCATCAAAATTTAATTCAGCTACTTCGTTACCAAGTTCATCCAGAAGTTTCATTTTTCGCTCCTTTATTTGCTTCTAATATTTTTTCTATTAATTTACTTTTCTTGCTCAGTATTTCCAATTTTTTAAGTTCTATTAATTCATCAACACTTAACTCTTTCATTCCTCTTTCTATTTCTCCTTTAGATTTTCTAACCCACTTATCGTTAAGTTTTTTATATTTTAATTTAACGTTTCTCCATGCAGCTTGTCTTGCTTGGTCTTCGTCTTTAGTTTGTTCGTAAACAG
>Ga0190352_1000372_pt1 | contig 11060 bp, 10 predicted proteins | sample 4872131011_MG_FD_161682 | JGI IMG/M metagenome (GOLD analysis project Ga0190352, IMG submission 161682) | Hydrothermal vent microbial mat bacterial communities from Southern Trench, Guaymas Basin, Mexico - 4872-13-10-11_MG | ecosystem: Environmental > Aquatic > Marine > Hydrothermal vents >...
AAAGAAAAAGCCGTAAAGAGTAAAGCGTAAAGAGTAAAGTGTTAAAAATAACACCTCACGCTTTACGCATATGAATCAGACAGACCAGTTTAATGTCAAATGTGGAGACCAAACCCCTGATTTTGATTTTCTTATTCCACTTATTGAACGCCAAAAATCCTTAATTTATCCCTGCCTGTCGCCTGCCTGTCGGCAGACAGGGCAGACAGGAATGTTTTTAAAGATTAAGGCCTAAATTTGGGGAGTGTTTAAACACCTAAAGGCATTTGAAGATTTGACTAATTGATTTAAATTGGGTAGGAAAAATTTATGCTAGTAGATTTGAAAAATAAAAGGTATTTTAAAATTAGTGAGGTAAGTCAAATAGTGGGTGTTGAACCCTATATATTGCGATATTGGGAAAAGGAGTTTAAGGAAATTCGCCCCCATCGTTTCTCTTCTCATCGGCTATATAAACCAAAAGATGTAGAAATAGTCCTAGAAATAAAAAGATTACTTTATGAAGAAGGATTTACTGTTCAAGGAGCGAAAAAACAACTGATAAAACGTTTAAAACAACAGTCTGTTTTAAGAGAAATAAAGAGAGAATTAAAGGATATTTTAACTATTTTACAAAAAAACCTTGACGAAAGGGAGTAGGAGTGCTATTTCATATTCTGAAAACGGAGGATGTGAATTATGGCTGAGGAATTTGAACCCATTATCATTGGCTTCTTATGTAATTGGTGTGCTTATGCTGGGGCAGATTTAGCAGGTACTTCCAGGATACAATATCCACCTAGTATCAGGATTATTCGGGTAATGTGTTCAGGAATGGTCCACCCCAATTTGGTAATTGAAGCCTTGACTAAAGGGGCAGATGGTGTCTTGGTAGCTGGCTGACACTTAGGTGAATGTCATTACCTGGAAGGTAATAAAAGAGCACAGGATAGGGCTGAGGCTATTCAGTTAATGTTGGAAGACTTTGGATTGGAACCAGAAAGGTTTCGCTTAGAATGGATTTCTGCAGCAGAAGCAGAAAAGTTTGCTAAGGTAGTAACTGAAATGACTCAACAATTGAAAGAGCTAGGCCCAAGTCCTTACCGCCAGATGTAAAACTACTGATCAATTTTGATGCCTTGGTATATCAAATTTTCTATTCGGCTGGTGACTAGTATTTTAGGTGCAAAATTGCTCATGCATTTTTTTCGTTTTTTGGGAGAAAGTAATATCATGTGGTTTATTCTTAGTGCTTTTCTCCTTGTTACTGCCTATGGTGTTGAAGCCTTAAGAGTCCGTCGTTTAAAATAGCCATGGCGGTTATAACCCTTATAACTGATTTTGGCCTGGAGGATGCTTATGTAGGAATAATGAAAGGTGTAATTTTAAACATCAATCCCCATGTCCAGATTGTGGATTTAACGCATAAAATTAGACCCCAATCTATCAAAGAAGCTAGTTTTTTATTAAAATCTGCCTATGGATTTTTCCCAAAAGGCACTATCCATGTAGCGGTAGTAGATCCGGGGGTGGGCAGTGAGCGCCGGCCATTGTTAGTAAAAACACCAAGCTATTTCTTTATTGCCCCAGATAATGGAGTTTTAGAATTAATTTACCAAACAGAAGCAGTGCAGGTGTTTCATTTGAATAATCCTAAATATTTTTTGCCTGAAATAAGTGTTACTTTCCATGCCAGGGATATCTTTGCGCCTATAGCTGGGTATCTCTCTTTAGGTAAAACATGTGAAGAACTAGGTATAGAAGTTTATGATTATCAGCGACTTGAATGGCCTCTACCCAAAATAGAAGGCAACTCTCTTAAAGGAGAGGTAATTTATATTGACCATTTTGGCAATCTAATTACCAATATCTCCAAACACCAATTTCAAAATTTTATAGGAAATAAAAGTTTTTCTATTAAAATAAAAAATATTGTTTTAAAAAATATTGCTTCTCACTATATGGCTGTTTTACCTGGAGAAATTTTAGCCATTTGGGGTAGTAGCGAATATCTGGAAATTGCCCAGTCTATGGGTAGCGCAAAAGAGACATTAAAAGCCAATATAGGAGAAAAAATAGAAATAAAAAAGGAGACTAAATAAGATGATTTCTCGCTACACTCGTTCAGAAATGGCGAAACTTTGGTCACTAAAAAACAAATACCAAAAATGGTTAGATATAGAAGTTTTAGTTTGTGAGGCTTGGGCAGAAAAGGGAGTTATTCCCAAAGAAGCCTTAGCTAACATAAAGAAAAAGGCTAGTTTTTCTGTGGAAAGGATAGCAGAAATCGAAACCCAGGTGAAACATGATGTGATTGCCTTTATTTCTAATGTAGAGGAAAACATTGGACCAGAAGGAAGATATTTACATCTAGGCCTGACCTCTTCTGATATTTTAGATACAGCTAATGCTGTCTTATTAAAAAAAGCAATGGAAATTATTTTGGAAGATGTAGAAGAAGTTATGTCTATTTTAAGAAAACAGGCATTTGCCTATAAAGATACACCAATGATTGGTCGTTCTCACGGGGTTCATGCTGAACCCATCACCTTTGGTTTAAAGCTTGCCCTCTGGTATGAAGAAATGAAGAGAAATAAAAAACGTCTGCAACAGGCAAAAGAAAATATAAGTTATGGAAAAATTTCTGGAGCAGTGGGAACATTTGCCCATTTAGACCCAGAGATAGAAAGTTATGTTTGTAGTAAATTAGGACTAAACCCAGCACCTATTTCTAATCAGATTATCCAAAGGGATAGATATGCCCATTACTTTACTGCCTTAGCTATTTTGGCTGGAACTATAGAGAAAATTGCTTTAGAAATAAGACATTTACAACGCACGGAAGTATTGGAGGTAGAAGAGCCTTTTACTAAAGGCCAAAAAGGTTCTTCAGCCATGCCTCATAAGCGGAATCCCATTCAATGTGAAAATTTATGTGGCCTAGCCCGATTGGTGCGTAGCAATACTTTAGCAGCATTGGAGAATATAGCCTTATGGCATGAAAGAGATATCAGTCATTCTTCAGTAGAAAGGGTAATTATGCCAGATACTACTATATTAGCTGATTTTATATTACATCGTCTTAAAAAAATCTTGGCCAATATGCAAGTCTATCCTGAAAGGATGCTAAAAAACCTCAATTTAACCAAAGGTCTTATTTTTTCCCAGGGTTTGTTATTAGCATTAGTCAAAAAAGGTCTACCTAGACAAAGGGCCTATGAAATAATACAGGATTGTGCCATGAGAGTTTGGCAGGGGGAACTAGACTTAAAGACTCAAATTTTATCTCATAAAGAAATAAAGGTTTATCTTACCTCAGTAGAAATAGAAAAAATTTTTGACTTAAAATATTGCTTACGTCATGTAGATAAAATCTTTGCCCGCATATTTTAATTGTGTTAAAAATCACACAAAAAGTGCATTTTTTGTGTGGTTTTTCTTACAGGAAATTCAGGGCTACCTTGAGAATTAAGCAATAAATGTGGATTATTAAGTGAATAAAAAACTAGGCATTTATTTTGCAAAAAGAAAAAAAGTATGGTTTGGGCACAAAAGACCTTAAGAGATGAAATTACGTGTGCAGGTATAGGTTTGCATTTGGGGCAAAAGGTAGATTTAAAGATTCGTCCTGCTCCAGCGGATACGGGAATTATTTTCAGACGCGTTGATCTCCCTGGGAAACCAGAAATTAAGGCTTTAAGAAATAATGTAGTTGATAATCGGTTGGCCACTACTATTGGTGAAAATGGTGTTACCGTTAGCACAGTAGAACACCTATTAGCTACTTTTTTATGTATGGGTGTGGATAATGCCATTGTAGAAGTAGGCGCACCTGAAGTTCCTATCATGGATGGTAGTGCTGCTCCCTTTGTCTATCTTATAAAAAGTGTAGGGCTTAAGGCTCAGTCAACCCCTAAGAAAATTCTAATTTTAAAAAAACCGGTTAGGGTAAAGAATGGAAATAGTTGGATTGGGATGAAACCTTTTCCTGAAGGAGGGTTAAAAATACATTTTGTAATAGACTTTGACCATCCATTGTTAAAAAAGCAAATGTATACTTTTAATTTTTCAGTAAATCAATTTGAAAAGGAAATCAGTCGGGCGAGAACTTTTGGATTTTTAAAGGATGTAGAGTATTTGAGGTCACAAGGGCTGGCTCTGGGTGGTTCATTAGACAATGCTATTGTAATTGATAAGTTTAGAGTGATAAATAAAGAAGGACTAAGATATCAAAATGAGTTTGTTAGACATAAAATTCTGGATTTGTTAGGCGATTTAGCCCTTTTGGGTCATCCTTTGATAGCCAAGATAGATGCCTATAAAGCAGGCCATGCTTTAAATCACCAGATAACCCAAAAACTGTGGATAAATAAGAAACTTTTAGAAACAGTCACTTTAACCCCAGGCCAAACTGTTCTAAAAAGGGAAACAACAGCCCATCTTTAAATCTCCTTTGATGATGAACTATCTATCTAATAACTTTAACCCAAGTTTCCTTTTTTAAGATTTTTAAGACAAAAATCCTGATTTTTGCGGTCACTACATTTATTTTCCCAATGACAACTCTCCTTTTTGGAATAGGACAATTTCAGGGAAAAACTGGGAAACTTGGGTTGAAAAATCTAAAAATTTCAGTTAAGAATATGAAAGGGGGAAGGAAAATGGATGTAACTAACATAGTCAGGACGGCTCTTCAGGAAATGATTGTCCCTGAACTAAATAGCATTAAAAAGGAAAATGCTGAGATTAAAACTTCCTTAGGCCTTATTAACAAGAGGCTAGATGATATGAATAACCACTTGGTGGATCAGAGCCGAAGGATTGATGAAACAAATAAGAGGATTGATGAAGTAAGGACTGAGCTAACTGCAAGGATTGATGAGGCAAATAATCGTATTGATGAAGTGAGAACTGAATTGACTGGCAGAATTGATGAGACAAATAACCGTATTGATAATGTAAGGACTGAGTTAACTAATAAGATTGATGAGGTAAGGACTGAGTTAACTAATAAGATTGATGAGGTAAGGACTGAGTTAACTGCCAGAATTGATGCTACCAACAACAGAATTGATCAACTAACATTCCAGGTAGGAAAGATAGCCCAAGAAATGGAGCGGATTAAAAGAGAAGAAAGTGTTACATCAGATATTTTAACCCGCCTAAGGACACTGGAGCAAAAGACTGCTAATTTATAAAAAAGTTAGCTCCATTCAATTATCAACAGCCTAAAAAGTCCTCCCATTAAAAATCGTTGTTAAGGGACTTTTAAAAGGGGAGCAGTATACGGCTAAATTTTGGGGAATGTTTAATCCTTTATTTCCTTGACAAACATAGTTTAACCGCTACAATTGTGGGTTAGAAAAATGGCATTACGAATTTATAACACTCTTAATAAGAGAAAAGAAAAGTTTATTCCACTACAACCAGGAAAGGTGAGGATATATGTTTGTGGTATTACTGCCTATGATTATTGCCATATAGGACACGCCCGTTCAGCAGTTGTTTTTGATGTTATTGTTAAGTATTTACGTTATTTAAATTATGATGTTACTTTTGTTCGTAACTTTACTGACATAGATGATAAAATTATTAAACGTGCCCAAAAAGATAATAAAGTTCCACATGAAATTGCCCGATACTTTATTAAGGCATTTTATGAAGATATGGAGGTCTTAGGTGTAGCTAAAGGTGATATAGAACCCAAAGCTACAGAACACATTCCAGAAATGATTACTTTAATTGAAAAATTACTTCAAAAAGATTATGCCTATATTGTCCATGGAGATGTATATTTCAGTGTAGAAAGGTTTTCCCAATATGGTAAGCTCTCTGGAAGAACCTTGGATGAGATGTTAGCCGGGGCAAGAGTAGAAGTAAATCCTCAAAAACGTCATCCTTTAGACTTTGCTCTTTGGAAAAAGGCCAAACCAAATGAACCTTGGTGGGAAAGTCCTTGGGGAAAAGGAAGACCAGGATGGCATTTGGAATGCTCAGCCATGAGTATGAAATATTTAGGTGAGACATTGGATATTCACGGAGGAGGACAGGACCTCATTTTCCCTCATCATGAAAACGAAATCGCTCAATCAGAGGCAGCTACTGATAAACCTTTTGCTAGATACTGGATTCATCATGGTTTTGTGACGGTAAATCAGGAAAAAATGTCTAAGTCTTTAGGGAATTTCTTTACCATTCGTGAAGTATTGGCCAAATTTCATCCTGAGGCCTTAAGGCTCTTTTTTTTAAGTCATCATTATCGTAGCCCTATAGACTTTTCTGACATTGCCTTAAAAGAAGCCACAAATGCCCTAGAAAGGGTTTATTTAACCCTTAAAAGGGCTCAAGATAAAATAGGAAAAGTAGTAAAGTTTGAAGAACAAACATTAAAAGATAAACCATTATATAAACAATTAGCTGCCTTAGAAAGTAAATTCAAAGAAGCCATGGATGATGATTTTAACACCGCTTTAGCTCTGGCGTATTTATTCAGCGGTATAAAGGCAATTAATGTTTATCTAGAAGAAAAAAAACCAGAAAAAACCTTATTGGCCTGGGCTATGTGGAAAATAAAGGCCTTAGGAAAAATTTTGGGATTATATCAATCTTCACCTGAAACCTTTCTTACCCAGGGAGTAGCTTTGACCAAAGAAGAAATACAAAAACTTATTGATAAAAGGTCAGAGGCTAGGAAAAAGAAGGATTGGGTCACTGCTGATACTATTCGAGAAAAACTCAGCCAAGCAGGTATTATTTTAGAAGATACTCCAGAGGGAACCACCTGGAGAAGGAAAAGGAATTAAGGATATGGATGATTTCCATATTTTTACTGTTTCTTTGCGACTTCCCAAAAATTTGAAACCTTTAATAGAACTTGCTTATAATCTTCGCTTTGCTTGGAATCCTGATATAATTGCCCTTTTCCGCCGCATAGACCATCATCTCTGGGAAGAAACAAATCATAACCCAGTGCTTTTATTATCTCAACTCAGTGGAGCACGCATTCAAGAATTATCTAAAGATGATTCCTTTTTAGCTTATATGGACCGTGTTTATGAGAATTTTAAAAATTACATGGAAAGCCCTCATTTTTCTCCTTTTTTTAAAGAAGAAAAAGGGCTTTTGGTAGCTTACTTTTCTGCGGAATTTGCTTTGACTGATTGCCTGCCTATGTACTCCGGTGGTCTTGGTGTCTTGGCAGGAGATCATCTTAAGTCAGCTAGTGATTTAAATATACCTATGGTAGGTATAGGTCTTTTATATCAACATGGCTATTTTAGACAAAGGCTCGATAGCAATGGAGAACAGAAAGAGGTTTATCCTGAAAATGATTTTTATCATATGCCATTACACTTGGAAAAAGATAAAAATGGCAATCCTATTTTAATTACCGTAGATTTTAAAAATGAGAAAGCATATGCCCAGATATGGCGTGTAGACATTGGGAGAGTGAAGCTTTATTTATTAGATACCAACATCCCTCAAAACCCACCTCATATTCAAAATACCACATTTCGCTTATATGATGCTCATAGGGAAATACGACTTCGTCAAGAAATTTTATTAGGTATCGGTGGGGTGAGAGTGCTTCGTTCTTTTGGTATTTCCCCTACTATTTATCATATGAATGAGGGACACTCTGCCTTTGCAGGTTTAGAAAGAATTCGAGTATTAAGAGAAAAAACGGGTATATCTTTTGATGCTGCTCACTTGGCAGTGATGGCCAGTAATGTCTTTACCAGTCATACTTCTGTCCCTGCTGGCATAGATATTTTTGACCCTCACTTAATAGAAGCCTATTTTAGTAATTATACTCCCAGTTTAGGTATTTCTATGCCTGTATTGTTGGGCCTAGGTAGAAAAAACCCCACAGACCATAATGAACCCTTTTGTATGAATATCTTGGCCATGAAACTTTCAGGACATATTAATGCGGTGAGTGAACTCCATCAGCAAGTCTCACAGAAATTATGGCATCCACTTTGGCCTAAAATCTCTGAAGAAGATGTCCCTATAAAACATGTTACCAATGGAATTCATGTACCTTCTTGGGTCTCTCATGATATGACAGAACTTTACGATCGTTATCTAGGTCCTCACTGGTTTGAAGACCCGGATAGTGAAAGGGTTTGGGCTCGAGTATTAGAGGTTCCGGATGAAGAAATTTGGAGTGTTTGTGAGCGTAGGAGAGCAAGGTTGGTTGCCTTTTGTCGGGAACGGTTGCGAAATCAATTTAGACGGGGAGGAGTATCGCAAACTGAAATCGGAAGAATAAGTGATATCCTTGACCCTGAGGCCCTTACCTTAGTTTGGGCCCGTCGGATAACTAATTATAAAAGACCTACTCTGATTTTTAGAGACCCAGAAAGACTGGCCAGGATTTTGAATAGTGATAAGCATCCTGTCCAAATCATTGTAGCTGGTAAGGCCCATCCAGCGGATAAACCTGCTAAGGCCTTAATTAAACAGATTATTAAATTGGCTAAGCAAGAACAATTTAGACATCGTTTGGTATTCATTGAAGATTTTGATCTAGAGGTAGCTAGATATTTTGTTCAAGGTGCTGATGTCTGGCTTAATACTCCACTTAAACCCAATGAAGCTTGCGGGACAAGCGGAATGAAGGCCATAGCTAATAGTGTTCTTCATTGTAGCACAGGAGACGGTTGGTGGGCAGAGGCCTATAATCCAGAAGTAGGATGGTTAATTGGTTTTGGTGATGAATATGATAACCCTGAATATCAAGCCACCGTAGAAAGCAATTCTTTTTATAACTTACTAGAGCATGAAATAGTCCCTTTATTTTACGATCGAGGGCCTGATGGTTTACCTCATGGATGGATTAAAAAATTAAAGATTTCCATGTGTTCTTTAGGTCCTAAGTTTAATGCCCATCGCATGTTAGAAGAGTATACTACTAATTTTTATATTCCTGCTCTTCACTATTGGCAAAACTTGACTCAAGAAAACATGAGAGGGGCAAAGGAGTTATCTCAATGGAAGACCAAAATCATGACTAACTGGGAAAAGGTTTCTATAATCAGTATTGAACCTATTGGTAATATAGAAATCCCTATGGGAGAAGAACTAAAAATTACTGCCTTAATTCATTTAGGAGAAATTACTCCCGAAGAAGTAAAGGTAGAAATATACTATGGTCGACTTTCTATCTCAGGAGAACTGAAAAAAAGAAAAACCATTCTCATGAAGCCTGTATTACAAGAAAGAAAAGGCGTTTATCGATTTGAAGGCAATTTTCGTTGCCAAGACACAGGAAGATTTGCATACAAAATAAAAATTACTCCTTATCATCCTTACCTGGTTCCTTCTTATTATCTCCTTGGATTTCTAGTGATTTGGGGATAGGGATAAATGATATTTAATTTTATTTGCCAAATTATAAATGTTTGTTTTGATTTTTTGGGAATTAATACTCAATAGTCTTTTATCCTCCATAATGATTTTGCCGTTTATAATAACTGTTTCTACATCTGTTCCGTGCACTGCATAAACTAGGTGTGAATAAGGATCATAAAATGGAAAAAGGTGGGGTTGTTTAAAATTTATAATAATTAGATCAGCAAGATTCCCTTTTTTAAGCACTCCTATATTTAAGGAAAACATTTGAGCAGGTGAAACAGTGGCCATTTTTAAAACAGTTTTAGCAGGCATAATAGTAGGGTCAAGTGAAAGCCCTTTATGTATTTTTGCACAAGTATTCATTTCTTGAAATAAATCTAAATTATTGTTACTGGCACACCCATCGGTACCCAAAGCTACTAAAATATTTTTATCAAGTAATTCAGGTACTGGTGAAAGTCCACTCGCCAATTTTAGATTACTTTCAGGACAGTGGACTACCTTTACTCCTGTATCCCTAATAATATTTACTTCTTCTCTAGTAAGCCAGTTGGCATGAACTATAATAGTTTTTTGGTCCAAGATGCCTAAATGGTAAAGATAAGTTAGAGGTGTGAAGCCATGTATTTTTTTAATTTCTTCCACTTCCCATTTTGTTTCAGCCACATGGATAAAGAAAAAAATCTGATAATCATTAGCCAGTCTTTTAGTAAACTTAAGGGTTTTATCAGAACAGGTATAAGGGGCATGGGCAAAAATAGCAGGGGTAATCAATTTTGAAACATCTTGCCATTTTTTTAAAAATTGCTCTGCATAGAAGATATTCTTTTTGGGATCAGGCACACCAGGGGCAGGAGAATCTATTATTCCTTGAGCTAAAATAGCCCTTATGCCTAAATCTAAACAAGCCTTTACAGCTCCTTCTTCACAAAAATAGCCATCTGCAAAACAGGTGGTACCACTTGTTATCATCTCCCAGCCTGCTAAAAGTGTGCCCCAATAGGTAAATTCTTCATTAACAAATGCCTTTTCTACCGGGAAAATATAAGTATCTAACCATTTATCTAATGGTAAATCATCAGCCAAGCCTCGAAAAAGGCTCATCGCAGCATGAGTATGGCTGTTAATTAGGCCTGGCATAACTAGTTTATTTGTGGCCTTAATTACCTTTTTTGCTTGAGAAAACAGGTCTTTTGGTGGCTGTCCCCCATCTACTTCTATGACTTTATCTCCCTTAATTAGCACATAGCCAGGATTATACCAGGTATCTCTTTCATCCAAAGTTACGATAATACCATCATAAATGAGCACACCCATTGTTTATTACCTATATTTAGAGGTGGTGCATTTCACCCATTTGCTCCCCTAAAAGTAGGCACCCCACTTTCGGCTGAAATGCCTGCTCCGGTGAGCACTTTTAAACAACGACGAAAAATAACTTTCTGTACTTTTTTAATCATAAGCAAAAATTATTATATTTTGATGTCAAGCACCAACCCATATCAACTCAATCTCTTTTACTTTCTTAAACTCAGGATCTCCTGTAATTATGGGAGCATCCATTTCCATTCCTAGCGCAATACAAAAGGCATCCGCATAGGCTACTGGATGCCAGGCCTTAACTTCAGCAGCCTTTTTGATCCTTCTCCAGTTGGACTCAACATATCTGATAGGAAATATGTCTTTATTTATCCATAGGCTGTGTGCCTGGTTATTAAGTC
>Ga0190352_1000374_pt1 | contig 11017 bp, 12 predicted proteins | sample 4872131011_MG_FD_161682 | JGI IMG/M metagenome (GOLD analysis project Ga0190352, IMG submission 161682) | Hydrothermal vent microbial mat bacterial communities from Southern Trench, Guaymas Basin, Mexico - 4872-13-10-11_MG | ecosystem: Environmental > Aquatic > Marine > Hydrothermal vents >...
TGAATAAAGCAGGTTATGTTCAAGCACAAACGTTAAAGGAGGCAGATATTATTTTGCTCAATACCTGTGCGGTGCGGCAAAAGGCAGAGGAAAAGGTTTATAGTTTTCTAGGACGTTTAAAAGTCTTTAAAAAAAGAAACCCTGGTTTAATTATCGGGGTGGGAGGCTGTGTAGCCCAAAAAGAAGGGGAAAGGATTTTTAAAAGAATACCTCATATAGATTTAGTATTTGGGACCCATCAATTTTATAGAATAGCTGAGCTTATTGAAGCAGTCAAGAAAAATGGACATAGAATCTGTTGTATAGATTACACCTATCAGTTAGAACCCCCTTGCCATGTTTTTCCTTTATCTCATAAGATGTATGGTAGGGCCTACCTTACTATTATGCAAGGCTGTGATAATTTTTGTAGCTATTGTATTGTGCCCTATGTGCGTGGGAGACAAATCAGTCGAAGGAGTGAAAATATTATTAATGAAGCAAAAAGACTGTTAGATGTAGGAATAAAAGAAGTTATTCTATTAGGCCAAAATGTCAATTCTTATGGACAAGATAGACCTGAGGAGATAAGTTTTTCTGAATTATTACTTAAAATAAATAACTTGCCTGGATTGAAAAGACTGAGGTTTATTACTTCACATCCTAAAGATATCTCACCAGATGTAATTAAAGCCTTTGCGGACCTAGATACCCTATGTGAGCATATTCACTTGCCTGTGCAATCTGGTTCAGACCGCATTTTAAAAAAAATGGGACGAAAATATACAAGAAATGGATATTTACAGAAAATAGAAGCCCTGCGTAAGGCTTGTCCTGAGATTTCTATTACTACCGATTTAATCGTTGGTTTTCCAGAAGAGACAAAGAAGGATTTTAAAGATACCATTTCTCTCTTGCAGGAGGTGGAGTTTGATGGTATTTTTGCTTTTAGATATTCGGATAGACCGCCTGCAAAGGCTGTTGGTTTCTCTAAAAAGATAGATGAACAGGAAAAGGCAGAAAGGTTGAGTGAAATTTTGGAAGTGCAAGCTTCTATTACAGAAAGAAAAAACAGGGCTAAAAAAGGGAAGTTATTAGAAGTGTTATTAGATACCCATAGTAAACGAGGTCAGCAACTTTGTGGTAGGACTAGATGTAATCGGGTAGTTAATGTGGAAGGAGATGAGAGTTTAATGGGACATATAGTAGAGGTAATTATAGAGGAAGTATTACCCCATTCTTTGAAAGGAAAGGTGGTAAAAATATTGGATTAAAAATTTTTAAGGAGGAGTTATGTTATTACAAATGAAGGTATTTGGGTTAACGGTTGATCCGGTGACCAATTCTCCTGTAGTAATTTTAAAAGCCATAGATAATAACGAGGCCCTTCCAATTTGGATTGGAATCATGGAAGCCACTGCCATTGCCAGTGAATTAGAAAATATACATTTCCCCCGCCCTATGACCCACGACCTTTTAAAAAATGTGATTGAAACTATTAATGGGAAAGTAGAAAAGATAGTGGTGTGTGATTTACGCGATAATACTTATTATGCAGTTATTCATTTAAAAACATCTGAAAAAAAATACGAAATTGATGCTCGTCCAAGTGATGCTATTGCTTTAGCACTCCGTGCAAAGGCTGATATTTTTGTAGAAGAAACGGTTTTAGAAAAGTCTAAAGAAGCAACTCGAACGAAAGAAGGCATAAAAGACCCTAAGGCCAAAAAATGGACCGAGATCCTGGAGAGTCTCTCATCTGATGATTTTGGTAAATATAAAATGTAAATAATTAAATCCTAAATTCTGATTTTGAACATTATTTAATGAGGATGAAATGTCTTTAAAAATGATTGATTTACATACTCATTCTATTTTCAGTGACGGAGAGCTTATTCCCTTTGAACTATTACGACGCGTAGAAGTAATGGGCTATAGTGCTCTAGCTATCACTGACCATGCTGATGCATCTAATCTAAAAGAGATTCTTGAGGCTATAAAAAAAGCAGCTAAATCCTGGAATGAGATAAATTCTCACATTAAGCTTATTCCTGGTGTTGAACTAACCCATGTACCACCTTCTCTTATGAAATCATTGGTAGAAGATGCCCGAAATTTAGGGGCAAAAGTCGTTGTAGTTCATGGTGAAACTCTGGTAGAACCAGTAGCACCAGGCACAAATCTAGCTGCCTTAAATGCAGATATAGATATTTTAGCGCATCCAGGTTTAATTACTGAAAAAGAAGTAATTTTAGCTAAAGAACGGGGAATTTGCTTAGAGATTTCTGGACGCAAAGGACATTGTTTGAGCAATGGTCATGTAGCTAGATTGGCTAAAAAGATAGGAGCAAAATTGGTAATCAATTCCGATGGTCATGCCCCAGGTGATTATTTAACTTCAGATTTTGCTAGAAAAATAGCCTTAGGAGCAGGGCTGGATGAAATCGACTTTGAAAGAATGATCAAAAATGCCTGGGAAATTGTAGAAAAAAGTGGAGTGTTTTAATGGGATTTAAAAAAATACTCCCTTATATTTTGGGTCCTAGTAGATACTTGGGGAATGAAGTAAATAGCATTCATAAAGACCCTGTTAAAGTTCAGTTGAAATTTGCTTTGTGTTTTCCTGATTTATACGAAGTTGGCATGTCACATTTGGGTCTACAAATACTTTACCATATTCTTAATCAAGACGAGCGGATTGTGGCCGAACGGGTGTTTGCTCCAGATAGAGATTTAGAAGAGTCAATGCGCAAACGCCAAATTCTTTTGAGTACTTGGGAGTCAGGAATTCCATTAAAAGAATGTGATATTATTGGCTTCAGTTTCCAACATGAACTTTGTTATACTAATGTTTTAAATATATTGAATTTAGGAGGAATTCCTATATACGCTCGTCAACGAAATGAAAGATATCCATTAGTTATTGGTGGAGGATCAGTAATTGTAAATCCTGAACCTGTGAGTCCATTTATAGATGGATTTCTGGTAGGAGATGGGGAAGAGGCTGTTTTAGAAATTGCTAATGTGTATTTGGAATGGAAAAAAACAAGAGGAACTAAAGAAGAACTTCTGGCAAACTTAGCCCATATACCTGGTTTTTATCTACCCTTTGCCTTTTATCCTCGTTATCATATAGACGGCAGTATTAAAGAAATAGAAGAATTGCTACCTAATTATAATAAAGTTAAACGACGGGTGATAAAGGATTTAAACTCTGTAGCTTTTCCCAATTCTCCCATTGTTCCTTACTCCAGACCTATTCATGACAGGCTTTCTATTGAGGTAGCTAGAGGTTGTAGTCATGGATGTCGGTTTTGTCAGGCAGGCTTTATTTATAGACCTGTGCGGGAACGTTCACCTCAGCAAGTTATGGATTTAGTAGAAACGGGTCTTAAAAATACAGGTTATGAAGAGGTCTCTCTCCTTTCTTTGAGTATTGGTGATTACCAAACTCTAGAGGGGCTTTTACCACCTTTAATGGATAAACTAGTGCCTGAAGGTATAGCCCTCAGTCTTCCCAGTCTTCGGGTAGGCACTATTTCGCCAGAAATAATGGCCCAAATCAGCCGGGTGAGACGAACTGGTTTTACTATGGCTCCAGAAGCAGGTACACAGGAAATGCGTAACCGAATTAACAAAAAAATCACGGAACAAGATTTGTTTGAGACAGCTAAAGAAGTTTTTGCCAGAAAATGGCCTTCTTTAAAACTTTATTTTATGATTGGGTTACCTGGTGAGACTCAAGAAGATGTTGAAGCTATTGCTGAACTAACCAGACATCTAGTAAGATTAGGCAAACATAAATTCCAAATTACTATAAGTGTTTCCACATTTGTGCCTAAGGCACATACACCATTTCAGTGGGAAAAACAAATTACTTTAGAAGAAAGCAGAAGCAAAATTCGGTTTCTACGCAAAAAGGCATGGAAATATGGTTATCGTATTCGGTGGCATGAGCCAGAACAAAGCTTTTTAGAAGGGGTTTTTTCTAGAGGAGATAGACGTCTTCATGAAGTAATCCTACGTGCTTGGTTAAAAGGAGCGCGGTTTGATAGTTGGCGAGATAGATTTCGGTTTGACCTCTGGCAAAGTGCCTTTGAAGACGCAAGACTAGATCCTAATTTTTATTTCTTAGAGCGGAGTAAAGATGACCTTTTACCTTGGGCCAAGATAGATATAGGAGTTTCTCCAGAGTTTTTATGGCAAGAGAAATTAAAGAGTCAACGCGGGGAGACTACCCCAGATTGCCGATATGCAGGATGTCAAGATTGTGGATTATGTGATTTTAAAGAAATAAGTCCTATTACTTATCAGTTACCCATTACTATTTCTCAGAAGTCTTCTACCAATTTTCAGTCCACCAATCCACGCAAATACCGTTTGTTTTTTAGTAAGATAAATGATGCCCGTTTTTTTGGCCATCTGGAGCTAGTTAACATCTTCCATCGTGCCTTTAAACGAGCAGGATTGAAACTGGTGTATTCAAAAGGGTTTCATCCTTTACCCAAAATAAAGTTTGCTATAGCCTTACCTGTGGGAGTAGAAAGTTTGGAAGAAATAATGGATATAAAAATTTATGGTGAATATAATTCTCTAAGTCTTCCTGGAAGAATCAACCCCTATCTTCCTCCTGGTCTTCATATTCTTCGGGCTCAGGAAATTCCTCTTAATACTTCTCTGTCCATACCTTCAGCCCAAAGATTTATGATAGATTTTTCGGATTTGGAGTTGAATAAAGAAAAAATAGAGGAGTTTCACAAAAGAGAGAGTTTTGTGTGGCGAGCATACTATAATAAAAAGGAGAGACAAGTGGATTTGAAAAAAACTATAAAGAGGATTGCTATAAGACATAAGAATAAGCTAGAAGTTATTTTAGGTTTGTCTCCTCAAGGGGGTATAAAAATTACGGAAGTCCTTATGGCCATTTTGGGTTTAAAAAGAGAAGATGTATGTCGATTAAATATCTTAAAAGTAGGAATAGAACTGTGACCTCAGAATTAGCACTCAACGTTCGCCCTTATGAAACCAGATTGGCTGTAATTGAAGATAACCTCTTGGTGGAGTTTTATATAGAACGAAAAGCAGAACCAGGCCTGGTAGGGAATATCTACCGTGGGAAAGTAATTAGGGTTTTGCCAGGGATGGAAGCTGCTTTCGTGGACATTGGTTTAGATAAAGCAGGTTTTCTTTATGTATCTGATGTGTTGCCCAATATTTGGGATTTAGAAGGAGAATTTGAGCAAATTGGCCTTTCTCAGCATTATCGAATTGAAACCTTACTCCAGGAAGGTCAGGAAGTGTTGGTTCAAGTTACCAGAGAGCCTATTGGCACAAAAGGTCCACAACTATCTACGCGGATTACCATACCTGGCCACTATTTAGTGCTTTTACCATTTTTTAACTATATTGGTATTTCTAGGCGAATAGAAAATAAGGCTGAGCGAGAACGCTTAAAAGAAATGGTGGCTTCTTCTAAACCTGAAAATATGGGTTTTATTGTACGCACTGCCAGTGAAGGGGTAGAAGAGGAAAAAATTATTTATGAGATGCAGAAATTGATTTCTCTTTGGGAACTTATTTTAGAAAAGAAAAAAAATACTTCTCTTCCAGGATTGGTACATCTAGAATTGGACTTATGTGTGAGGACTTTACGTGATTTTTTTGGCACAGAAACTAGAAGATTGATAGTAGATTCCCCAGATGCCTATGAGAGATTGATAGCCTATGCTCAAGAATTCGTGCCTCATCTTCAGTATTCCATTGAGTTATATCAGGAAAGTCAACCTTTATTCCATAATTTAGGAATAGAGAATGTTCTCCCTCAGGTCTTACACCCCAGAGTCGGGCTGAAATCAGGTGGTTACATTGTCATTGAAGAAACAGAAGCATTGGTGGCCATTGATGTTAATACAGGGCGATTTGTAGGAACCAGTAACCTTGAAGAAACTATTGTGAAGACTAATTTAGAAGCTGTTCAAGAAATTGTGCGTCATATAAGACTAAGAGATTTAGGAGGAATTATCATTATTGATTTTATTGATATGCAGAAGGAGAGTAATCAGGAAAAGATATTGGCAGCTTTAGATGAGGCATTGAAACGAGATAGGAGCAAAACTCGTATATTCCAAATGTCTGAACTGGGATTGGTAGAGATGACCCGTAAGCGCACTCGTGAAGGATTGCTACGCTCACTTTGTGAGAATTGTCCTTATTGTCAGGGTAGGGGATATGTGAAATCAAAAAGAACAATTTTTTATGAAATTTTAAGTGAATTAGAACATCTGCATACCTTGGCGTCCAAAATAACTATCAAGGCCCACCCCGATTTAATCAAATACATCAAACAAAAAGAGAGTGTAATTTGGAAACAAATAATAAGCTCTCTAAAGAAAAAAATTGATTTTATACCAGAACCCTCCTTTCATATAGAAAATTATGAAATTTTGGAAACTTACTGAAAGGAAACACAATATAGGACAGAAGGGAGAGGTATTAGCCAAAAGATTTTTGCAAAAACATGGGTATAAGATTATTACTACTAATTATAGTAATAAACAAGGAGAAATAGACATTATTGCTTTAGAAAAAGATACCATTGTTTTTATAGAAGTGAAAGCTAGATCTAACAATTATTTTGGCTTGGCCAAGGAAGCCATAGATGAACATAAAAAGCAGAAAATAGCCAAAGTTGCTTTATACTATTTGAGAAATCACTGCAAAGAAGATGTAAAGGCAAGATTTGATGTTATAGCTATAGATAATGATAAAATAGAGCTTATACGTAATGCCTACACTCTGTGAGTTCGGTACCCTTTATGTAGTAGCCACACCTATTGGTAACCTTGAGGATATTACCTTGCGAGCCCTTCATATTTTAAAAACAGTAGATTTAATCGTGGCCGAAGATACTAGGAAAACAAGAAAATTACTATCTCATTATGGGATAAAAAGACCTATGTTAAGTTATCGTGAAGAGAATAAAGAAAAACAGGGTAGGAAAATTTTAGAACTGCTTAAAAAGGGGAAAAATGTAGCTATAGTTTCTGACGCAGGGACTCCTTGCATTTCAGACCCAGGTGTGCATTTGGTAAATCTAGCTTTTGAAGTGGGAATAAAGATAATTCCTTTACCCGGGCCTTCGGCTTTAATTACTGCCCTTAGTGTTTGTGGTTTACCTACTCAACCCTTTGTCTTTTTAGGATTCCTTCCTCAACGACCAAATCGGCGTAAAAAGTTATTACTTAGTCTTAAAGAGACTCCTTATACTATTGTATTTTATGAGTCCCCATATCGTTTTAAAAAAACCTTAGAAATACTGGCTGAAATTTTTCCTCAAAGAGAAATAGTTATTGCTAGAGAATTAACCAAATTCCATGAGGAGATTGTTAGAGGTAAAGCAATAGAACTTTGGCCACAGTGGAGGGAAAGAGAAATCAAGGGAGAAATTACTGTGATTGTGGCTGGAAAGGCTAAATCTGTGACTGATTAATCCGCGATTGATTTTTGGATACCTGTCTGCCGACAGGCAGGGCGGTGAACGCCTACAAAAATGCAATGCAATATAAAAAATTATTTACATATTTTAATGATCATGATAACTGTTTAAATAATGAAGCAGTCAGGAAAAATCAGTGAGGATACATCAGGCAGGATAACTGTGGCCTTTTCCTATAACCCTGTTTATATCGAAAAAGTCAAGGCTATTAAGGGTTACAAATGGCACCCCAAAGATAAACAGTGGAGTTTCCCATATTCAGATGGGGTTATCGATAGAATTCTATCCATCTTTAAAGGCGAAAAAATCGAGCTTGATCCTATCCTGCAAGTTACCAAAAAGAGTCTGAAAACAGAAATCAATTTTGAAGACTTGAGGAGAGAACTCACCTTAGCCGCCTTGGAAATGTTGAGAAAGTATTGGAAAAAGTTTGAGCCTTCCTCTAAGTGGTTATTTCCAGGTGACAGATCAAATCAACATCTCCACATACGCAGCGTTCAAAAAATCTTTGCCAATGCATGCAAAGAAGCGGGAATATCAAAAGAAACTTCCGTTCACTCTCTAAGGCACAGTTTTGCCACGCATCTCTTGGAAAGTGGGGGTGACCTTCGATATATCCAAGAGATTTTGGGACATAAGAGTAGCAAAACAACAGAAGTCTATACTCATGTTTCGACCAAAAACCTTTCAGCTATTAGAAGTCCTTTAGATAGCATCTTAGATCAAAAGAGAGGTGGTGCTCTATGAAAGTCGAGTCTCATCTATTGGAAGTATATACGAACTAGTTCAGAAATAAGAAGTTATACGCCATTGCCCTTTATATAGTAGAATGATGTACAATATAACAGGAGGGAAAAATGGAGCAAAAGCAATTACTTGAACGCATTGTGTTAAACCCTAAAATTATGGTAGGAAAACCAGTCATTAGAGGCACGCGGTTAACGGTGCAGTACATTTTGAATCTATTAGCACATGGAGCAACCGTTGATGAAATTCTCCAAGAATACAAGGGATTAACAAAGGAAGATATTTTAGCCTGTTTGCTGTACGCTTCTGAAACACTCGAGGACACAACATTTATGCCTTTGGTAGAAGCGGTTTAGACATGCGTTTTCTTGTTGATGAATGCACGGGTCCTGCAGTTGCTAGATGGTTGCAAAGATTACATCACGATGTATTTTCTGTTTATGATGAGGCTCGGGGATTAGATGATGAGAGCATTATCGAGAAAGCAAATCTTGAGAACTATATCTTGGTTACCAATGATAAAGATTTTGGCGAACTTGTATTCCGCATGAGAAAGCCACACAAAGGTGTAATCCTTTTGCGATTAGAAGATGAACGGTCTGAGAATAAAATTGCTGTATTACAGCGAGTATTAGAGTTTTACTCTGACAAGCTTGTCAATAATTTTATAATCAAATAATGTGGAATAGTGGGAAGATCACACAATCTGACGTTAGCAGAAATTCTGCACGCCGCTTTAGGAATATTTAAAAATATGGAAGAAATCATCATATTAAGGAGATATCCAGCAGGCTATTGAGCTTCAGGACACTACCGCTACTTACAGAGGGGCTTTACGGCGAGGAGCAAAAGGAGACGGAAATAGGATTAATTCCGAAAAGCTGGGAAGTGGTGAGGTTGGGGGATTATTTAGAATTAATTAAACAGTATTTTCATAGGCATTGCTTCAAGAGCGGTAAATCAATCGTCTATAAATTAAGGCAAAATGAAAAATCTCCTCATCCCCCTTCCTCCCCTTGAAGAACAAAAACAAATCGCCCACATATTAAGCGTTGTTGATAAGAAAATAGAGGTTGAGCAGAAGAGAAAGCAAGTTTTGAAAGAACTCTTTAAAACCATGCTTCATAAATTAATGAGCGGGAAAATAAGGCTTAAAGAGGTAGAAATATGAATAAAGAAGAAATTTTAAAGAGGATAAGGGAAAATAAAGATAAAACAAAAAGTTTTGGAGTCAAAAGAATAGGGATTTTCGGCTCTGCAGTGAGGGAGGAGATGACCGAAAAAAGCGATATTGATGTTGTTGTGGAATTTGAGAGGGGTAAAGCAACATTTAAGAATGTCTGTGGTCTTGTCGATTTCCTTGAGGAACTTTTTGGCAGAGAAGTTGATATTTTAACTCCTGATGGGATCGATTCCATAAGAATAAAGCATGTTAGGGAGGAGATAAAGAGGAATGTTGAATATGTCTAAGCGAGGCGACAGAGAGTTTTTAATGGATATGCTCATTGCTTGCGAGAAAATAATGAAATACACGAGAGATTTATCTTATGAAGATTTCCGCAGGAATGATATGGTTATTGATGCTGTTGTAAGGAACATTGAAATCTTAGGAGAAGCATCCAAAAACATCTCGGAAGGACTAAAGAAAAGGTATCCAGAAGTTGAATGGCGGGAAATCTCAAGAACAAGAGACAAAATAATTCATTTTTACTTCGGTGTGGATTTAAGCATAGTCTGGGACATAATAACGGTGAACATTCCCCCTCTACGGAAAAAGTTTGAGGAGATAGCAAAAGAAGAGAGTTGGGAAAAATGAAGCTAATAACAGAGAAAAGTGATGTCCAAAATAGGGTAATAGATCATTTGTAGGCAATAGGCTGGGAGTATATTCTGCCTGCTGATATTCAGGGAAGAGAGGATATGACATTAAAGAGCCTTTCATTCTTGAAATTCTTGAGAAGAAACTAAAAGAACTTAATCCTGGAATAATAACCGATGAAAATGCTCAAAATGTTATAAGAAGGCTAAGGCTTATACCTTCCACACTCACAGGAAATCAAGAGTTTCTGGAATATCTGAGGGGCAAAAAGACGGTTTATGTTGAAAAAGAGAAGATCTATGTGAGGTAGAGGATAGAGAAGAAGGGGTGCGTTATATTTTAAGGCGTAATCCTTTTAGGGCAGAAGAGATGCATAAAACCAGGCTATCAAAGATAGAGGCCATAAGAAAAAAGATAGAAAAGGCGAATAGATACCTTTATGAGCATAAAAGGGCAAAGATAGCGACACAGATAAGACATATAAAGAAGTATATTGTGAAGCTCAAACTGGATGGTCTTTTAGATGTAGAGGCCGATGAAGAGAAGAAGCAGCTTAAGTTAAATGTGGACAAAGAAGCCTTATGCAGGGCAGAGGAATTGGATGGATGTTATGCCTTAAAGACAGACTTGCCCAGGGAGGTTGCATCTAAGGAAACAATTCATGACCGTTATAAGGGCTTATCTGAGGTAGAATGGGCGTTCAGGACGCAAAAGACAGGATATCTTCAAGTAAGGCCTATATATGTGCGTAAGAGGGAGCGTACCATTGCCCACTTATTGATAGTCATGCTGGCCTACAAGATGGAGAGATACTTGCGTTCTGCCTGGGAGGATTTAGATATCACCGTAAAGGAAGGCATAAGCCGATTGGCCAGGATAACGAGCAATGTGATAGCTGTTGGAGAGAAGAGGCTTGTTACGGTACCAAGACCAGACAAGGCCTGTAAGGAATTACTTAAACAAGTCAATGTAACCCT
>Ga0190352_1000375_pt1 | contig 11009 bp, 9 predicted proteins | sample 4872131011_MG_FD_161682 | JGI IMG/M metagenome (GOLD analysis project Ga0190352, IMG submission 161682) | Hydrothermal vent microbial mat bacterial communities from Southern Trench, Guaymas Basin, Mexico - 4872-13-10-11_MG | ecosystem: Environmental > Aquatic > Marine > Hydrothermal vents >...
GACCTCTTCTTTAAAGTAAGCAGCAAATTCAGAATCACTTCTATTTAGAGGCAGGACATTAAGCGGCTGAGCCTTGGCTCGTTTGGCTTTCTCAGGCGTAATATAGCCTTCCTCTAACATACGGTTAAGTACATGATTGCGGCGGCGGAGCATTAATTTTGGATTTTTATAAGGTGAATAAATAGAGGGACCTCTTAAAATCCCAACAATCATAGCCGATTCTTCTAAATTCAATTCAGAAGCCTTTTTGCCGAAGTACAGTTGGGCGGCAGCTTCCACGCCATAAGCTCCGTGGCCCAAGTTAAACTGATTACAATACATGGTCAGGATTTCTTTTTTAGAATATTTATTCTCAATTTGAAGGGCCAGTAAGGCTTCTTTCAATTTCCGCCTTATTGTCTGTTTACGGTGAAGAAAAAGCTCCCGTGCTAACTGCTGGCTTATGGTACTGCCCCCCTGAAGCCGAGCTGACCTTCCCCGCAGTTTTAGCCTAATATCTTCTTTCAAAGCTCTTAGAACACCTCGGAAATCAATGCCGTGATGGTTATAAAAATTAGGATCTTCAGTGGCGATAATGGCTTTCTTTAAAATATCAGGTATCTCCTCGTAAGAAATCTCAATCCTTTTTTCTATAGCAAACTCGCCGATCACCTGTCCATCAGCCGAATAAAGATAAGTAATAATACTGGGTTTAAATTCCTCAAGTTCAGAAATAGAAGGCAAATTACGAACTATGGCCATATAAGCACCAACAAGGCTACCCAAGAGAGAGACAGCCACAAAAATAACAATCAACAAGAGCGATTTAAATAATTTCTTACCTGTGGGCTTCTTGAACTTTTTGATTTTGACTAACAGTTTTTTCTTAATGGCCATAGACACAGAATATAGCAAAATTAAAAATTAATGGCTAGACTTGAGATCAAGGCTATGAAAAACACAGAACCTGACGGTCCGCTGAAGACAGCAAATCCTACAATTTAATTCACTCCTCACTCCTTACTCTTCATTCTTCACTTAAATGGACCTGGGCTAGATAATCAAACACGATTTTTTCAATATCTCCACTTATTTCCTCTTGAGTTTTTTCTCCATTAAGATGGATGATGTTTTCCCCTTTCAGGCTTTTAAATATCTCTCTAACTTTAACCAGATATTCTTCCCTTTCAAAGAGTTTATCTTTCTTTTTTCTGTTTTCAATCCGCTTCAGACCTTTTCCCGCTGCTACATCAAGAATAAAAACCAAATCGGGTCTAACAGCGAATTCCTCATTTAAAGCTCGAATCCAATCAGGATCAAGACCTTTGGCTCCTTGATAGGCGATGGTTGAAAAATAATACCTGTCTAGAATTATAATCTTTTTCTTGGCCAGAGTTGGCTTTAAATTTTTCTCTACATTTTCTCTTCTATCTTTTTGAAACAATTCCAGTTCTTGCTGAGGAGAAAGCGAATCCGGAAATTTGGCTTTCTCTTTAATTAAGCAGCCCCATTTTCCTCGAGAAGGTTCTTGAAAATAAACAACTTCATATCCTTTTTGCTGGAGCTTTTCCTCCAGGATTTTGGCCTGAGTCGTTTTTCCAGCCCCATCTATTCCTTCAAGTACAATTAAAATTCCTTTTTTTAATTTCTTCATTCTTAAATTATCTTTTTTTAGAGGCTAACACCAATATATGAAATCTAAATCTCAGAGTAAAGAACAAAAAAAAATTATAAACATGCAACTTCTGCCTTAATTTTTAGTTTATTATATGTAGATTAATTTCCATTTGCCAAGCTAAAAAGAGTTAAATATAGCGAAGTAATGAAGCCGCGATTGTAGTCAATCAACCGCTCGTAGCTGTAGTTGGAAGGGTGTACAAATTCAGATAGGAACAGGTTTTTTTAAAGAAATCTTCCTTTTCTATTGATAAAAATGTAAATAGAAATACTTTCTCCTAATAGATATAGATTGGAGGCGAATTGAATTTTCCTAATATCTATGGTAATTTAATAGCTAAATTCAAGGAGGATAAAAATGAAAAAAACCTTGATTGTAGCCCTAATCAGTTTTCTGTTAGGAATCTTTTTAGCTGGATTGATCTTTGTTTATTTCCCAGAAAAAAATAATCCTGAAAATTTTTCTGAAGATCCTGCTTCGCTTTCTCTGGCTTCTTCTCTCTATGCTCTCTCTCCTTCAACGGCGACAGCCAGTCCTAACTTCGTCCGGATTGTAAATAAAGTAGGCTCCGCTGTCCTTAAGATTGAAGCCGAAAAAGTGGAAAAAAGGAAAGTTTTCAGTTTCGGCGAGGACTGGCCGTTTGAAGATTTCTGGGACAGATTCTTTGGTATGCCGCGGCAAAGAGAGCAGGAATACCGCTCAATTGCCTACGGTACCGGCTTTTTTATAAGCGGCGATGGCTATATATTGACCAACAACCATATTGTTGAAAATGCAGTAAAGGTCACAGTTTTTTCCATAAAAGGTAAAGAATATCCAGCTAAAATTGTGGGAACTGACAAAAAGACAGATATTGCCCTTTTAAAAGTAGAGGGGAAGAATCTGCCTTTTGCCCAACTTGGTGACTCCGCTCGGCTCCAGGTAGGAGAATGGGTCTTAGCTATTGGTAATCCCCTGGGAATGGAGCATACAGTAACCGCAGGTATTGTCAGCGCTAAAGGCAGGCAGCTTTCTGGAAGTCTTAATGTGCCAGATTACCAGGATTTCATCCAGACCGATGCCGCCATTAATAGAGGAAACAGTGGCGGTCCATTGGTTAATATGGCTGCAGAAGTCATTGGCATTACCAGTAATATTTTAACACCCACTGGCGGAAATATTGGCATCGGCTTTGCCATTCCCTCAAACTTAGCCCGAAAAATAGTAAAACAGCTTAAAGAAAAGGGAAGAGTAATAAGAGGCTATTTGGGGGTTCAGATCCAACCTACCCCCATTACTGAAGACCAGAAAAAGCTGCTTAAACTAAAATCTGCCAATGGCGCCTTTGTTACTGGAGTAGAACCTGGTTTTCCTGCCGAAAAAGCTGGACTCAAACGTTATGATGTTATCATTGAAGTAAACGGTCAATCTATAAAAGATGCCAATGATTTAAGGTTTAAAATTGCTGAGATTCCACCCGGGACAGAAGTTAAAATAAAAATTATTCGCGATGGTAAGGAGAAAACTCTGACAGCCAAACTGGTGGAATATCCATCTGAACAAGCAAAAGAAACAATCTCTTCCTCTGGAAAAGACATCGGTTTTACTGTGCGTGAATTAACGCCTTCTTTAGCTCACCGCTACGGCTTTCGGACTGAAGCAGGACTACTTATCACAGATGTCCGCCGCTACAGTGAAGCCGAAAGAAAAGGCCTGGAAGCCGGGGATATTATCCTTGAAGTTAACCGTCGTTCTGTGACTAAAATAAGAGAACTTGATAACATATTGAAAAAACTCAAATCAGGAGATCCAATTATGCTCTTGGTCCGGAGAGAAAGAGACAGGCAAGCTCAAGAATTTATTGTTACCTTACGGATGCCCTGAATGAAATTTATAAAAGTTCATTCTCTTGGTAATGATTTTCTAATCGTTAACCTCTCCCAAATCAAAAAATCATCAGAAAGTGCTCAGCTAGCCCAGAGAATCTGTGACCGGCATACGGGAGTAGGCGCTGATGGACTGCTGCTTATATCTATCCAGAATAGAGTCAAAGGTATCGTGAATTTTCGGATATTTAATGCTGATGGAACTGAAGCAGAAATTTCTGGTAATGGTCTCCGCTGTGCAGCAGCTTCCCTTTATTACCAGAATAAAATCAAAACATCTCCCATTAAGTTTACAACTACTGCTGGTCAAAGAGAATGTAAGCTTATCGAGCGTAATAACAATCTTTTTCTCTTAAAAATTGAGATGGGAATCCCTCTGCTTAACTCTCAAGAAATACCTTTTGATGATGGTTCCTTTCATCAGAAAGTAATAGACTATCCTCTTTCTATCAACCAAAAAATATATCCTATTACGGCTGTTTCGCTCGGGAATCCCCATTGTGCTATTTTTGTTGATCGCTTCCCTTCAAGATTGGAATGGCATCAACTAGGACGAGAAATAGAATCTCACCCCTTTTTCCCAAAAAGAACCAATATTGAGTTTATCAGAGTTCTCAACAGGAAAGAAATGAATGTTCTCTTTTGGGAGCGAGGGGTAGGCGAGACTCTTTCTTCTGGAAGCGGAGCTTGTGCCGCAGTCGTTGCTTCTATTTTAAAAAACCTGACAGAGAGAAAAGTTAAGGTGCGAACCTCTATGGGAACTTTAACTGTGGAATGGGAAAAAGAAGAGATTTTCCAAACCGGTCCTTCTCAAGTAGTCTTTGAAGGGGATTATCTCAACCTCGAATAGAACCTAAAATATAATCACAAGGAAAAAGTGATTCCTAATCCTAAGATAGTAGCATTCAGATTGTATTTGGCTCTTAAAGGAATACCAAGAGTTGTCCACGTGCCTTCCCGTTGCTGTCCTCGGGCATAGATATAAAGAAAATCAATCTGCATTTTTCCAGCCTTATATCCGATTCCCCCTAATAAACTGACTTTATTAACATCAATATTTTTTTCGCTCAGAGTTGCTTCAGGAGTGGCTGAATGATCTAAGCCAATTCCGGCCCTGAGAGCAATTCCATCGGGAAGAGTATATTCCAGACCTCCTCTAAAAATAATTATATTCTTAAAATTCATGGGTTCAGAAGTTTTTAAATCCCCCATCATCGGAATATTCTTTATGACTTTATCCACATCCTTTAAAGCAGACCACATGGTATACTGAAAACCGGTGGTAAAGACAAACTGAGGTGAAAACCTGTAAGAAAGGCCAAACTCGATATCCCAGGGAAGATTAAAAGATGTTTCCGAATCGAGATTTAGCTTTAATGTCCCAAAATCTGGGTTGTAAGTCTGGATAGAAGTAATGCCTGTTAGCTTCATCTTGGTTGGTCCTCTGATATCCAAACCTATCCCAATTTTTTCTGAAGGCCTGTATAAAAAGCCAATTCCGCCGGTTAAATTTGTCCCGTTTTCCTCAGCATTCATCGGACCGAAACCCTCCATTTGAGTATCAACGCTTAAAACCCCCCGATAGAAATTAAGGTTAAATCCAACTGAAAATTTGTCATTCAATCGATAGGCAAGGGTAGGCGTAAAAGAAACAATGCCCAAATACGATTTAAAGGGAAAACCCAACTGATCTTTCTTCCAATCGACTCCACCGCCAGCATATGGCACAAAAACACCAAAACCAAATGAGAGTCTTTCACCGGTGCTATAGGAGATAAAAATTTGAGGTATGTTAGTGGAATATTTGCTCTCAGCTCTTTGTCCATCAAAAACCATCTGATGAGTTGGCCAAACATGAAAGCCGTCTATAGAGAATTTAAGGTTTCTCTTTTGAAAAGCGAGGCCAGCTGGATTATAGAAAATAGTGCTGGGGTCGTCAGCCAGACCAGCAAAGGCTCCACCTAAAGCCATGGCTCGACAGCCTATTAAAGTATTGTTCCAACCTCCAGCCCAAACTCCGCCACTCAACAGGAAAAAAGAAATAAAAAAAACTATAGTCACTTTCTTCATTGCTTCTCCTTCCAATTTTCTGGAAATTCCTTGACTATTGAATTATAAAATTTCAGCCTTTTTGTCAAGCTAAAGGGGGGCTCTGCCTTATGGGGTCAGACCTTCATAAGTTTCATAACTTTAATTTTTACAATAACTGTAATAACTTTTGCCCCCTACAAACCGACGAAATATATCAATAGAGAAGCATAATTTATGAAACTTATGAAGGTCTGACCCCTTAGACTAAGGCCTGATCAAACACTTCCTTTATTTCCCCGAGAAAAATGAATTTCATCTCTTTCTTTATTTTTTTGGGAATATCAATTAGGTCCTTTTTATTGGCTAAAGGCAGAATCATTTTTTTAACGCCTGCCCGCTGAGCCGCCAAAACCTTCTCTTTGATTCCTCCTACAGGAAGAATATTTCCCCGTAGGGTAATTTCTCCGGTCATGGCCACATCTCTTTTTACTTTCTTTTCAGTACAGACTGAGATTAGAGCAGTAGCTATAGTCACTCCAGCTGAGGGTCCATCTTTGGGAATAGCTCCTTCAGGAATATGGATATGAAAGTCGTGTTGGGAAAAAATCTGATTAGCAATACCGAACTCTTGAGCATGGGCCCGAGCATAGCTTAGGGCAGCTCGGGCTGACTCCTTCATCACATCCCCCAGGGATCCAGTCAAAGTGAGATTTCCCTTTCCTTTCATCTTGGTTGCTTCCACAAATAAAATTTCTCCACCGGTGGCTGTCCAAGCTACACCCGTAGCTACTCCTATCTGATCACTCTTTAGGAGCTGATCCCTGAAAATACGGGGAGGACCAAGATATTTTTCAACGTTTTGAGAGGTAATCTTAGTTTTGGCCTTTTTCCCTTCGGCCACTTTCCTGGCTACTTTACGGCAAATAGAAGCTATTTCTCTCTCTAAATTTCTGACTCCAGCCTCTCTGGTGTAGAGGGATACTATTTTTTTAATGGCTCCTTTGGTAAAGGAAATAAGATTTTCATCAAGGGCATTTTCCTTTATCTGTTTAGGAACCAGATGGCGGAGGGCAATCTGCAGCTTTTCTTCTTCAGTATAGCCAGGTAAGTGGATGACTTCCATTCTGTCGCGAAATGCAGGTTGAATTGGATCAAGAAGATTGGCTGTGGTAATAAACATTACTTTAGATAGATCAAAAGGAACCCCAAGGTAATGATCGCGGAAAGAATAATTTTGCTCAGGGTCTAAAACTTCAAGAAGAGCTGAAGAAGGATCTCCCCTAAAATCAGCTCCGATCTTATCTACCTCATCCATCATGAAAACAGGGTTATTGGAACCGCATCTCCTCAGCCCCTGGATAATTCTGCCTGGTAAAGCCCCTACATAGGTCCTTCTATGGCCTCTGATCTCAGCCTCATCTCTTACTCCACCTAAGGAAATGCGGATAAACTTCCTTCCCAAAGCTCTGGCTATAGAACGGCCAAGCGAGGTCTTACCTACTCCAGGCGGACCAACAAAACAAAGGATAGGTCCTTTGATCTTTTTAGATAGTTTCCTAACTCCAAGATATTCAATAATCCTTTCTTTTACTTTATCTAAGCCATAATGATCCTCATCAAGAATCTGTTTGGCTTTCCGGAGATCAAGATTATCAACTGTGCTTTTATTCCAAGGCAATGAAAACATCCAATCTAAATAGTTACGAACAACAGCAGTTTCAGCAGATTCAGGATGCATTTGGGAAAGGCGTTTAATCTGTTTTTCCAGTTCCTCTCTTACTTCCTGGGTAACTTTTAATTTCTTCAACTTTTCTTGGTAAGCTTTTATTTCTTCCTGGATTTCAGTCCCTTCTCCCAACTCTTTCTGAATAGCTTTCATCTGCTGGCGGAGAAAATACTGCTTTTGAAGTTTCTCCATTTCACCCTTGGCTTCACTGCTTATCTTGGATTGGACATCTAAAAGCTCAAGCTCTCGGGTTAAAAGTTCATATACTTTCTTCAGCCTTTTCACTGGATCTTCAATCTCCAAAACCTGTTGAGCTTCTTCCACTTTAAGCTCAAGGTTAGCAGCCGTTAAATCAGCCAACCGGCCTGGTTCTTCTACGTTAGCGGCAATGATCATGATTTCTGGCGGGATATTCTTACCAAGCGATGATGCTTTTTCTATTCCTTCCCTGACATTTCGAATTAAAGCCTCTATTTCTATCGATTTTTCTACCTCTTCAGGCTCATGGATAACATTTACTTTAGCTGAGTAAAAAGGCTTCCCTTCTTCAAGAGCTTCAATTTTAGCTCTAACTAATCCTTGAGCTAAAATCCTTATACGACTATCAGGAAGCTTCAACATGCGCATAATTAAAGCCACTGTTCCCACTTGATAGACATCTTCCTTTTTAGGCTCTTCAATCTCGATTTTTTTCTGAGTAAGAAGGAGAATCATGCGATTAGTAGATAGAGAATTATCAACTGCATTTTTCGATTTTTCTCTACCCACAAATAAGGGCACAACCATATAGGGGAAAACAACGATATCCCTCAACATGAGAACTGGAAGTTCTTTGGGGACATGAAGCTTCCTGTCCCCTTCTGAAATTATATTTTCATATTGATCTTCATCATTGTTTTCTTTTTTAGCCATCGATTTACTCCCTCTCTAATCCCTGCTTTTTTGAATTTTTACTCTTACTTCTTTCTCTTTCTTGCCTCTGTACTTTTTCAAAACAACCGTTAAAATTCCATTCTCTAAAGAGGCTTTTGCTTTCTCAGGCACTACCAGACTCGGCAAAAAAATGTAACGGCGAAAAGTTCCATATTCACGTTCTAAACGATGATATTTAATCTTTCCTTGAGGAGGTTTCTCTCTTTTGAGGCCGTTTACTTCCAGGCGGTTGCTATGGAGGAGGATATTTATATCTTTCTGGGCTACTCCAGGCAGCTCAATCTCTATTTTGATCTCATTTCCTTTTTCAGAAATATCAACACAAGGGACCCAGCTTTCATCAAGTCCTAGAAACTCTCGTTTTTGGAAAAAGACTTCCCCGAAAATTCTATCTATCTCAGCTTCTATTTTAACAGTTCTCGAAACAGGCTTGATTTTTTTAGCCATGGGCGAATACTTATAAGCTATTTCTCTCTCAGAAGTTTCTCCAGGACTTCCTTAAACTCCACTACATCCTTAAACTCACGATAAACTGAAGCGAAGCGTACATAGGCTACCTTATCCAAGGCTTTTAATTTTCTCATCACCAAACGTCCTATCTCCGCAGCACTCATTTCTTTTTCAGGACGATCTTGAAGTTTAGATTCAATTTCTTCCACAATTTCTTCCAATTTACTAACCTGCACAGGTCTTTTTTCGCAAGCTTTTAACATACCCCGCAGCAGCTTCTGACTGTCAAAAGGCTGACGTCGGCCGTCTTTCTTTACTACCATATAAGGAATCTCTTCGATCTTCTCATAGGTAGTAAACCTTCGATGGCAGGAAAAACATTCCCGCCGCCTTCGGATGCGCAAACCGTTTTTACTCTCCCGGGAGTCAATAACTTTACTATCAGAATGGCCACAAAAAGGGCATCTCATTGTTGATTCTTATCCTCACCTAATTTTTTCAATTGAAAGAGCGAAATTCCCTCTTTCCATAATATAGCATAACCCAGTAAACATGTCACCACTATCTGAATGGCATGAACTAAGATAGTCATGCCAATAGCCTGGTTGGGATCTATATGCAAAAAGGAAGTTAAGCCCAATTTGCTGAAATAATGAAATCCACCCAACATGCCAGGGGTGGGAATGGAAGCGCCAACCATAGTCAAGAACACATAGGGGAAAATAAAAAAGAAGGGAACTGAGATATTATAAGCAAATAAAAATATCCAATAATAAAAAATTATTCCCAACCAGACAACAAAAGAAAATAAAATATACATCAGTAAATTGCCCAGAGAGTGAAAAAATTTAAGCCCCTGAATGAATTCCTCCATTAATTCAAGGACTTTTTGGGAAAACTTCTTGGGAAATGGCTTCAATAAAAAAGAAATTGCTGTAAGAGTTTTTTCTCTAAAAAAATAGAGAGAAAGAGCTACCAGGAGCATAAAAGAAGCAAAAGCCACTCCCACTATACCCCATAAATAAAGGTTCGAATAGGCATCCTTATCCGCATGAAAATAAGAGGAATAAAGAGGCTTGGAAACTAGAAAAAGTCCTAAAAGAAAGCACATGGTAAAAATATCAAAAATCCTCTCGACAACAATTGTTCCAATTACAAAACCTTTGCTCATCCTCTCTTTCTGGGCCAAATAAAGAGGCTTAACCAACTCACCTAATCTTCCTGGAAAAATCCAGGTAACGGTGAATCCAATGGTATTTCCAGCGAACCTGTTATAAAAGCTAACCCCCCGCTTTTCATATTGGAGAAGATAATTCCATCTTATAGCCCGGGTTACAAGATGAAGAGGAACCAAGACAATAAGCAGAATTAGAAACTTGAAGTTAACACCCGTGAGATAGCTTAGCGTTTCTTTCCAGTCAACACTTCTAAAGAAAAAATAGAGAAAAACAAATGTCAGTAAAAAAATTAGACCAAAGCGCATTAAATTTTTTACAGCTTTTTTCATAATGAAGCGAAAATATTATCATCATCAATGGGCCAAGTCAATCTTAGAAAGGGTTGAAAATCAAGGAAATATAGGGTATTATCTCTTTAAGCTGGGAAGTCGTCCAATGGTAGGACACATGACTCTGGATCATGGAATCGGGGTTCGAATCCCTGCTTCCCAGCCATCCTGACTCTCTTATTTTTCCCTGAAATTCCCTGTCTTTGGCTTTCAACCGTAACACCATAGCTTCAGCGTTAATCAACACAATTTGTCACATATTTGTCACATGGGAAGAGGTCTGCAAATGAAAAAAAGCAACAGCAAGAGAACTAATCAAACTGTGGATTGAAGAAGAGAACCGCAAACAACTGCTTCACTTAAATGGAATAACATTTCTATTCAAATTTGACATCGAATTTTACCTATGTTAAGAATTACAAGAAATTGACTTAAAGAAATAGAGCAAAAGGTGTTTATCCTCCAGCATAAAAGTCTGAAACCGCTTGACGAAATACATTCGGTTCTACAGTCCGGCGCAAGTCATTTCCAAGCAAGGAGAAATAGATATGGGTGATAAGGGAAAAAAGGATAAACGCAAAAGGGAACAACATAAAAAGGCCATGCATAGTCCAAAGGAAAAACGAAGATTGAAAAAAGAAAAGAAGAATAAATAAATGCCCAGTGCTGTCCGGTGATGACTTACTCCTCATCAATGAACCACCTGTAAAGTTAAATTTACAGTCTTAAAAGCCAGCAGAACATGTGGTCTGTACCCTGATGAGCTATGAGTAGGTACCGGAAATTTTCCCTGCACCAATTCTCTAGGACCAACCTGGCATCGCTGAGGTTGATACCAGG
>Ga0190352_1000377_pt1 | contig 10995 bp, 9 predicted proteins | sample 4872131011_MG_FD_161682 | JGI IMG/M metagenome (GOLD analysis project Ga0190352, IMG submission 161682) | Hydrothermal vent microbial mat bacterial communities from Southern Trench, Guaymas Basin, Mexico - 4872-13-10-11_MG | ecosystem: Environmental > Aquatic > Marine > Hydrothermal vents >...
GTGCAGATTGTTGAGGATTGATAAATTACCACAATCTCATAACAAAATCACGGTTGTAGTTATTGATTCTGGAGTTACTCCAAGAACCTATGATAATACAGACTTAACTAAAGTGAGGATGTATCACAATCCGTATTATAGAAGCGGGATAGACGAATATGGTCATGGGACATTTGTTAATTACCAGATAGCATACATACTCCAAAGGTATGCACCAAACTCTGTTCAGTACTCGTTCAAAACCTTTGGCAAATATGGACAATCTACTGAGGATGTCTTTCTACAAACTCTGGAATCAGTGAGGAAACTACACCCGGATATTGTTTCAATATCTGCTGGGTTACTTGGCAATCCAAATGATGCTTACTCTAAAGAAATTGAAAAGATGAAGGATGAAGGAATAATTGTAGTGTGTGCTGTTGGTAATTTCGGTCCAGCATCTTCTACTATCCTATCCCCTGCATGTTCTCCGTCTGCAATAGCAGTAGGTGCAAGCAATCCTGAAAAGACAATAGAGAACGTTAGGGATGATACAATATGTATATGGAGTTCGAGGGGACCAGTTAGGGGGATATTTGAAGCGAAACCCGATTTAGTTGCACCTGGCGAATCCATACGTGGTACATGGAAACAGGGGGAGAGGATTGTATCAGGAACATCAATGGCTGCACCTTTGATTGCTGGTGGCTCAGCGGTAATATTGGCAAATGAAAAAGGTCTAGCTGATATTGTCAGGATACTCTACTTTTGGAATAGAGGAGCAGTTGGAGATGCACTGGAATCTGCTTTAGAGGAAAGTTGTATTAAGAAGGGAGATGCAAACACATGGGGAGCAGGTATTCCCAATTTTGAGATAGCACAGGGCATATTCCATTGGAAACTTGTTGGCATGATTGCCACATTGATTTTAGTAATAATAATATCTATTATACTTCTGTGGATTTTCCTAAGGCACAGGGATTGGCTCTGGGACATCAAAAGAAGGCTTGACCGCAAATTTTAAGAAATAAAAAATAATTTAGAAAATGGGAACGAGATAAAGTGCGATAGTGCATAGCCACCACCACCTCTCTTATCCCTTGAGGAGATGGAGACGCCTCAATCCATTCCCCTCCATCTTCTCAAAAGATTTATAACTATTTATGTCTATAAATTTATAATGAGAGAACGTGAGATAAAGGTCTATGGATATGAAATGCTAGAAAGGGAAGCGAAATTAATTGGAGAGAACAGTGTTGTACATGTGCCAAAAGAATGGGATGGAAAGAAAATCATTATCATACGAATAGAGGAGTAGTATCCATTTTTTGCATTCTCTCCATTTTTACAAATAAACTTTAAATAAAAAACATCAATTTCAATTATGGGTGAAGAAGATATGGAGAGAAAACCATTGGGTATAGTAGCAAACACGCTATTTTTAATAGTCTCTGCGGTGCTGTTGATTATCGGAGTGGTAACGAACACATCCAACCCAGATTGGATGTCATCGATGATACCAGGGCTAGAAATATTTGCAGGCGGGTTAGGCGTTCTGCTTTCAGTAATTTTGTTCCTACTTGCGTACTACATCTGGCAGGGAAACGAAGTAGCATGGTGGGCATTGATATTAATAATGGGTCTTGGAACAGCAATCAATGCCTATGCACTGTTGACAAATACGTTGACATCCGTGTTCACATTCATAGCACAGATAATCTTGGTAGCACTGCTATTGCACAAGGACACCATAGCGTACTGTAAGCCAGACATCTCTTGGAGAGGCTGGAGCTTAGAAGGCTAAACCTCTCCTTTCCAAACTTTTTTTAACCCACTAAGTATTATTATACTCTATGCACCTAAAACCCTGGTTTGTTATCTTTATATTACTATCTAGTTTAATTATCCCAGTACATGCAACATTTGAGTTGATAGAACGAAATAAGGATTGGGATAAGTATGGAGACAATGTTACAATTTATTATGACCCTGAAACACATGAAATTGAAATTAGAGCAATACCTGTTGACTTACACGCCTCCCCTTGCCAAATTAATTATCTTGATGATAATAACACATGGCAACCTATAAATACAACACTTATTCAGTTGGATGATAACTCATTGCTTGTAGATAAGGCACCGTATAAGCTGAACGTATTTGCCAATAGGACGGGGTATAGGGTATTTCCAGACAGGAGGAACAACAATGCTTGGCTTGAATTCAGATTGCCTGACTATTTTTATGAGAACACAACAAAAGTAGTTAATAAATCAGCTATATACTACTATGGAGATAATTACACATTGAAAATACACTCAAAACACATTCAGGTTGCATTTGAATGGATAATAGAGAACCAATCAGTTTTTGATACAATCTCTAGAAACTTTACAATTACAATAATACCCCACAACACTGCTATATTAAGTGATGGAACTATTGAAGGTTTTGATGCAAAATTGATTAATAAGATAACAGATAGCAATGGAACAGAAATTATACCAAATTGGACTTACAATGAAGAAACTCATCAACTAAATTTCTATATAAACGATAGCAATCTATCTTATCCCATTGTTGTTGACCCAACTGTAGATATTAATCCGGGTTCTGGTGGGAATGATGGGTATGTTTATGGACAAAGTACTTCTTATGCGACAGCTAGAACTACCGCATCTGCAAGTGATGATACGAGTAAAAGTTGTACAATTGGACAAGACTATGTACAATTTATTATTCCCCCCGTATATCGAGTTTATCGTACATTTTTAAAGTTTGATACATCCAGTATACCAAGTGATGCAACAATCACAAGTGCAAAACTTAGATTGTATGGTGACGTAGACCAATCGGTTACTGATTTCTACATTAGATTAACGAAATGGACTGGTGATACGCCAATAAATACTGGAGACTATCTTCAGGTTGATGGACTGCTTTATGATGATGGATTATTCAGTACAAGTAGTTTTACAACATCAGGTTATAATAACATTACGATTTCTAAGTACAGCCTTATTGTAAAAGGAGGTTATACGAAGATAGCTGTGGTGAGCAGTCGAGATGTTAATGCAAATCCGCCAACTGGACGTGAATTTGTATCAGTTGCATCCTATGAATCAGGTTCAGGTAAATATCCTTTGTTACATATAGAGTATATCCTACCAAATGAGCCACCAAAGATTACAAATCCATATCCAGCAAACGGTTCGATAAATGTGAAACTTCAGCCAACCTGCCACGTTGCTGTAACCGATGCTGATGGAGACACTATGACTATACGATGGTATGAGAATTCCACGGGTTCTTGGGTTCTTAGGCAAACAAATTCTTCTGTGTCAAATGGTACATACTACTGGAAGTTCACGCAGGCAAATTCGTATAGCACAACTTACTGGTGGAAAGTAGTTGCTGATGATGGGACAGATACAACAACTGAGATTTATCATTTTACAACAGTTCCAGAGCCAAGTGTGACTATAAATTTTGCTGGTAACCCTGGAGACTTAGGTGGACCTTACTGTATACCCCCTTCGGACAACGATTCGACAGCTGGTCCGTATGCATCAGATGGGTATTATACAAATGCTAGCTATCAAAATGAAAGCTGGATTTATATAAACTGTACTGTAAATGGTGCCTATATTGAAAGAGTGTGGCTGAATTGGTATAGTAAAGATGCAGATACATGGACAAATTGGACATACCAATTATCCAATACTGGTGGGAACTATTGGGCAGTTAATACGAGTAGCATAATTTCTCCATCTCCGGGTAACTATAGTTTTGATATTTATCTAAATACTTCATATGCTACAAACTACACGAAATGGACTAAAACAGGTACAGATACAGAACAAACTAGACGATATGTATATTTATCCGCACAAACCAATTCTTCAAATTTTGAATATAGACCATTCTATTGTTATAATGCGAGTTATTCTCAGACAGCAATAGACAACCATAAACTCAACGATATTTTACATCATGACCAAGGTATAGATGGAACACTTACTGATACAGGGTATTTACTAGCTGATATTCCTACAGATACAGTTAATGAGAGAAGTTGTAGCATCTTTTTAGGATATTGGTTTGATGAGAGTGTATCAATTCCTTCCATAAATTTAACAAATATCTATCAACACTTCTGGTGGAATGTATCGTGGTGGACGGGGGTAGGGTGGAATAAAAGCAGAGCAAAATTAGATAATATTATAACAGATAGTTATGTACCTACCTCAATAGAAAATACATCCATAACACATGGTGGTCGTATCTTCAACTTATCTTGCCATAAGATTAATTTAGCAAATCCAGTAGAAATTACAGACAACAATGTATATGAGATATGTGGTTTAAAACTATATGGTAGTTATGTACATGCAATATCAAACCGTTCATTTACATCCTTTGTTATATTTAACATACCAGATAATATAACCCTACAAGGTATGGATTCTGATTCGGATAACATAAATGATTATCAAGAACTATTTGTATACTACACTAATCCATTTTTATCTGATACAGATAATGATGGGTATTCAGATTATAGTGAGGTGGTAGCTAATACAAATCCAAATGTTTATACAGATTTTCCAACCAATACCCCCCCCTCACTCAAAAACCCATCTGTAACCCCAACATCTGGCGTTGCTGATTACACCACTTTTTACTTCAACGTAACGTGGGCTGATGCTGATGGGGATTCTCCTGCTGATGGTTACCTGAAAGTAAACATATCCAAAACTGGATGGTATCTAAATGTAAGCATGAACTATGTTAGTGGAAGCAATACTACAGGTGCGTTGTATACATACTCCACAACATTATCGGCAGGGACATATCAATACACTTTCTATGCTTATGACGGGACAGATACAAATAGCAGTGGACCACATTCAAATCCTTCTGTATCTGCTCAGGATTTGAGTTTTACAATCTATACAAGCTCGGCAGATGGCAATATATCATTTACCGCTGATGTAACTCCAGGACAGGGATTGACAACTTGTTATAATATCTCCGCCACTGGACAAGACGCCACCACGCCTGCACTGAAGGTAGTAAATACAGGCAATGTCCCTCTAAATTTTACATGGAAGCTTGATAACGCTTTACCTTCTGGGTTACAGCTAAAGTACAATTACACGAATAATCCCCCACTACACAATCAAAATACCATTACCACGACAGAATATCAATTTGCTACAAGTGTACCAGTAAGTGGGGATAACAAGACATGGATGTGGATGGATTTCGTAAATGTCTACGGTGGTAGCGGACAGGAAAACATGACAATCAATAGCACCTTTGGAGGTTGAACACTTTTTTCCATTTTTTACAACAAAAATTTTATATGGATAAATGATTATAAGATTGATTGCTATGAGGAGAGCAACAATATTTGCGTTAGCAATAGTTTTAGCTGGTGTTTTCATACTGCCTGCATTAGCAGATACATCAAACGTTACTGTAAAATGGACTATACCACAAGATGTATCTTTTAGTGTTGCGTATCCTACTGGTCTAACAGCAATTGAATTTGAACCAACTGGTGCGAGTTTTACAAATCAACCTGCAAAAAGTCAGGGAGCTTCAACACCTGCGGTTAACTTTACAAATACAGGTAATGTGAACATTGATTTATCGGCTGCCTTCACTGCTGATTTTCCAACAAATGTCACTGAATTTAGAATCAATACGAGCAATGACTACAATGGTGGCTGGTACTGGACAGATGCCAATGAAACCAATTCCCAAACAATAAAAACGGGTTTGGCACCTGGTTCAACAGTTGAATATTGGGCATGGACGAGCAGTACTGGAAAGGTACCATATTCTGCAACCCCATATGAGAGAACTTGGCAAATTACCAGTAGTGCAAGCTAATCGAAAGATATTTATATTATTTCAATATTATAGAAACTATGAAAAAGACAACTGTTATATTGATGGTGCTGGTAGCTATAGCTTTTTCTAGTATTGCTATGGCACAAACAACTACTGATATAACGTGGAATGGAAGTGGATACCACAGCATTCATTTTCAGAGTGGAGACGACGCAACAAGTGATTTCTGGACAGCAGGAGATAGCATAAATGGCGAATATCATGCAGTTGACCAAGATGACAACCCATATACCTATGGTGTAGATACAACTGACATAAAAGTAAAAGCACATGTAAGCAACGGATACATCGAATACAAGTTTACAAGAGACGATAGTCACACATCTTACGGTGATGCTGGACAGGAGAGTTATACGCTTATAGATAGTTATGGCACCGCTGATTTTGCCTGGCACTCAAATTCAAATTATGCCAGACTAAGGAACTGCAATTATGGCTGGCAAAATAACAATCAAATACAGGCAACAGGCAGTCATTACATATATCACAGCTTTTTCATAAATGACCATGAGGGAGCAGGGATAGAGATAAATGCAGATGGAACCACAGACCTGACAATTATGAATGAAGCCCATTGGGGCAGTGGTTTCAAGTTCGGCAAGGGTTGCGGTTGTTACACAAATGCACATGTTGATATAACTGGTAGCGGAACCTTTGACCTACATGCAAATGCTGATAACGAGATAACAACAGATTGGGGCATAACAACAGATGGTTATCTAAACGTCCACAGTAGTTTCACAAACGGTTTTCACTTCGCTAACTTTGCATTAGAGGGGAACTAATCCCCTTCTTTTTTTCTGGTGGTGTAATGCGGTGGTTAGCATTATTTCTGGCAGTGATTCTAATACTCTCTACAACCGCTACTGCTACAACTTCTAGTATAACTATCATCTCTGACCAAGATATAACTGCAAATATTACAGCAATTGCCAATGGAACAGCAATAGTTTATGTTGATGGCGTGCCTATAAAGACGGAAATAAATGAAATATGGAAACAACTAAAATCAATAAATGGCAAGGCATGCAGTGCATGGCGTATTGGAAATGATGCTTGGCTTCTTGCATACAATAACAACAAATCAATTATGCTTCTCCGCAGTAAAGTCGACAACAACACAATGAAAATCTATCTTCTACGGGATGAGTTAATCGGATTTGAAAATGAGTATTTAAAGTTCAAAAACAGTTCAATGACCTTCTTTGAAAATCTAAATGGTAGTGTGAAAGCAAATACAGATAATATTAGTGAATTGCGGAATGAGTTGAACAGAACAAAACAGATATTTATTGATAAGATATTGTTTTTGACCAGTGTGTTGGTAGTGTTGACAATAGCATGGTTTGCACTTATTGCGGTAGTAGTATACAAATTATACTCAAAAAAACCAGAGAAACCAAAGGAGAAGCCAAAGAAAAAGAAAAAAGAGCCAAAGAAGGATGAGCCAAAAAATTAATAATGTATTATTATATTTCTTTAATTATGGCTGAGGTTGAGGAGAATTTTGAAGAGATTGAAGAAGAGAAGTTAGAAAAGCCAAAGAGAACAAAGATACTACTTATAGTTGCAGTAATAACCTCTCTTTTAATTGTTGGTATTGCATACTCTGTAACTCATAGCCATCCATCCGACCACAATGCACCACCTGTAAACGGAAATTATGTCCCACCACCTGCCTATACGGGAGGTAGAAACTTTACTTTTCCATATTACGAGGAGCAAACATATAACGATATAACAAAGGATTATCGCCCGAGATATAAACATCTCACGGATGAACAGTATTTGCACATATTTGGGGATTTACCAAAAATGCCCAATAATTTCTTTAAATTTCTAAAGGCATACTACACTGGAAAGATAAGCGATATTAGCAGACTAAATGAGAGTTATTGGAAACAACCAGAGTTCTATGGTTTTGACCAAAAGTATGTAGATAGATACTATATACCAGAAAATCGCAACCCTAAGATGTGGACACCAAGAGGATTTGGTGTCTTTCCAGGGATTGCATACAGACAAGTAACAGCAGGTACAACCGCAACAATCAATTTTTTCATACATGTGGAGCCAGGGGTAGAGACCTGTCAGATATTGGAGTTGGAACCGATACTGCCTGATAGAGCATATAATATAATTGGCGAAGTTATGTTCAATCAACCTGCAAATGCAGACCAATATATTTCCCTATCTATACCAACAAAGGATACTTTATACACTTCAAAGATAGAACCTCATTTGGACCCATTAGAAAAACTCCATCCAACTCATGGCTTGGTTCTTCTGCCACCAACATTATACTGGAAAAATGGTAAAGAGTATGGTTTTCCAAGTACATATTTACAAAAGATAGACCTGCAAGTAAAAATCAAACCAGATACCCCCCCAGGCAAGTATGTCATAGGATTGAATATAAATGCCCCAAATTCGAGAATACAGGAGGAATACTTCTGGCTTTTCTTGGATGCCACATCACCAGATTATATACCAATACAGGAGCAATATTTCCACTATGCAAAGGATTTGGTATTTGGTAGTGGGGAGTACACGTCACAATACTACTGGTTTGAGTTAATACTTGAAGTGGTCTGATGCGATACCATGTATTGCTGTTAATACTGATTTTATGCCTTCAGACAGCAACAGCATTCCAACCAAAATATAGAGACGATACTTCTCCAGATTATGTTTATAACTTCACTTCTTCAGTGTTCAAAAATCTACCACCTATGCCTGATAATTTACTTGATGTAGCAAATAAATACAAATATGCTCAAATCACCGCAAGGGTGTTGAGTGAGGATTACTACCTGCAACCAGAATTTTATCCAATGTGGTTTAAAACTGCAAATAAAACCTATGGAGTAGAGCCAAGAATGCACGGTGTTGCGGGTTACTCCATTTACCCTTCAACGATGGATGTATATATTACAGATAAGACAAAGAACGTTACATTATATGCTATATTACATGCAAGTTGGGGGGTAGAGGTATATCAAGGGGTAGTTATCAAACCAATATACAATAAATCCTTGTTTAACGTTGAGATATTAGAGCCAGAACAAATATTGCTACTTCCGCCAACATATCCTTATTTTGAAAATGGCTGGGCAAAAAGATTAGTTTTGAATATCACAATCAAAAAACCACTCTATCATCCAGAAAAGATACTAATTAAAGATGACATTCCTCCTGAAGATGTAGAAAAGCAATGGAGACAAGAATATGGATTAAAATATAGAAGTGGGGGTAGCATCCTTGAACTCCAACAACCGAGATTGACAATAAAAATTATACCTACAGCGTTTCCACAGGATGAATCAAAACCTTTTCCTTTTTGGATTGTTCTCATCCTATTGATTGCTATATTTGTGATATATCTAATCTTGCGAAAGCGAAGGAAAAAGTAAAATAATCTTAAGTTATTTAAAAATTGTGAAAAGGAGATACAAAATTTTGCTTGTATTCATCTTTGCCATAACTATGTTTATCGTTGGTGCATACGTTGGCAACGTGTTGGTTAGGTGGGCGATAGGTAATTCACCACCAACAATAACTCTCATACATCCTGCACACAATCAAACTCTTCATAATCAAACAATAAAATTTAATTGGACTAGTAGTGATGCTAATGGAGACCCTCTAACTCATGTATGGTATGTTGATACCACATCTTCTATGAACTCTCCGAATCTACATTTGGCAAATGTCGGCTCAGCACAAGAATATTATTACACTCTCCAAGATGGCGTGTGGTACTGGAAGGTTGAAGTTACTGATAATAAATCAATTGTTACAAGCGAGACAAGAAGATTTGTAGTGTGGAAATATACATCAAACCATTTTCCAGAACTGAGCAATGGAGTTGTTTTTCCCTCATCGGGTAATGAATCCACATTGTTTACTTACTATGTGACTTGGTATGACCCAGATGGAGACTCTCCATCTTATATCCATGTTATCATAGATGGGATACCACATAACATGACTACAGATGATGGGACACAGTATTATTATAAGACAAAATTGTACCCAGGCACTCACTGGTATAGTTTTGAGGCAAGTGATGGAATAGCAATATGTAGCTTACCAAGACAGGTTGGTCCAACCGTTTATGGTCTGAATTGCTGTGCAAATACACCGCCAACCATAACATTGATAGCACCAAGCAATGGAGATATACTAACTTCAAACAATGTTACATTTAAATGGCAGGTTTATGACCCTGATAACAATTACGTTCGTTCGGAGTTATGGCTCTATCATGATTCATTATACTCCCAAAAGCAGGTATATGATATAGAGTCAAATACTACCCTCGATTTAACAATTGGTACATATTATTGGCGGGTGTGTGCCTATGATAGGTATTCATACAACCTTTCAGAGATATGGGCATTCCAGATACAAATGCCAGGTAAAAGGTGTAAAATAACCTTACAACCTGATAACACTGAGGCAATGCCTGGTGAGGACTTAACAGGTCAATTAGTGATTACCAATGAGGGCGAAGAGGATATATATGAGGTGTATTGGTATATAACACTCGAGAATGAAACCATCTCCGGTGCCTTAGCTCTTTCCACAACCAGTATCGTGCCATACCGTTTAACAGTTCCATCAATCCCTGCTGGTACATATACCCTCATAGCAAAAGTATATGACAAACCAAGAAATGAGGCGGATGCAGAGCAGATAGGTATGGATACCATCAGAGTTGTCGTGAAGCCAACACCCCCAGTACAAATCAGTGACCTAACAATACAAAATCTTGCATTAGTGTTGATTATAGCAATAATCTCAGCAGGTCTGGGAATAATAGTCAATAAATTGTTTTTCATGGGAACGCTATACTCTGCGGTTATTGCTACGGTAATCTTGGAGTGGCTTGATTGGATATGGGCGATTATTCTCTGTGCCTTCCTGACAGCACTAGTAATTTTTGCATGGAGGAAAAAGAATAGAAAATAAATTCAAAAATATTATATACATATTATTGTATTATGATTATGAGGAGAATGGAAATAAGCACCTTAGTTAGGTTGGGTTTTAAGCCTACAGTTGCCAAAACACTCTACTACCTATATGATA
>Ga0190352_1000378_pt1 | contig 10938 bp, 9 predicted proteins | sample 4872131011_MG_FD_161682 | JGI IMG/M metagenome (GOLD analysis project Ga0190352, IMG submission 161682) | Hydrothermal vent microbial mat bacterial communities from Southern Trench, Guaymas Basin, Mexico - 4872-13-10-11_MG | ecosystem: Environmental > Aquatic > Marine > Hydrothermal vents >...
GCTCGCAGATATCTCAGGAAGTCATCCAGGATGCTCTCTGATAATGCGACATAAACCGCTTTCTTGTCTATCACTCCACTGTAATCAGGTAATCGCTGAGAAGTTATAGCGGATTCTTCTTCTGACCAATATTCCTTTAACTCCTTCTTACCATACTTCCTCGTTAACCTCTTTAACTCCTCGTATATCTCCATCCCCAGCGGGCATAGCAGCAATGTCGGCACCGGTCTGATAACAACAAACGGGAAGATTCTGCAAGCGGTGGGCTTATCTTTATAAATTGAGCATTCGTTACCATTTAGATAAGGGCACGGTGTCTTCAGGTAGTTATCCACCTCGTTCTCGTTCATTTTATCGAATAGCGAGTCTCCATCAATTCTCACCAGCCGTTCTATATCGTCGTCATTTAGATGAACAGGCATCTCACGGCAGCACCTGCAACAGCGCTTGCATTCGAAATACTCCAGTATCGCCTGCGCTTGCGCCTCGAATCTCCGCCTGACCTTTTCTATCATCCCGAGATTCTGTGCTACGGTAAACCAGAAGAGCTCATCCCCGAGCAGCTCCTTGAATTTCAGAACCTGCTTCTCCTTCATCGCCTCCGCTCTTCACCTTCTTCACCTTATACTTATACTAATACTTATTCACCGACAATGCAACAGAAGCTCTTTTACCTTATCTATATCCTCGAATATATCAGCCTTTTCCTGCGTGTCCGGCTCCAGAGACAGTCTTCCTTCAAGTGTGTACAGGTCATCCACCAGCGTTGCAAACTCATCCACTCCATATGCCCGATTCATGATGGACATCTTCAACACCTGTGCCATAATCATCCCCACACGAGCCTTAATCCATCTTGTGGAGGTTGGTACTGATTCGCTGTGGGTGATAAGTGGCTGAACTTCTATATCCTCCTGCTCCCTCTCCACTTCCAGCTCATATTTCCTTATCTCCACCACTTCAAATCCAAAAAGGGCTATATATTGTGAATATAGTTCCTCAAGGTCTTTATTCAGATTCCTCTTCTCATCTGCGTCTTCTAATCGCTCTATCGTCCTCAAAACTCTGATTTTATGGCGGTACAGAGCCCGAATTTTGTCCTCCGCACCCCACTTCGAGTGGATGATAGAAGGATATACCAGTTCTTGCAGTGCTCTTATTCTCTTCCTCGGGTCCAGGATAGCAAATCTATCATACATTACATACTCAATATAATGAGGGGATATGAGCTTATAAACTTTTCGCCATTGCCATTGCCATCGCCATCACCATCAGTTAGAATCATAGATATAGGGTACTTCTTTCTCTCTGACCTTCTGTCTTATCGGTATAGAGAAATAGAAGCTTGAACCTCTACCCTGCGCACTCTCCACCCATATCTTACCGTTATGTGCCCGTATGATGCCTTTTGCAATTGCCAGCCCCAGACCGGTACCACCCTTTTCCCTGCTCATAGAGGCATCTATTTGGGAGAATGGCTGAAACAACTTCTTCTTGCCCTCTTCTGAAATCCCAATCCCAAAATCGGTTACACTGAAAAGAACATTCTCGCCTTCATGGGCTGTGGAGGTCTCGATGATCACTTCAGCTCCATCAGGTGAGAATTTTATTGCATTATTTATCAAATTACTCATCACCTGTCTCAATCTTTCATTATCGCCGATGATGAGAGGCAGTTCTGCCAGTTTTACCTTTAATTTGATTCCTTTCTGCCTGGCGAAAGGTTCCTGCATCTTTATCGCCTCTTTTACCGCATCGTTCAGGTCCATTACCTGAAAAACCATCTTTATTCGTCCCATTTCTATTCTGGAGATATCAAGGATGTCGTTAATCAACCTATCCAATCTGGCTAAATTCCGCAGTATCAGCTCTACGCTTTCTTTCTGCCGCTGGTTCAGTCTGCCTTTATAACCTTCACGCAGCATTTGCAGCTGTGCTTTCATCGGCGTAAGCGGGGTTCTCAATTCGTGTGAGGTGATAGAGAGGAATTCGGTCTTTATCCTCGTCACTTCCTGCAGGTCCACCACTTTCATCTCCAGTTCACGGTTCAGTTTCCGTATCTCTTCTTCCGCTTTCTTTCGCGCTGTTATATCCCTAAAAATCGTTAATTTCGATATACTGCCGTCTATATTCTTTAAAGGCGTCTCAATCAGGTCGTATATCTTATTCATCCTGCTCGAGTGCCATTCCCACCTCACTGTCTGACCCTTCTCCACAACTTCATGGAGTTTGCACAGCGGGCAGGGCTCATCCCTGTTATGAAAGACACGATAGCAGATACCCCCCACGCAGTCGCCAAATTCATCACGCAGGACTTTATTCATAAATTCCACTTCATAAGTCCGCGATATCGCATACACACCGTCCACCATGCTCTCAAATATCAAATTCAGGTTGTCTCGTTCCTCTTTCACCCGCCTCTCCAACTCTACCTCCTTTGTTATATCCCTGCTCACTCGAACAGTCCCGATAGGCACACCGTTCTTGTCCCGCAGCAGTGAAGCAGACATGCTGATATGGATTGGTTTGCCATCTTTCCTCACCACCACTGTTCGATAATTCCTGATTACCCCCTCACGCTGTACCTGCTCCATTATCCGTTCTGCCTCCTCAGGGTCGAGGAAGAATTTCCTGTTCGACTTCCCTATCACCTCTTCTGCACGATAGCCCATGACGCCCTCTGCACCTTTATTCCAGTCCCTCACTATCCCCTCCATGTCCACAACGGTGATTGTATCCGCAGAACTGTCTATTATGTTATTCAGATAATCCCTGGTTGCCATCAGTTCGCGTTCCGTGCGTTTCAAATCTGTGATGTCCTTTGATACCACCGTTACAGCAGTTACCATTCCGGTTTCAGGGTCTCTAACCGGGCTCATGGTCTTTAAGAAGCATCTACCATTCTCATCCCTGTATTCATGCTGTATTGTGGTGCCGGTATCAAAGACGTGTTTCACTTTCTCTGCGAACCACCGAGACTCTCTGGGTGTATGAAAAGCCTGATATGGGCGACCCAGATATTGCTCCCTCGAGAGCCCCAATCGTGATAGATGCTGTTCATTCATGAATAGATATCTGCAATTCCTGTCTACGAGATAGACGGAATCCCCTGTGGACTGCACGAGTGAGCGATACTTCTCCTCACTCCACCGTAACTCATCCTCTACTCGCTTCTTATCCTCCTGCAGTTGATAAGCATCATAAGCTCTTTTTACGGTGATAAGCAACTCATCCCTGTTCACGGGTTTCTCGTTGTGTATATACATATAATGGTATGCACCTGCTTTCAATGCCTCGATCGCATTATTCTTCGATTCGTATGTGGTAATTATAATCACGCACATATCAGGGTTAAAAGCCTTAAGGTGCTTCATTACCTCTATCCCATTGATGTCCGGGAGTTTCAGGTCGAGTAGACAAACAGGGTACTTCTCTTTGCTGGCAAGTGCCAGTGCCTCTCTACCACTACCTGCAGTCTTCACCGTGTATCCCTCTTCGGATAGGATGTTTCTCAGCGTAATGCACAGCTCCGGGTCATCTTCCACGATGAATATTGATCTCACTTTTTCCATTTCCTATCTCGCTCTATTGTATAATAGCAATAGAAGAGGAGGCATCTAAAACTCGAGGTTTTGCGATTTTTCCAATCATTCTAATTTAATTGCCTTTTCAACAGCTTCAAGCATTCTACGCACTGAGAATGGCTTTTCTATGAAATCCACCACCCGTTTCGAGTTGAGTAATCCAATCTCTTCAGCTTCCAGTGAATGAATCGCAGTAAGGAAGATGATCTTCATACCTGCCAGCCTGCTATCCTTCTCTATCTCGTTCAACAGTTCCTTTGTGGTCAAGCCAGGCATCATGATATCGAGAAGGAGCACATCCGGCACCTCTTCTTTGAGTTTCGCAAGGCATTCATAGCCATCTCTCGCTTTTATCGTCCTGTAATTGTTCGCATCCAAGATTTGATTCACCGATAAGAGGACATCCGGTTCATCGTCCACAACCATAACCGTAGCTGTGTGCGTGCTCATTTTATCTTATCCCCGAGTTGGCGATGCCAACCAGTTGTAAAGGACCTTTTTTACCTATGATAAGGGAAACGAACAGGGGGGTCGTGAATTCTGACTTATCTCGCCTCTTTGCTATAAGTGAGCCACGCCAACTTCCTCGCTCCCGTACCAGAGCAGGTATATCATCGCGAGCCCATAAATCAGACCATGAACGCCCCAGAACCTCCCTGTCTTCAGCATAGCCCCAGACCTTTAAGAATGCCGGATTCACATACGTGAATTTACCCCCCGGGCTGGTCATGAATATGGGATGCGAAGAGATTTCGATTACGCTCGCCTTGAGTCGCCATTCCTCTTCAGCTTTTATCTTCGCAATGCCACCTGCGATTGATTCTGAGATACCCTCAAGCAAACTTCTATCAGCATCAGAGAGCGTTTTACCCTGCCTGGTGAAGATGAGGAGAGCACCGTGAATCTCGCCTTTCGTCTTCAGAGGGATTGCGTGGAGCTCCTGAAGATTATATTCCTCAGCCATGCGAGTCATGGTCTCTGTAAGTTCATCCATATCCATACTGGTATTCGTATTCGTATTCGCGTTCAGATCGGAGCAGCAGGAGAACATAAAAGGCTCTTTTCGCTGGATTGCCTCTCTTGCTATTATTCTCTTGCAATCTTCCACTTCGTCATCACCCTCGCGGGTAGAGTAGCTGGATAATGTCTCCTCAACAGGGTCATAAATCAATATATCGCCCATATCGAAGCCAATAACATCCTGCAGATTCTTCAGTATCGTGGAGCACAACTGGTCAATTGTATAAGACCTGTTAACCGATTCTCCGAGCAGACGATGCAGTTCAGAGAGATTCTTTATACGTTCCTCGTTCCTTACTCTATCAGTGACATCGCGGATGATAGCGATGATGGAGAAGGAACCATCGGGATTCTCCACCTGTCGCGCTTTTATATTTATGATTCTCCCCTCTTTATCCTCTACCTGCGTTTCTATCTCCTCCACTTTCCCCTCTATTACTTCCCTGATCCCACTGGTGTCATTATCGTTATAGGAGCCAAAGAAAGCGTAGTGGAATTTTTCGCCAACACAATTGCCGTAGAGTGCGACTAAATAATGATTCATGAACAGGATGTTGTAATCGAAGTCGAGGATCAGAATGCCCTCTGGCATATCAGAGAGTATGCGAGAGAATATCTTCTCAGTATATGTCTTCTCATCCTCACTGAGACGGAAGATGTGCTGCAAAGGTGCTTTACTCACGTACCATAACTTCGCTCGCCCTATCTGCTTGTATGAGATACGCCCGTCGGCACGCAACTGATTGAGATATTTGGAGAGCGTATGGCGTTCGAGAGGTACTCGCCTGGATATCTCATCCATAGTGGCGCCAATATCCCCTATATCCTGAATGGCTGCGATGATCTTATTGAATATCTCCCCCTCCACTTTCATGTCATGAAAAAATAAGAAGAGGCATCACATAAAAAGATATTGTTCGGTATCCATTAATGGTAATATTATGAGTACAAAAAGCTCTATTAACAAATAATTCTCTTACTATATCTTACATCTTATATTTTATCTTCTATCTTTTAGCATCTTCATCATCTCCTCTAACCCTCTCGTATTCACCACATCCTTCGCCTCCAGCCACCCACGCCGTGCAGTCGCCACACCATACTTTATCACGTCCCGCATCTGCATCGCGTCATGGGCGTCCGTAGAGATCGCTATGGGAACACCATAATCCTTCGCCATCCTGCAATGGACATCATTCAAATCCAACCTCTCGGGGAAGGAATTCAACTCCATGACCGTGCCTGTATCATGTGCCACTTCCATCAATCGTTCCATATCCACCTCGTATGGCTCCCTCTTGCCCAGCACACGACCCGTTGGATGCGCAATTATATCCACATGCGGGTTCTCCATCGCTGTTATTATCCTCTTTGTCATCGTATCCTTATCCTGTGTGAACTTCGAATGCACCGCAGCAACGACTACATCCAGCTCCTTCAATATCTCATCGGGGAAGTCAAGCGAGAAATCCGACTTTATATCCACCTCCGTAGAAGACAGAACCCTGAAATTGTCAAATCTCGCATTCACTCGTTCTATCTCCTGCTGCCGCATCCTTAATTTCTCCTCGTTCATACCGCCCGCAATGCCAACCGCGGGAGAGTGGTCAGCCACGGCGATATACTCATAGCCAAGCGCAATAGCAGTCTTCGCCATCTCCTCTATGCTGTTCTTTCCGTCACTCCATTTGGTATGCACGTGCAAATCGCCCCTCAGATCGCTCAGTTCTATCAACTTTGGTATCCGATTCTCCTTCGCCGCTTCCACTTCGCCACGGTCTTCCCTCAGCTCAGGCGGTATATATGCAAGACCAACACTTTTGAATACATCCTCCTCATTCTCACCGCCTATCCGCTTTTCACCGCGAAAGATACCGTATTCGTTTATCTTTAAGCCCCGCTTCACACCAAGCTCCCGTATCCTTATATTATGGTGCTTGGAGCCCGTGAAATAATGGACAGCAGCGCCAAAAGACGCTGATTCCACCACTCGCAGGTCCACATCCATACCCCTCAGCACGATTGACGACTTCGTATCTCCTTTTGCTATCACATCCTCCACGCCCTCCAGGCTGGTAAACGCATCCATCACCTCCGACGGACGCTTCGAGACCACTAATATGTCTATATCGCCTATTGTCTCACGCATTCTGCGTAAACTGCCGGCAATTGTGATTCGCTCCACCGCATCCAGCTTCTTCAACTCCTTCACTATCGATTCCGCGTATGGAAGCGCCTTTGACAGCAATACACGACCCTGATAACGGCGATATTGCGCTATACCCTTGAGTATGTTCTCTTCCACTTTGCGACCCAGTCCGGGTATCACTCCGAGTTTATGCGCCTTCGCCGCCGCTTCCAGCTCCTCTATGTTCGTTATTCCGAGCTCTTCATGCAGCTTCGCTATCGTCTTAGGACCCACACCCGGAATCTTCAGGAGTTCAAGCATGCCGGCTGGTACCTCTCGCTTCAGTTCCCTGTGCTTCTTGCAATCACCGGTCTGTGCGATCTCCACTATCTTCTTCGCTATGCCCTCGCCAATACCCGGTATCTTCTTTAATTCACTCACACCACCACGTTCCGCAATAACCTTCAGGTCCTGTGTTAACGTCTCTATTGTGCGGGCTGCTCGCCTGTATGCCCTTATGCGGAACGGATTCTCACCTTTAATCTCCAGTATGGATGCAATCTCATCAAAGATACGCGCTATATCCAGGTTCACCATCTCATAGAACTATCTCGGTCTCTATCTCGGTTCCCCTTTCCCGTATACCGACTTCAATGGCTCCTCACGGGTTCCCGGATACCTCAATCTCCCGCCTTTGAACTTGAAATCGGGCGGTTTCCGCTCCGTCTCTATTATATCCTTCGTTCTGCCCGCTATCCTGGCTTCTATGTCTTCCGCTTCCTTCTCCACTGCGCTCTTTGCTATATGCAGGTCGTCTATCTTTATCATCCCCGTTGCTGCTTCCGTTGCTGATATAAAAGCCTGTAGCTTCACACTGAGCGGCTCTATTATTCCCACCTGGAACATATCCCTTATGCTCTTATCACGACCCGAGATACCAGCGTTCATATTACCACTGAAATGCTCCGCCCTGAGCCTCGTCAGTGTGTCTATCTGGTCCATGCCACAGTTCTTCGCTATCGCCCTCGGAATCGTCTCCAGCGCATCTGCGAACGCATCTACCACCAATTGCTCCTTACTCGGTATCCCCCGTGCAAACTTCCTCAGCCGATGGGCTGATTCAACTTCTACTGCTGCTCCGCCTGGTACCACTCTATTATCCTCGAATAATTGCGCAACTGCGTGTAAAGCGCTTTTTAGCTCCCCCACTATGCTCTCCAGAACCCTGAGTGAGGTACCCCTTATAACAATCGTTGCAGACTCTTTGCGTGGGCAGTTCTCAAAGAATACGTATTTGTCCCCTCCTATCTCTCGCTGCGACACTCTACCCGCATAGCCAAACTTGTCCGGGCTTAAGTCACTTACATCCTTAACTATCTTGGCACCCGTAGCGCGTTCAAGCCGCTCAAGATCAGTTAATTTTACACGCTTTATCAGCATTATTCCCGCATCACGGAACTTCGGCAGTGCATCAGCGTCCACACCCCACCGGCAACATATCACATTTGCACCGCACTTCACTATCGGGTCTATAAGCTCATCAAAGAGTTTCGCTCTTGTGTCATGGAACTCACGGAGATGCGACGGCTTTGAGATTTTCACATGGAAATCGAGTGCACCTAATGTCTCTCCTGCTTTACTTCGCTCTCGGGCAGGCATACCGGTGGGTAACTCTTTCCTGCCTTTTATCTTCGGCTCCGGGTGCTCAATCGGGAAGTCAAGGAGCGCTATCTTGGCATCACTCACATCGCTCGGTAGAGCATCCAGTACCTCGCGGTCCACAACTACGCCCTCAAAGAACCGTGTCTCATTTACTTTGCCACCGCTCTTTGCCTCTATTGCGATATCATCCACATCTATATGCCCGTTCTCGTTCTCGCTTTTGCTTTTGCTCAATCGCCTGATGCTCTCTACCACCACATCTGCCAGTATATCCTCGTCACAAAACTCACCCTTCTTAAGCGCGGTCTTTGCTACACGGTGCAGGATCTCAGTGCCAGCCTCGTCTCTTATATCCACCGTGGTTGCCATCTCCTTCAATGTCTCTTTCACAAATCCAAGTGCACGCTCATAGCCGTCCACCACGATATTTTGATGCACCCCCGCTTTCCGTAGCTCGTATCCCCTCCTCACCAGCTCTCCTATCAGAATCATCACCGTGGCTATACCATCACCCACCCGTTCGCCCTGCGTCAGCCCGGCAGTAATCAATATATCAGCAGTTGGATGTGTGTACCTCAGCTCCTTTATCAGGCTGTAAGCATTACTTGATATAAGGTCTGCAGCTTCTACCTTCGTTGCTCCCTGGGTTATCAATATCTTGGACCCAAAGGGACCGATTACCGGCTTGAACATATCGGAGAAAGCCGCACAAACCATCATATTCGTCTCCTGAATCTCCTCCGGCGGCACTTCCCCTGGCGGTAACTCATCCTTTATCATCTCTATCCTATCACCATTAACCAATAAGAGCTGGTATTAAATAACTTTTAACGTAAACGGTAAGAAAACCATTTTGCTATCTATAAATAAATATAAAGAAAAAGAAGCGAAATGCTTTACTTTTCTTCACACATCAATGAGCATAGTGAAAATAAATTGAAAGAAATCTTTAGCACAGACGTGCCCTTTTATACACATTTTCGTGCTAATGTAAATAAAACGATGAGAATAACGAGAAGAATAGGAAGAGTAGAAAGAATAGATATAAAGAAAATAGAAAGATGGGAGCTCGTACATTTGATTCTCTTTGGCACCGGGATTCTAACATTTGGATTCTTCGACGGGTTTACAGCCATGTTGATGATGGAGAAGTATGGTATAAGTGTGGAATCAAATCCATTGTGGCAGGGGATTATGTATAGTCATGGACCTGTAGTTTTTCTTCTATTCAAGCTATTCGCGGCAGTAATGGTGTTCTCAGTACCCTTCTTCTTATATAGACAGGGGGAACAGCACTGGATGACCGCGGGTTTCATGTCGGTCTTTATGATTGGTGGGATACTGGGGGCAATAGATAACTATTTGTATCTGAGGAACGGGGTTGTATATCTGCAACCAGAGATTGTATTGGCTATGGTACTGGTAATGACGCTGATAGCATTGCATATCGGGGATATACTGGACTCAAATATGGAGAGAGAGAAACTATTCAAGATTTCTGATAAGAGATGGGCTGAGCTGAAGAGTGAAATCGGCTATCCAGGTAATTTTTAAATAGTAAAATGTAGGTGAGGATATTTATATCTTGACTTTGTCATTTTTCTATATTACTAGCTAGCACCAGCCTTAGGGAGCTACGACTTTAATGTAGACACTTTCCCATCTAAGCCATTCTTTCTATGGTACTCTACGCAGACGTAGTCGTTATCTCTGTTGTTTTCAAACGATTCAATTACTTTGATTATTCTTGTTGATGATGCCTTATCCTTGAAATCATCTCCCACGTATGAAGTATCGCCAGTAAACACTTTTGACTTCCCTTTGTAATCCCTATGCTCGGATAATAGTATTCCAGTCACAAAAAAAGAGAAGTGAGGGTTATATTATATATAACAGGATATAACAGGAGTTCCTGGGTTTATTTCCCCTTCACGTTCTCCAATTTGTAATCCCCGTGTGCATCCACCTTCGGCTTTTTTGCAAGCAAATAGTAAGGAATGGAGAATATAAGTGCAACTCCGGTAGCCACAGCGAGAACTATAAGCGCAATCAGGACGCCCAAGCCTATCAAAGCAGCGAGTATAGCGAGGATTTTGTAGTATTGTAGCAGTCCAAGAAGTATTGCAACAGCGATAATAAATATGATGGCAGAGAGGATAGCATTTCGAATCATCTGCCTATCGTCTCCTCAAACAGTGTTCCAATGACGCCTGAGGACCCTGAAGTACCCTTCGCAGTACCCGGTAAGAACGGAGCTAATGCGCTCGCCAGGTTGTGCAGAGTCATTGATTGGATAAGTACCTTCCCCGGTCCTGTTAGAGTCGTCAGGAACAGACCTTCTCCGCCAAAGAACATTGTCTTTATCCCCTTTACACGCTCAATGTCATAATCTACGGTGTCATCCCAGCCGACAACACAACCAGTATCCACTTTCAATCTCTGACCGGCATCGAGCTCAAATTCGACGAAATCGCCACAGGCGTGTATGAAAGCTGTTCCGTGTCCAGAAAGTCGCTCAAGAATGAAACCTTCGCCACCGAAGAA
>Ga0190352_1000379_pt1 | contig 10914 bp, 11 predicted proteins | sample 4872131011_MG_FD_161682 | JGI IMG/M metagenome (GOLD analysis project Ga0190352, IMG submission 161682) | Hydrothermal vent microbial mat bacterial communities from Southern Trench, Guaymas Basin, Mexico - 4872-13-10-11_MG | ecosystem: Environmental > Aquatic > Marine > Hydrothermal vents >...
AACTCTTCGCTACATTTGTTTAGCTTTTTATCAAAGGAGAATATTTCCACCTTTTTACTGTAAGCACACAATAAACAGTCTACAAAACCAATATTGCTGGTTTTGAATAGATGAATAGCGGTCATGGTTACATCTTTGTCCTGTACCTTTATGTTTTTATTACCTAAGAATTCTTCTAAAACCTCTACGATCTGGTCTTTTTCTACCTTATAGAGTTTTATAAGAACATAGATTACCTCTGCTAAAACGGATTGGAGGACATAGGCTATTTTCTCACCAGAAAAAACAGCCTCAAAAAAATTGTTTGCAAGAGAATAAAACTCTTCGTTATCTTTTAGCAGGTATCTCAGAATTATATTAGCGTCTATTGCTATTGTATTTTTCTTTGATTGCATCAACAAAAACTTCCTTTTCCATTTTCATTATTTCTTCTATAGGTTTGTCCTTTATGGCATATTTGTAGAAAATACCTCCAAGTTTTCTACATGGTTCTATAATTACTTTACCTCCTTCCATTTTTATCTTTACAATATTAGTTTTAAGTTTTTTCCTAAATTTAGCTGGTATAGCTACCTGACCTTTTTTTGTAATCTTTGCTGTAAACATGTCTTACCTCTTTTAAGATGTATTACTTAAGTACAAAGTAATACATTTATTATAAATTGTCAAATAGTTTTTAGGGTATACATTTTCACCTTTTAATTTGTCAACAAGACTTTAAATTGGACATTCCCAGAATTTAGGCGTTAATCTTTAAAAACATTCCTGCCTGCCGGCAGGCAGGCCATACTACCAGAGGTACACAACTTTTTCATGTTATCACACAGCCTGACGTTAAAAACAATAAACCTTTTAATCCACTGCACATAAGCCTCTTCTGTGCGGTAGCTGTAATGCTTTAGCCTCAGGACATTACGGACTTGATCTAAGAGTCTGGTGGTTTGCTGTGAGAAATTGGACATGACGGCATAGTAACCCAACATAAATAATTTAGCGAGATGTTACTCTACCATTAGGATATCTAAACTTTTTATTTTTAGGCTGTCTAAAAATCACTAAATTCTTTCTAATGCACATTTATTTTAAATATATAAAATATTATACTGCCTAAGAAAGAAAAAGATAGATTGATTGAGAGTTTTTGTTGACAGAGATTATGAGGGATGGTAATGTGGCTTTTAGGGAGTAGAATATATAGTTATACCTCCAAAGGGAGGCTATGAACTATGTGTAGTAATTGTCCAGTATGTAATTCGCAGCTAAAGAAAATTATACAAAATCCCAAGGGGCGGGATGCCACATTTTTCTCATGTCCACGTTGCGGTGATTTCATGTTATCTGGAACACTATTGGCAACTCTTCCACATATTTTAAGTCAAGATAAAGATGCGTCCGCAAAGATCAGCCATGCTCTTCGAAGTATGCAGCAGCTTAACAAGGGCGCTGAATTATATACAAATACTGTCGATGAAATACTTAAACGTCCACTGCCTTCACCGAAGGAACAAGCTGATCTACTTATCCGCTGGCTTGCGGAAAATATTGATGGTCCTGGTGAGACTGTTTGGGTTGAGCCAAGTACACATGCTGGAATAATCGGAGCAAAATCCCCTGAAGGATTTGCTTTTGTGCTTAGACATCTTTTTGATGTCGGCTTGATCACTGGTAATTTATCTGAGGCTATAGGATCACCTGGGCGTGCATATGTTACACTTTCTTTTGAAGGCTGGGAACATTATGAAAAATTGCGTCTTGGTGGTGCTATTTATCGAAAAGCGTTTATGGCTATGAAGTTTGGAGACAAAGTATTAGACAGTATTGTAGATTCTGTATTTAAACCATGTGTAAAACAAACAGGGTTCGATTTGGTTCGTCTTGATGATACACTTCGAGCAGGGCTCATTGATGATCAATTACGTGTTGAGATCCAATCTGCGGATTTTATAATTGCAGATTTAACACATGATAATCTCGGTGCATATTGGGAGGCTGGATATGCAGAAGGACTAGGGAAGCCGGTCATATATACATGCGAAAAGGAAAAATTTGAAAAGGAAAAAACACATTTTGATACCAATCATCATTTAACCATAATCTGGGATAAAAGATCACCAAAGGAAGCAGGGGAGAGGTTAAAAGCTACTATTCGTGCAACGCTTGCTCAGCTGGCTAAACAAGAAGATGAATAAAGGTATAACAATCGGATGCACTTGACCGCTGTTCCGCTGGCGCTTCACAGCGGCAAGTGACCCAGGTCGTTATGCATATAATTGTGACATTAGATGATGAAAAAAAGTTTCTATAGAGGACTTGTTAGATGAAATTAAAAGATATTAAAATAGAAAATTTTCGTGGTATTCGATCGCTTCATATTCCTCTAGATAAGTTGACAGTGTTAATAGGAGAAAACAACACCGGCAAGTCAACTTTGTTGGAGGCCATAAGAATTGTATTGACACGTGGCTTTGGCTCTCGGCGCGCAGGGCAGTTTACCGAGTACGACTTTCATCTAGAAAATTCTGAGGCTACACCAGAAACAGCTAAACCAATACAAATTACATTGCATTTTGCTGAAGAAAAAGAAGATGAATGGCCAGAAACTGTTATTCAGCAGATGAATGAGGTAATCCAAATAGACGAAGATGGACTAAGTCATATATGGTTGCGGGCTGAAGGTAGGTTTAATCCTGATTCCTCATCCTTTGAGACCAAATGGAATTTTCTTGATTCAAAAGGTGTAGAATTAGTACTAAAGAACGCGATACCACTAAACCTGCTTTCGCGGTTTGTTCCGATTTTTTATCTTTCAGCATTACGTGACGCTTCCCAGGAATTTGGGCAACGCGGGCAATTTTGGCGCGGATTTCTCAAATCTGTCCAACTCCCCGATGAAAAGCGGGAGGAAATCGAAGAAATCCTGCGTGACGTCAACACCTCCGTCATTGGGGCAAATGCTGGATTAACTGAAGTGAAGACAAAACTCGCTGATACAGGAAAGCTAATTCCATTGGGTGCAGATGACCCTGTTGTTCTTGAAGCGATTCCAACAAGAATTTTTGATATGGTGGGAAAGATACAAGTGCATTTGAAATCGCCATTCGGAGCAAAACTTCCCTTGTATAGGCATGGGGAAGGCACACAGAACCTTGCTGTATTAATGCTTTTCCAGGCTTTCGTTTCCGAGAACTTGGCTGAAACATATGCCCCTGAATCCATCCCACTTCTTATTATGGAAGAACCAGAGGCACATCTTCATCCCTCGGCTATCCGCTCGCTTGGCTCTTTTCTCCAAAGTATGAATGGACAAATTCTTGTATCGAGTCACTCAGGCGACCTTGTTTCACGAGTTCCGCTCACATCGCTTCGTAGGCTATACAAAGATAATATTGAAACAAAAATTGGGTATGTGGAAAATAATACGTTTGATGATCGTGAGCTTCAAACAATAGATTACAGCATACGCTTGACAAAGGGACACTATCTGTTCTCCAGGTGTTGGCTACTCGTTGAGGGTGAGACTGAATTTCATCTTATACCGTTGCTTTTTGAGATTATGGGTTATTCTCAAGATCAAATCAGTTTCTCTGTCATTGAAATTGGTCAGATGATAAAAAAAGGTGAACCAATAATTAAGCTTGCAAAAGCATTGGGTATTCAATGGTTCATGATGGCTGACGGAGATAACGCTGGTAATGATTATATTAATCGAGCACAAAAACATCTCGAAAACGGCGAAAGCCTTGCGGATCGTGCCCAAAAACTTGATCATGCTGATATCGAACACGAATTCTGGCATAATGGATATGAAGATTTTATTGAAAATTTGATAACGGATAAACGCAAGAAAGAGATAGAAAGCAAAGCAGCTGGCGATGACATCGAGAAAACAAAGTTACTAATCAAGGCAGCTATCAATAAAGTAGGAGGGAAACCAGCTTTCGCCCAAGCTTTGGCTGCAGAGGTTCAACAACGTGGGAAGGAAAGTATACCCAAAGCCATAAAAGACATTATTACCAGAGTGGTTGAATTATCAGGAAGCATAACATGATTGACTTAACTTCTCTGAATGAAAACCAGCGTGAGGCCGTATTGTGGGACAAAGGGCCTCTTCTCGTACTCGCTGGACCAGGCTCCGGTAAAACTCGAGTATTGACATATCGTATTGCTCGGATCCTTGAACAGTCAGAAGGACAGCATTTTCGTATCCTTGCACTGACATTTACTAACAAAGCCGCTGCTGAAATGCGAGGAAGAGTGGAAGAGCTTGTTCCAAGTCAGCTCAGTCGCGTTCGATTAACAACGTTTCATTCCTTTGCGGCTGAACTTCTACAACAACATGGCAGCCATATCGGTTTTCGTCCCGATTTTCAAATACTTTCAAATGATGCCGATAGAGAAGCCTTGTTAGATGACGTATTGCGGCAAATACAAAGGGAATTTGGTGAGTTCTTACCCAGTCATTTTAAGGCGAGCCAGCTGCTTCCGGCAGTTACTAAACTTTTGGAAAAATGTGTCCCTCCAGATCAGGTTGAAAGTCTGCTTCAGCAATCTAATTTTGAGTACGCCGTTCCCTTAGCCCGCGTATACGCCGGATATAGGGAGGCGCTCAAACGCACAAATTCTCTAGATTTCCCAAGTCTTATCGCCGAAACTCTTGATCTTTTGAATAAACGTCCTTTTCTGGTTAAACATATCCGAAAGGTTTATAAACACATCATGGTTGATGAATTCCAAGACACAAACCATTCTCAATACAAAATTCTATCACTTATAGTAAGCCCTAATCCTTCTACACTTTTTGTGGTAGCGGATGATGATCAGATTATCTACCAGTGGAATGGGGCAAGTCCCAAAAGAATCCAGTCACTGAGAGAAAAGTTTGGTGTCTTTGAATTGCAGCTCCCCGAAAACTATCGTTGTCCGCCGCAAGTAATTGAATTAGCTAATGCTTTGATTGAAAAAAATCTTAATAGGTCTGCTGGCAAGAAACCATTAAAAGCTGTAAAACACGGTAAAAAAGAAGATGTTGTACGTGTGTTTAGCTTTAATAACGTTAACGAAGAAGCTAAATGGATTGCTAAGGATATAGCACAAAAACAATGCTCGGACCGAGAAAACAGTGCTGTGCTCGCAAGAACCAAAAGGCTACTTGATCTTGTCGGACAAAAACTCCAACAAGTAGGTATTTCAGTTTATTTTGCTGTCCGTAAGGATGAATTCAGGAGTGCTCCGATGAGAATGTTGCATGCGATCCTTAGGTTAGTTAATTCAAGAGAAGATAAACAATCACTTGCACGGCTTGCTAAGGCTTTTTATGAACTTGAAGGTATCAATACTGATATATCCTCTGTCATTTCTCGTGCATCTACGGATGGACAAGATTTATTGCATGCGTGGCTTGAAGAGGTTAAACGTCGCCGAGAGGTATTGGAAGATAGAACTATTAATTTAATAACCGCCGGTATCAAACCCTTGCTTATTGCTCTGAACTACCGCGACTTTGCACAAAACCTTTTTAAATGGGCAGAAGAGTGTCAACGCGAATTACGGCAAAATTATAGTACTTTTGACGAGTTTGAGGAAGAGCGAGAGGTCTGGAACCAATTATTGGCTGAAATCACAAAAAAGTTCGAGGGCGAAGAGGTAAGTCTTCATCAGTTCCTTCACGAACTAGATCTTACATCGAAAACACCGCCGAAGCCTCCGGGGGCTATTCCGTGCTTTACAATTCATGCCTCAAAGGGCATGGAATTTGGACATGTTTATTTAATGGGTATGGTAGAAGAACATCTCCCGAGTTGGCAAGCTATAAGAAAAGGAGACACTTCTTTTGAAATGCAGGAGGAGCGTCGGAATTGCTTTGTTGCAATAACTAGAACTCAAGAAAGTCTTACACTAACCTTCTCCAATGAAATGTTTGGATGGCCCAAAAAACCTTCCAGATTTTTAATTGAAATGGGGATAGAGTTGTAAAGTAAAAAAATCAATAGATTAAGACAAATATGCATAACAAATCGCTCCACCTGACCGCTATTCCGCTGGCGCTTCATAGCGGCAGGTGAGCTTGGTCGTTAACCATAAAGATATGGCAATAACTGAAAGAGTAAAACGATTGCTGTGGGCTCGTTCGGGAGGATTTTGTCAAAATCCATCCTGTCAAAAAGATTTTTTTATTTTTTTTGCAGATGGAACAATAACCAGTATGGAAGAACTAGCACATATAATTGCTCAAAGTAATAAAGGTCCTCGATCAGACGAAAGAATCAATGCAGAATTAAAGGATGATTATGAAAATATAATTTTACTCTGCCCTAATTGTCATACTCTTGTAGATAAAAATCCTGAACAATATCCTGTTGAAATATTAAAAGAATGGAAAAAAAATCATGAACAAAGCATAAAAGACCTATTCGAAGTACCAATTTATCAAGATCGCAACTCTCTTAGAATTGAGATTCATAAAATATTATTGGAAAACAACCAAATCTTTCAGGCATATGGCCCTTATTCTAGACACTCAAATTCTTTATTAACAGATGCACAAAAAGCATGGATTCGATATGTACATTTAAAAATCCTTCCCAACAATCGGAAGATTGTACAACTATTATCAAAAAATATCCATCTATTAACTGAAGAAGAAAAACTAATTTTTGAAAAATTTAAAATCCATCAAGAAGCATTTGAATATAATCATGTTTCAGGCGATAAAAATAGTAGTGCACCGCTTTTTCCGCCTGAGATGGAAGAGTTTTTAAAGGAGTAGGTTATGCCTGAACTTGGTAGGTATAAAAAAGTTCCTCGTCCAGAAAGCATCGAAACATTTATAAGATACTTATCTTCTAATCCAGTTGTAATTAGTATAGAACGTAAAGGATTACAATTAGTTGAAATTATAAGGAATGGGAAATCTAACCTGAAGGTATTTATGACAAACATTTATATAGTCGGTTTGGCAGATGTTTATGAAATCTTATCTGAAGTAGGACATGTTGACGCAATAGTCACAATGAGCGCATGGAATAGTTATACACAGGAGGCAAAAGAAGAGTGCAGAAGAAAAAATATAGGTTTATTTAAATTTAAGGAGTTTATGGGGGCAGTCTATTATGATGGTCAACAATTCTTGGATTACATACATCCAGATGATCGTGAAAAAGATTAATTTAGTAGGTAATGATATTCAACTATTTTTATTCGGTTCAGCATTAACACAACCTGATCCTAGAGATATTGATTTATTAATGGTATACAATATAGATTCTATAAATATCAAGAAGGTTATTGATATAAGAAAAAAATTAACAAAAATACTTCAAGAGAAAATGCAAATACCTGTAGATATATGTGCTCTTTCTAACTGTGAAACTAAAACAAATTCCTTCATTAAAGATGAAAAAGCTATAAAAATATATGGTTAACAAAGCACTCCACTTGACCGCTATTCCGCTGGCGCTCCATAGCGGCAGGTGAGCTTAGTCGTTAGACTTTTAGGAAAGCAACATGATAAGAACTTATGCGGATGCTCTTTTCAGTATAAAAAGAGGATTTTTAATTATTGGATTAACTGGTTACACTGCGTCTGGTTGTACAGCGGTAGCAAATATTTTAGCTAGGACCAAGAAGCCAGCATTCCCTGGAATTGAAGAAGTTAAAGACATTATTGATGAATTTAGACTTAAAAAACTGCAACATGTTTGGGAGGAACTACAATGGCAAAAATTTACTAACATTGAGATAGCTAAGGTCATCTTTCTTATAGCAATTTATGATTCTATAAGATTTAACTTTACAAAAGGAATACAGTTAAAACTAGCTGAATTATCCGGTCCCCATAAAACAATATTTTCTGCTGCAAAATATCTTATCATCCCAAATTTAAACTTGTACAGAAGTGATTATGCTGAAAAAGTAGTAACTGCCTATGAGCAAGCGAGAAATCTATATGGTAGCTTTAAAAGTAAAACAGGATTGAATTTAGAACAATTCATCGAATTAATGCAAAATTGGGGAGATGAAATAAGGAAATTCGGACATATATTATCAAAATCAACTGCAATCAAAGCATCTCCAGAAAATATACTAGTATTGCCTGAAGCTGTAAGAAGGTTAATAAAGGCTTATCGAATTGCCAGAAATAGTAAACTGTTTGTCATAGATGCTTTTAGAAATCCATTTGAAGTGGAATTTTTTAAAAGAAGATATAATGAATTTTATCTCATAGGAGTCCAGAGAGAACAAAGTACAAGAAGAACTTCTTTACTGAAAAATTGTTCCGAACAATTTATTCAAAAGTTAGAACGTCGTGAAAAGGGTAAATTGATTGAAAAAAAGAATAAGAATAATGTATCAGAGTGGATTACATCACAAAATGTTGAAGAATGTTTACAAAAATCAGATTATTATATTTTAAACAAATATGATGGGACTGGCACACGTCCATATCTTAGATTGCATATTATAAAACTGCTATCGTTAATAAATAAACCAGGATGCATTACCCCCACTACAGATGAACGAAATATGCAAATAGCAATATCTGCAAGACAAAATTCAGGGTGTCTCTCTAGACATGTTGGAGCGGTTGTTGTCTCAAAAGATGGATATATAATCGGAGTGGGTTGGAATGATCCTCCTAAAGGTCAAGTTTCTTGTTTATTCCGTTCCGCAACGGACATTATTAATCAGAAAAATACAAACTTCTATAGTGAATATGAAAAGCAACCTGAGTTTATCAATCATATAGAGAAAGAAAATATAGGAGACAATCCTTTTTGTTTTAGAGAGGAATATGCAAAGATTAAAGGAGGGAAACAAGCAGAATATACTAGAGCATTACATGCTGAAGAAAATGCCATGCTTCAAGCAATAAGACATGGCTTTGATGCGTTAAAAGAGGCACTTTATATACTACGGATTGTACATGTACCTTATGTGCCAAAAAGGCCTATCATTTAGGAATTAGTCGAATAGTGTTTATAGAGGAATATCCAGGCATATCGATTCAGCAAACTATCAAAACAGGACAACGTGAAATAATTGTAGATCAGTTTCAAGGTGTTACAGGAGCCGCCTTTTTTAAACTTTTTAGCCCATTAGTTAATGAAAAAGATTTTTTAAAATTATATACATGAAGTCTAACCAATCGCTTCACTGGACTGGCATTTTGCTGCGCTCCGTACCAGCCAGTGAGCTTAGACGTTAGGAGCAATAGTTATGGAAAATATAATTCAAATTATAATAGCTTTAGCTTCATGTATAACAGCTACTACTGCGTATATTTTATGGAAACAATTAAAAATATTAAACAAACAGTTAGATTTATTACGAGAGCAAATTAAGATAGATTATGAAAAACTTAAAAGAGAAAAAGCTGTAAATTTATTAATAGAATGGTCTAAATTTTTACGTCAAAAAACTTCATTGGCTAGAAAATTAGCAGAACAATTGGACGATAAACAGTCACGAGAGTTGTTTAAACAGGAACCTTTTAAGATAAATAAGAAACTTTTTAAATTAGCTGAAGCCTTTTTTGATATAAAAAATGATAAAAAAGATGATGAATATGAATTAAATGAGGATCAAGTTGCAAGATTAAGATGGGAAGTTATATCTTTTTTGAATTTTTTAGAATCTATACTTACAGCTTGGAGACATAATATTGTAGATAGAGATATTATTATGGAAGAATTTCAATATTTAATTAATCCTGAAGAAGGCTATTATATATTAGAGAAAGTTAGAAAAGCTGCTGGGGGACGGAAAGTTTATCCTGCTATTGATGATTTTGTAGAAAAATTAAAAGAAATTAAAGAAGGAAAAACTCCTGGCAAAGGGCCAATAGTAAAAAATTCCTAACAACTTTCTCCAGCGGACGGCGTTACACGCCGCCGCTGAGTTTTGGCGTTATGCAAAAATCGATATCGAGCCTTATGATGGATGGATTAAGTAAATTCCTCATCAGAATTCTGTTTTTGATAGTAGTATTGATGTTTGTTGGTTGGTGAAGTTAATCTTGAAGTATCACTGTCACCTAAAAGCTGAAACAACCAATACCAAAGGTTATAAAAGAAGTGCTCACCGGCCGTCGGGCAGGACAGGTTTTCATTGACAGAGATTATTAGGGATAGTAATATGGCTTTTAGGCAGTAGAATCGTATAGTTATGTGATAAAATAAAAAATAGTGAGATAATTATGAAAACAGCCAAAGAAGCAGTTAAAACATTACTGGAGAGATTACCAGATAAGTGTACAATTGAGGATATTCAATATCATTTATATGTTATTGAGAAAATTCAAAGAAGCCTCGAGCGTGCAGAAAAAGAAGGAGCGATAGAGCAGGAAGAAGTTGAAAAGAGATTGAGCAAATGGGTTTTAAAGTAATATGGTCACCTGAGGCTGTAGAAGACCTTGAGGCGATAGCTGAATATATCGAAAGAGACTCAGAATTCTATGCCAAGGCGGTGGTAAGTAAGATTCTTGATGTGGCAAGAAGCATAAAGGATTTTCCAAAGATAGGAAGAATTGTTCCAGAGATAGGGGATGAGAATATTAGAGAACGATTTGTTTATAGTTATCGCCTTGTTTATCAAATACAGGGACATCAAATTTTGATTGTTGCTGTTATTCATGGCAAGCAAATGTTTGAAAATATTATAATAGAAAGATTAAGGCCTTAGAGAAACTCGATAAAGCATTTCTCAAATCTCTTTACATCTACAGATATGCTTGTATAATCCATATTAAACAGTTCTCCTATCTCTTTTAAAGTTATTACGGATTTTTGGTGAAGAAACTGCTTGATAGCATATATAGTGTGTGTTAAATATAAATTCTTTTATTAAAGAACACAATAAAAAGGCAGGGTTTAAGAAAAATGACAGATTTCATGTTTTACAAATTGAGATTAATGC
>Ga0190352_1000380_pt1 | contig 10901 bp, 10 predicted proteins | sample 4872131011_MG_FD_161682 | JGI IMG/M metagenome (GOLD analysis project Ga0190352, IMG submission 161682) | Hydrothermal vent microbial mat bacterial communities from Southern Trench, Guaymas Basin, Mexico - 4872-13-10-11_MG | ecosystem: Environmental > Aquatic > Marine > Hydrothermal vents >...
TCTGCTCCATCTGCTTCCATATAGTTTGCTCCAATACTGGTTCCTGACCTTACCACCTGACGAATAAGTGGATCATTTATGGGATCTCTGGAAAGTGTCTTAACAAATTCAATAATGGCCTCACCAAATCGTGCAGTTCTTTCCTCTAAGTCGTATTCCTTTTTGTCATTTGGATTTTGGGCTTGATTTGACATTTGAGCTTTGTCATTTGTCATTTCTAGGATTTGCTATTCTCTCCATTATCTCTTAATCTTACAAATCTCAATTTATCTTTTCTAATCAAATTTTCTTGTGCTTTGACATTTATAATATGGTTATTTCCCTAAATTTAAGCACAAATGTTGTGAATAGTCAAATTAACTGCAGGTAAGGCAACAACTTGATTTTATTTGATAATAGATTTAAGTTTTAATAAAAAGCTAAAGGTGTTTATTATGAGGAAATTAAAGATATTTTTGGTTATTTTAGTGTTTATATTTATCAGTAAACATTCCTTTTCTCTTATTACTGCTGATGTAATTAAACTTAAACAGGCAGGTATTAGTGATGATTTAATTTCTTTAATAATAAAAAAACCGCTTTTAACTGTAGATGAAATAATAAAACTTAAAAAGGCAGGAATAAGTGACCAAACTATTCAAAAGATGATAGAAAGAGAAGAAAGGGAAAGGGCAAGATATTTGGGAATTACTAGAGTTAGAAACAGGGCTGATGGAACAGAGGTAATTATTTATGGTTCAGTTGAACCTCCACCCTGGCCTGAAACTCGATATTATCATCTTAACACAGATTCTAAATATCTTAAAACTTTATTTTTAAATATAGAAAGAGACAGCAATTTGGACCAAGAACAAAGAAAAGCATGGGGGATTCTAAAAAATTTAAGATTGTATAAAAGAATAAATTAATCTTGACATTGAACCAAAATGTTCTTTCTAAATTCCTACACATGAACAAACTTGACAATGAGGTCCACCTTAAATTATTATTGAATAAGCTGAGATGGGAAATATGAATCTAAAGATGCGTATTTTAGTGGTAGATGACTTTGCCTCTATGAGGAAGATCATTAAAGGTCTTTTAAAACAAATAGGCTTTAAAAATATTGAAGAGGCAGACGATGGGTCAACTGCCCTTGAAAAACTTAAGGTAGGAGAATTTGGCTTAATAATATGTGACTGGAACATGCCTAAAGTACCAGGAATTGAGGTATTAAAGGCAGTAAGAAATGACCCTCAGCTTAAGGACTTACCATTTTTAATGGTAACTGCCGAGGCAAAAAAGGATAATGTCATGGAGGCAGTAAAGGCCGGTGTAAACCAATATATAGTGAAACCCTTTACTGCTGAAACCCTTCGAAAAAAGCTTGAAAAAATTTTTGATGAAGGTTAATATTACAGCTAGTGGACAAGTTTTTTACTAAACTACGCAACCTGGAAGTCATTTCTCATTTTTTACTTAACACTTAAAACTTTAAACATTGGGATTTTGGGCTTGATTTGACATTTGAGCTTTGTCATTTGTCATTTCTAGGATTTGCTATTCTGTCCTTTCACTCCCTGAGCCTAATCCAAGTTTCCTTTTTTGGCTCAACAACTGCTTCAAGAATCCCTTTTCCTCATTAGCATATTTCACCTTTTGTTTTCTAATCACTAGAAATCCAGCACGCACAAGGGATCAAAAAGGATGTTTAAAATTTGCTTAAGAAAATGGTAGATCTGAACGATAAATAAGAAACCATAAAGAGATTGTATGTTTTTATAAAATAGGAGAAAAGCAATGGATGTGGAATTTATCAACCCTTTTTTAAGCGCTACATGCAATGTTTTAAAGACCATGGCCTCCATTGAGGCTAAGCCTGGGAAACCATATGTTAAGAAGGATGAGAATGCCTCAGGGGATGTTTCCGGCATCATTGGCATCACTGGTGATACACAAGGCTCTCTTTCCATCACCTTCTCCGCTGCTTCTATTAAGGCCATAGTCAGTAACATGCTGGGAGAAGAATATGAGGAAATAAACGATGAGGTTAAAGATGCAGTGGGGGAAATTACCAACATGATTTCCGGCGATGCCCGAAGGGAGCTATTCGAGAAGGGAAGGAACCTAAATGCTGCAATCCCTACGGTGGTATCAGGACCTTCTCACACCATAAAACATCTTGGCAATGGCCCCTGCATTGCTATTCCCTTTGAGACTGATGCAGGTCCCTTTGTGGTGGAAGTTTGTTTTAATCGGTAACGAAGACAGTTCGTAGTTGCAATAAACCTACCAAGAACTGACATGGCACAAGTTTGCTAAAGAAAAAAATAAATTTGCCGATAATTGCTTAAAATGGATAAGGTTTCTGCAGTTTTAGATAATATGGCCCTGGGGTTAATGACTGTTAAACCAGGTGACCTAAATAGCCTTAAAGGGCTTTCGGAACAGGCAGAAAGCCTTTTAACTATTACTAAGGATGATTTTCAACACCTCAGCCCTTTAGCAGAGGGCCTTAAATCCTTGATAGAAAAGATTATTTTAGACGAAATTCCTTCAGATCAAGGGCTAAAGGCACTTGGAGAGTGTATAGATGTCCTTCAAGAAATTCTAAAACTCAAAAAAGGAGATAAAGATTATAATGTTAATATAAAACGTATTAATGAGATTTTTAAGGGTGTGGGTATTGAGGGTTCAGATACCAAGCTACCTGAAACCCCTCCCTTAGAGCAAGATAAGCAGCTCTATTTGGATTTCATAACTGAGGCAAAAGAACATCTTGATACCATTGAACCAAACATAATTTCTTTAGAAGAAAACCCCAGAGATAAGGACATTATCAATGCCATCTTTCGTCCATTTCATACCATTAAGGGCGTTTCTGGCTTCTTGGGTCTAGATGATATAAACAGACTTTCCCATGCAGCAGAAAATATGCTGGATGCAGCTAGAGACAATAAATTTTATATGGATAAAAAGGCCATAGATGTCATTTTAGAGGTTGTGGATTGTCTTCGGGCTATGATTGATGACTTGGCTGAAGAGGGAAGGGCTGGACATAAATTCCCAGTAGATGAACTGATTAAAAAGATTGAAACAATACAGGAAGATAGGCCTAAGAAGATTGGTGAGATATTAAAAGAAAAAGGGGTGGTTTCTCCTGAAATGATAAAGGATGCACTGGCTGAACAAAAGGAGAAACCAGATAAGAAAATAGGGGAAATTTTAATAACAAAACACAAGGTCTCATCTAAAGAAGTAACTCAAGCCTTAAAAGAGCAAAGAGGGATAACACCTACCATAAAGGTAGATACCAGAAAATTGGATAATCTAATAGATATGGTAGGGGAATTGGTGATTACCCAATCCATGATTTGCCAAAACCCTGTATTAAATACAATAAGTGAAGAAAGCCTTTCTCGCAGTCTTTCTCAACTTTCTAGAATCACTAGCGAACTTCAAAGAAACGCTATGTCTTTAAGGATGGTCACCATTGCCCAGACATTCCAAAGGATGATTCGGTTGGTGCGTGACCTATCAAAAAAAACAGGTAAGGAAGTAGAACTTCTAATGAGTGGTGAAGACACAGAGATTGACAAAAATATGGTAGAGGAAATCTATGAGCCTTTGGTTCACATTATTAGAAATGCTATAGATCATGGGATTGAAACACCAGATGAAAGAAGAAAAAAAGGCAAAAAGGAAAAGGGAATAATTTATCTTAAGGCCTATCACAAAGGTGGGAATATAGTCATTGAGATTAAAGACGATGGTCAGGGGCTAAATAAAGAAAAGATACTTAAAAGGGCAAAGAAGAAAGGTATTATTAAAGAAGATAACGATTTAAATGAGTATAAGATTATCAATCTGATTTTTAAGCCAGGTTTTTCTACTAAGGATGAAATTGATGGTATTTCAGGAAGGGGGGTAGGATTAGATGTAGTAAAAAATGTTATTGATAAGCTTCGTGGAAAGATAGAGGTCTATTCTAGTCCTGATAAAGGCTGCAACTTCATAATCAAGCTTCCTCTTACTCTAGCCATAATCGATGGTATGGTCGTAAAAGTAGAGGGGCAACGTTACATTCTTCCTACTGTCTCAGTGCAAGAGGTGTTAAAGCCAGATAAGGCTCACTATACCACAGTATCAGGTAAAGGAGAGATGATTAGGATTAGAGACCAGGTTTTTCCTTTGGTTAGGCTTAATCAAATGTTTTACCCTTCTTCTCAAAGGAAAGCTCCGTGGGAAACTCTAGTAATATTAGTTGAAAGTGAAGGGAGAAAAAAGTGTTTTTTAGTGGATGAAATTTTAGGCAGGCAAGAGGTAGTTATTAAGGGTTTAGAAGGCGGTGTGAAAAATTTAAAAAGCATTGCTGGAGGAACTATTATGGGAGATGGCCGGGTAGGATTGATACTCGATATTCAAGGGGTCTTTGAAATGAGTGAAAATATGTGAGGTAAAGCATGAATAAAAAGGAACATAAATATCTTACTTTTTCATTAAATAATGAGGATTATGGATTAGATATCTTTAAAGTAAAGGAAATTATAGGAATGATGGATATTACCCCTGTGCCTCAAACACCAGACTATTTCAAAGGGGTAATTAATCTAAGGGGTAAGATCATACCTATAATTGATTTAAGGATCAGGTTTGGCATGGAACATAAAGAATACACAGATCATACCTGTATTATTGTAATAGAGCTAAAAGGCAAGACAGGTTCTACCCAGATGGGTATTATAGTAGATACTGTCACCGAGGTTTTAAATATTGACAAAGAAGACATAGAAACCCCACCAAGCTTTGGTACAAAGCTTAATACCGATTACATATTAGGAATAGCAAAGGGGAAAGAGAAGGTAAAGATTTTGCTAGATGTTGAAAAGATATTAACTGAAGAAGAATTAATAATGATAGAAGAAAAAGGAGGTATATGATGAAAAGGTATGTATTTATATTTTTGGGTATTTTGTTTGCTATATTATCTTCAAAGGTGCTTTGGTCTAAAGATGTAAAAAAATATGTTGGCTCTGAGGCCTGTATGGAATGTCATGAGAGTGAATATAATAGCTTTATGAAATATGCCAAGAAGGCCAAATCCTATGAGTCTATAGCCAAGATGAGAAAGGGGCTAACTGAATCAGAGATAGAAGGCTGTTATAAGTGTCATACCGTAGGTTATGGAAAGCCTAGTGGATTTATAAACCCAGAGAGGACTCCAAATCTTAAGAATGCAGGTTGTGAAGTGTGCCATGGTCCAGGAAGTGTACATGTAGAAAGTGGTGATCCAGCAGATATAAAAGGAAAATTAGATGTAAAGGATTGTGAGGCCTGCCATGTAGCTGAGAGGGTAGAGTCTTTTGAATACAAGCCCTTAATATATGGGGGGGCACATTAAGCTAATAAACTAAAGAGGGAGGTTGATATGTTTAGCTTTAACTTTATAATGAATAAAATAAGGCTAAAATTTGCTTTATCTGTGGGCATATTTATTGCCATAGTAATAGGTACTTTGGTCTATTTAAATATCTCTAGCCAGATTAAAAGCTTAAAAGAAGAGTTACATCTTTCAGGAAAAGAACTGTCAGATTCCATCTATGCTGGTCTAAAATATCCCATGAGTACCGGAAGGGGTGAAGTAGTAGAAAAGCAGTTAACGGATATAAAGAGCAGGTTGGAAGGGATAGAGGTATATATATGTGATTTTGACCAAAAGATTGTGTATGCTACTGATAAAAAAACAATTGGTAATAGTGCCTCTGATTTTATACACAATAGAAAAGCTGTTAATTCTTTAAAGGAAATACTTAAAACAGGAAGAATTTTAAACGAGGCCTTTGAGGAAAGGGCTAGTAAAAACATAATTAATATTGAGCCTATCCCAAATGAACACAGTTGTCATCACTGTCATGGTTCATCGAGGAAAGTCTTAGGTGCATTGATAACAAAACAGTCTGCTGATAAGGTATATGCGACAATTGGCTCATTAAGAAACAAAAATATAGGAATAGCAATAGTGGCCATATGTATCTTAATAGTTATGAGTACTTTATTAGTTCAAAAACTAGTCACTAATAAAGTAGGATATTTAGGGCATATAGTAGAAAAGATTTCACAAGGAGACTTTTCTCTATATATTAAAGAAATGGGTGAAGATTCCATAGGAAAATTGGCAAATTCCATTAAGATCATGGTAGAAAGGCTGCGTGAATTAATTTCTCAAACAACTAATGCAGCAGAACAAGTGGGCACTGCCTGTTCTCAGGTAAGTACATCCTCTCAGGAAGTAGCTCAAGGGAGTTCTCAGCAGGCATCATCTATAGAAGAAACCTCGGCGTCCATGGAGGAGATATCTGCTATGACCAAGAAGAATTCAGAAAATTCCCAGCAGGCAAATGAACTCATGCATGAAACAAAAAAGGTTATAGATAAGGCCAATGGTTCTATAAAAAAGATGGTCAAATCCATGGAGGAGATAGTAAAGGCCAGTGAAGAGACAAGAAAGATCATAAAGACCATAGATGAAGTAGCCTTTCAGACCAATCTTTTGGCATTAAATGCAGCAGTAGAGGCTGCAAGGGCAGGTGAAGCAGGCTCAGGTTTTGCGGTAGTGGCAGATGAGGTGAAAAATTTGGCACAAAGGTCTTCTCAGGCAGCAAAAGATACAGCAATGTTAATAGATGGGACTATAAAAAAGATAAATGAAGGCGCTGAGTTGCTTAAAATGAGTAATGAGGCATTTGATGAGGTAGAAAAGAGCTCATCTAAGGTAACTGAACTTATGGAAGAGGTCTCTGCCTCCTCTCAAGAACAGTATAAGGGCATACAACAGGTCAATAGGGCCATAACTGAAATAGATAAGGCTACTCAGAAGAATGTCTCAGCCACCCAACAGATAGCATCAGCCAGCGAAGAGATGGCAACCCAGGCAAAATCCCTTATGGAATTAGTTAAACAATTTAAGACTAATGGGGCCTATGCCCCCCTACTAACATCTGAGCGCCCGCCTGCCATTGCGAGGCACGAGCGGGCAGGTAGCGATGGCGGGCAGGTGCCTGAGCAAGTTACATCCAAACCTAAAATAGAGAAAAGCACAGTTTCTAAGCCTAGGCCAGATGAAGTAATTCCTATGCATGATGAAGATTTTAAGGACTTTTAGTGGAAGAGCATTGTCTAACAGATATAGATTTTGAGCGGTTTAGAAAACTCATTTATGAGAGAAGTGGTATCTGTTTGAATACTGAAAAAAGGGAACTATTACAGGCACGCTTAATAAAAAGACTGCAAGAAAAAGGCCTTAAATCCTTTAAGGATTATTATCAATATGTGGTAAATGATAAAAATGAGATTATTTACTTAATTGATAGCGTTTCTACTAATGTAAGTGGGTTTTTTAGAGAATTTAGTCATTTTGAATTTTTGAAAGATTATATATTACCAGAAATATTTTTTAAAAAAAAACATATTTATATCTGGTGTGCTGGCTGTGCCACAGGGGAAGAACCTTATTCTTTGGCCATTCTTTTATTGGAAAACATGAAAGACTATAGATTTAAAAATATTAAAATTTTGGCAACAGATATCTCTACTAAGGCCTTAGAGACTGCCAAAATGGGTATATATGAAGAAGAAAAAGTAAAAAATATTCCTCTTCCCCTTTTAAAAAGATATTTTCAAAAAGGGATAAGGAAATGGGACGGTTATTACAGGGTAAAACATTTTGTTAAGGATATGGTTATCTTTAAATGGTCTAATCTGATGGATTACTGCTCTTTTGAAAGGCCATTTGATATAATATTTTGTAGAAATGTGATGATCTATTTTGATAAAAAGGCAAGACAAAGACTCATAGAGTATCTTTACAGGTGCTTATCAAAAGGAGGCTACCTTTTTATTGGCCATTCAGAAAACCTATTGAATTTAGACCATAAATTTAGATATATTAAACCAGCTATTTATAAAAAATGAATGTAATTACTCAGGTTCAAAGTTACGGGGTTCAGGGTTAGAGAGCGATGAAGATCGAACGATTTGAAGATATTGAGGCCTGGAAATTGGCACGTGGATTCATCAACTATCTCAAGAAATATGAAAAGCGCAAAGTAACCAACCGTGAACTGTGAACCTGACAACCTGAGTAGTTACAAATGAAAAAAGTATTCAGCTATCAGTATTCAGCAACCAGTTGGAGCTTAAGAGATGATTAAGGTACTTATAGTAGATGATTCAGCCCTTGTAAGGAAAATACTTACTGAGAGACTTTCTAGTGTGAATGACATTGAAGTGATAGGAACTGCCCCAGATGCGTTTGTGGCCAGGGACAAAATTGTTGAACTAAGACCTGACGTAGTGCTTTTAGATATTGATATGCCAAGGATGGATGGTTTGACTTTCTTAAGAAAATTGATGAAATATTATCCTTTACCAGTAATTATTGTAAGCTCCTTAACCCCTAAAGGAAGCAGGATGGCACTAAAAGCCTTGGAGTTAGGGGCAGTAGAGGTGGTACCTAAACCTGGTGGCCCTTATTCAGTAAAGAATATAGACATTGAATTAGTGGATAAGATCCGTATAGCAAAAAATACTAAGGTAGATAAAAGACAAAAGAGGAAGCTTGAACCCATCCTTATAATAAATAATATTCCTGAACAGGCCAGACGTCAAAAGGTCATTGCCATAGGGGCCTCTACTGGTGGAACCGAGGCCATAAGGGCCATCTTAACTAGAATGCCAGGAACCATTCCTGGAATTTTAGTAGTTCAGCATATGCCCCCAGTTTTTACTACTGCCTTTGCAAAGCATCTTAACGACATCTGTAAGATAGAGGTAAAAGAGGCAGAAGATGGTGATTTATTGTTTATGGGAAGGGCACTTATAGCACCAGGAAATTATCATATGCTGCTTAGAAAAGAAACTAGTGGCTATTATGTAAAAATAGAAAAAGGGCCTATGATTAATTATCAAAGGCCTTCAGTAGATGTATTGTTTACCTCGGTCGCAGAATGTGCAGGAGCTAATGCTATAGGAGTCATTTTGACAGGGATGGGCAGTGATGGAGCAAAGGGGTTGCTCAGTATGAAAAAAAATGGGGCAAAAATTCTAGCTCAGGATGAAGAGAGCTGTATAGTGTTTGGAATGCCTAAAGAGGCTATAAAAATTGGGGCAGTGGATAAAGTGGTCTCCCTATCAAGAATACCTGAAGAGATTATAAAAATAATAAGCTAAAATGAACAAAATTTGATTAGGAGAAGATAAATTGAGATTTGTAGAGATTAAAAGATAATGGACAAAATAGCAAATCCTAGAAATGACAAATGACAAAGCCCAAAATCCAAAAATTTAAAGTTTTAAGTGTTAAAGTGTTAAGTTAAAAAATGAGAAACGACTTCAAGGTTGCGTAGTTTAATAAAAAACTTAAAACTTCAAACTTAATACTTAAAACTGTTTTTGGCATTTAGACATTTGGATTTCAATTGATATTTGGATTTAGACATGAATAAAGAAGAGGGGAATTCTAAAAATTTAAGATTGTATAAAAGAATAAATTAATCTTGACATTAAACCAAAATGTTCTTTCTATTACAAAATTGTTCTTTCTAAATTCTATAAAATGAACTTTATGTGGATTTTTCTTAATTTGATAATATAGTAATTTCTTTTTTATTTTCTTAAAAAATCCTTTCTTTGAAGAAAAAAATGACAATTGGTATAATTTTTGCTTAAGTAGAAGAAAATTAACATGAGCCAAACATATCAATTCCATAATATTATAGGAAAGAGTAAAAAGATATTAGAAATCTTTGAAATCATAGAAAAAGTAGCAAAGACAGATAGCACTGTAATTATCACCGGAGAAACAGGTACTGGTAAAGAGCTTATAGCAAGGGGTATTCACAAGTGTAGTCTTAGGAAAGATAAGCCTTTTGTTCCCATAAACTGCGCAGCCATTCCTGAACAGCTTTTGGAATCAGAATTTTTTGGATATGAAAAAGGTGCTTTCACTGGTGCCATGAGGAGCCGCATGGGAAGAATTGAATTTGCAAACCAAGGCACTCTTTTTTTGGATGAAATATCCAGCATGAGTCTTGAACTTCAAGCAAAGCTCCTTAGAGTGATTCAGGAACAGGAATTTGAACGAATTGGAGGATTAAGGACCATTAAAGTGGACTTTCGTCTCATTTCAGCCACTAATCAGGATTTAAAACAAAGTATTAATAAAGGAACATTTAGGGAAGACCTTTTTTACAGATTAAATGTAATTCCTATTAATGTACCACCTTTAAGGGAACGTAAATCAGATATACCTATATTGGCAAATCATTTTTTAAAGGAGCTTAAAGAACAGAACAAAACATCTGTGAAAGGGTTTAGTGATAAGGCTATGGAGAGGCTTATGCAATACCATTGGCCAGGCAATGTAAGGGAGTTAAAAAATTTAATAGAAAGATTAAGTGTTTTAAAACAACAGGGTATTATTGAAGTAGATGATATTCTCTCATCAATGGGAATTTCAGTATTCCCGCAAAAGAAACCACTAGTGGATATAAATGTAAAAGGAATATCCTTCCATTCCCAGGTAGCTGAATTTGAAAAAAGACTTTTACTTGAGGCATTGGAGCAAGCTAATTGGGTTAAAGAAAAGGCAGCTAAAATATTGAAGTTGAAAAGGACAACATTGATTGAAAAAATGAAAAGAAGAAACATTCCCTTACAGATGTCAAGATAAAGGTCAGCCCAAAATCCGTAATAACTTTAAAAGAAACCCCACAAATGGAGCAAAATAAAGACAATTTTTAACGGATCTTCCACATAAGAACTAGTCCCATTTTAATTGTATCTGCCGAACATTACTTTCTTTTCCTGAAACTATTCAGTTTCTTTCTCGTGGCAACGTGTGTCTCCCGATAGGGTAATACCTC
>Ga0190352_1000381_pt1 | contig 10884 bp, 12 predicted proteins | sample 4872131011_MG_FD_161682 | JGI IMG/M metagenome (GOLD analysis project Ga0190352, IMG submission 161682) | Hydrothermal vent microbial mat bacterial communities from Southern Trench, Guaymas Basin, Mexico - 4872-13-10-11_MG | ecosystem: Environmental > Aquatic > Marine > Hydrothermal vents >...
ATCTAGGCTTTAGCACATATTGGCGCATATTGGCCAATGCTAGCCGTGACATCTTCCGGCACTGGCGCATTGAGGTACTTGGTTCTTATACAAAGAACCACTATATATATACACAGAGAGAAGATAGATTCTGGGCTACAGGTGCAAACATCTCTTATAGTCCAGTAAAGTGGTTTAGGGGAATGCTTAGCTATGAACATACCAGACTAGATACAACATGGCTTTATGAGGGTTATAGCGTTAACAGGGTAATACTAAGCCTATATTTTGTTTATTAGGATGCAAGATACACTTGATATAAAAGACTATTTACAGATTGCATTGAGGCGAAAATGGTATTTTATTATCCCCTTTGTATTAATCAGTATAGCTGCCATTGCCTATGCCCACTATGCCCCAAATATCTATCGGGCATCAACCCTGATACTGGTAGAGCCCCAAAAGGTGCCTACCAGTTATGTGAAGGCTACAGTCACTGAGAATATAGAGTCCCAACTACGGACCATTACTGAGCAGATTATGAGTAGGAGCTATCTTGAAAAGATAATCAATGAATTTGACCTCTATCCTGAGACGAGAAAGGAACTTCCATTGGAATCAGTAATTGAGAGGATGAGGAGATGCATTGATGTAAGGGTCAAAAAGGGTCGTGTATTTAGTGTCTCATTTGAGGATCAAAACCCATTAATAGCAATGAAGGTAGCAAATAGGCTTGCCTCCTTATTTATAGAGGGAAATCTAAAGGTAAGAGAGGAGAGGGCAGAAGGCACACTAGTATTTTTGGAAAAGGAGCTTGAACGTGTACGCAAACTTTTAAAGCAGCAGGAAAAGAAGGTTTCTGAATTTAGGGCAAAATACCTTGGGGTATTGCCAGAGCAATTAGAGGCAAATTTAAGGACACTTGATAGGCTTCAATTACAGCTTCAGACCAATGGGGAGGCACTAAAGACAGCAGAGGAGACAAGAAGGATGCTGCAACAACAGCTTTCCCAGATGCAGACTATGCCTATGATCACAGTAGATGAGCCTACCAGTGATGAGGAACTAGCCCCTGAGAGTTCTAGTCTTAGAAACCTTAAGGCATACTTAAAACAATTGCGGCTTAGATATACAGAAAAACATCCTGAGGTGATAAGAATTAAGAGGCTTATTGCCCAGATGAAAAATGAGGAGAAAAGCAATGAGGCCAATGAAGAAGGTTCAAAAGAAGCATCTGCTAATGAGGAACCATCATGGACTTCTCAAATTGAGGCCCAGCTTGCCCAATTGGATGCGGAGATATCCCAGTTAAAGAACGAAAGAAAACGATTAAAATCCGAGATTAAGGAATATGAGAGTAGGGTAGAGATAACACCTAAAATAGAGCAACAGTTAAAAGAGCTTACCCGTGGTTATGAGGTAACACAAAAGGAATATCAATCTCTGCTGGATAAAAAGCTTCAGGCAGAGCTGGCAGCCAATATGGAGAGAAAACAAAAAGGGGAGAGATTTAAGGTACTTGACCAGGCCAAGATACCTGAAAAACCATTTAAGCCAAATAGACCAAAGATTATTTTATTTGGGATGTTTTTGGGTATGGCGGCAGGTGGCGGATTGGTGGGCCTTATAGAGTACCTTGATCATTCCTTTTATAAGATAGAGGATTTAGAGCAATTTACAGGTATCTCTGTAATTGCCAGCATCCCAAAAATAAAGGCTAAAAAATTAGCAGGAGTATAAATTGAGCAGGGTATATGAGGCACTAAAGAAGGCTGAGGCAGAGAGAAAAGGATCTGCCCGATTTACAAAAGAAGAAGGGACAGAGGTACATCTAATTGAAGATTTGAAATTGAGTGACATTTTGGTGACCTTAAAGGAACCCAAATCACAGGCGGCAGAGCAGTTTAAAAAGGTTAGTATCCACATCTTACAAAATAGCCTTGCAGAAAAAAAAACCATCTTAATTGCCAGTGCCTTACCCTTAGAAGGAAAGAGTGTTAGTGCGGCTAATCTGGCCATTGCCCTTGCTCAAACACCTGAAATCTATGCCATTTTGATTGATGCAGACCTAAGAAAGCCAAATCTGCATAAACTTTTTGGGGTCTCTATAGATAAAGGGCTTAGAGACTATTTAGAGAGAAGTGTATCTCTTTCAGAGATATTATATAAGACCTCTATACCTAAATTATCCCTAATCCCTGCCGGAAGACCAGCAAAGAGCCCAGTGGAATTTTTGTCCTCTCCCAGGATAAAGAGCCTGATAAATGAATTAAGGGAAAGATATCCAAAATCTTATATTATTATTGACTCTACCCCCATTCTACTTACCTCAGAGTCGGACATCTTACTCAACCAGGTAGATAGGATAATAATAGTGGTTCAGTATGGCAAGACACAAAGAGATGCCTTGGAGAGGTCGTTAAAGTTTTTGGATAAAAAAAAGATAGTGGGCATTATATTTAATAAGGTAGACTATAAACTTCTCAGATATAATTATGGGTATTCCCATTACTATGAGAAATGAATATCAAGGTCTTTAACCTTTATTACCCCATAAGGAATGTGGTCTTTTTTATCACTGAGACTACTTTAATTTTTCTCTCTATCCTTATGGCATCCATTGTAAAGATTGAGATTATTGATGATTGTGTATTTATCTGGAACAATGTACTACCAAAGGTTAGCCTCATCACCTTGATATGTGTTTTGACTTTATATTATCATGATCTCTATGACTTTGGGATAGTCTATGGGTATGGAGAGTTATTTATCAGATTATTACAGAGCTTGGGTATATCTTGTTTGCTCTTAGCTGGCATCTATACCTTATTTCCCCAATTAATCATTGCAGAAAAGGTGTTTATGTTTTCCTTATTATTTATTGTCTCATTCATCCTCTCTTGGCGCCTTGTATATAACTGGATTTTAAAGGAAGAAAAATTCAAGGAAAAGGTATTGATTTTGGGCTCAGACTCATTTGCCTATGATATAGTAAAGGAGACAGAGAGGAAAGATACTGGTTTTAACATTTTGGGTATCTTGGGGGACTCAAATCCATCAAGTTTTACAGGAGGTGTCTCAATGTTGGGTAGCACTAAAGATATATTGCCTATTGCAAAAAGATTTCCCTGCGAGAGGATTGTCCTGGCATTGAGTGAGCAAAGGGGAAATCTCCCCGTTTCTGAACTGTTAGAATTAAAACTAAGGGGAAAGATTATCCAAGATGGGGTAGAATTCTATGAACACCTAACTGGTAAGATCATGATAGAGAAATTGCGTCCCAGTTATTTTATTTTCTCCAATGGATTTAAAATAAGCAAATTTCGCCAAAGGGTAAAAAGACTCCTTGATATATGCCTATCCTTGATTGGCCTTGTTCTATCTATGCCCATTTGTGCAATTATTGCCATAGCCATCAAACTAGACTCTAAGGGCCCTGTGCTCTTTAAACAAGAAAGGGTAGGAGAAGGAGAAAGGCCATTTATTTTATATAAGTTTCGTTCTATGCACATAAATGCAGAAAGAGATAGTCCTATTTGGGCAAAGGAGAATGACCCAAGGGTTACTAGGGTAGGTAGGGTCATCCGTAACATGAGGATAGATGAGATCCCGCAGATGTTTAATGTCCTTAAAGGGGAGATGAGCTTTGTTGGGCCCCGCCCTGAAAGGCCCTATTTTGTTAAAATGCTTAAAGAACAGATTCCTTATTACTCCCAACGTCATGCAGTAAAACCAGGGATTACTGGCTGGTCACAAATAAGATATCGTTATGGAGATTCGGTTCAAGATGCTATAGAAAAATTAAAATATGATTTGTATTATATAAAAAATATGTCTTTTCTATTTGACTTGGCCATTCTATTTGAGACCACAAAGGTACTTTTATTAAGGAAGGGGGCAAGATGAGGTATCAAAATGAACTCTTAGCTAGATTCAAGGCCCATGATGCACAGATAGCTATAGTAGGACTTGGATATGTTGGATTGCCATTGGCAGTGGAGTTTTCTAAATCAGGCTTTTTTACTTGGGGGATTGATGTAGACAGGGATAAAATAGAGGCAGCTAGTCAAGGAATTTCCTATATCTTGGACGTAAAAACAGAGGAGTTGAGGTCCCTTGTAAGACAAAAAAGATTAAGGTTTAGCTCTGAATATGAGGTTCTAGAGAGATGTCAGGCAGTCATAATCTGTGTCCCTACCCCCTTAAGAAAAACAAAGGACCCTGACCTCTCCTATGTCCTTTCTGCTGTCAACGAGGTAAGTAAGCACCTATCTCCACCAAAGCTTGTTATATTAGAGAGTACTACTTACCCTGGCACAACAGAGGAGATGATAAAACCTGCTTTAGAAATGAGTGGACTGAAGGTTGGTAAAGAGATATTTTTGGCATTTTCACCAGAGAGAGTAGACCCAGGCAATCCTAGATATAATACCAGAAATATCCCAAAGGTAATAGGGGGGGTAACGCCTGCCTGCACACAGTTGGCCAAGATCCTTTATAGCCAAGTCCTGGAGAGGGTAATAGCAGCTTCTTCGGCCACAGTTGCCGAGATGGTAAAACTACTTGAGAATACCTTCCGCAGTGTAAATATTGCCCTTGTTAATGAAATGGCACTCATGTGTAACAAATTGGGGGTAAATGTCTGGGAGGTAATAGATGCTGCGGCTACAAAGCCATTTGGTTTTATGCCATTTTATCCTGGTCCTGGAATAGGGGGCCACTGCATCCCAATTGACCCAATGTATCTTACCTGGAAGGCGAGGATGGTTGGCTTTGAGGCAAGGCTAATTGAATTGGCCAGCCAGATAAACAGCCAAATGCCTCACTTTGTGGTAGAAAAGGTAGTAGATGCCTTAAATGAACAGGAAAGGAGCATAAAAAATTCTAATATCCATATCTTAGGTGTAGCCTATAAGCCAAATGTAAGTGATACAAGAGAATCCCCTGCCCTGGACATTATAACTTTACTTCAACGCAAAGGGGCAAAAATTACATATTCAGACCCTCATGTGCCTCAACTAAGGTTAGGAAGGTTGTCCCTAAAGGCAAGACCATTAAATGAGAATGCACTAAAGGTAGCAGACTGTGTAGTGCTGGTCACAAATCATGATGCCTTTGACTATGAATATATCTGGAAGAATGCAAGGTTGATCGTAGATACAAGAAATGCCTTCAAAAATTTTGATAAAAAGGTAATTAGACTATAATTGACTCTTAATAAGATGCAGGAATATCTTTTTATAAAAAACTGGTTTGTAGTGCAGACAAAGCCAAGAGAAGAGGAGCGGGCATTGTTTCATTTAAGGCAGAAGGGAATAGAGGTCTATCTACCAAGGATGGAAGTCATGACTTTCCATGCCGGCAGGCGGAACTTGGTACACAAACCACTTTTTCCAGGTTACTTGTTTGCCCACTTTATTGCAAGGGAACTGCTAGATATAGTAAGGTGGACTCAAGGGGTAACAAGGATACTCATTGACTCTTCAAGGCCTATACCCATAAAAGATGAGATAATAGATAGGATTAAGGGGCTTGAGGGGACTGATGGGATTATCCGCAAGAAAAATTTTAAAAAAGGTGATAAGATCAGGATTGTAAGGGGCCCCCTAAAGGATTTAACTGGTATTTTTCAGTGCTGGCACTCAGACAAGGGGAGGGTGAGGCTTTTATTAAACCTACTTTCATATCATGCCAGAATAGAGCTTCACTATTCCCTTGTTGAGAAAATTTAATAATTTTTTATTTTATGTTTTAGTTTTAACCTTAATGGCGGAGCTATGTTTTTATAATGGAAAATAATTTCCACTAATGGGAAATTAAATTCACTTTCTCCTTGTCAGGAATAAAAAAATTGCAAGTATAATCAATATTTTTATGTGGCATAATTCTTGCTGAATTAACCCAAAGGGCGGAGCTATGAAGATTGTTGCTATAGGTGGTGGAACAGGGCTTCCTGTAGTACTCAAGGGGTTAAAAAGGTATCTATATCCAAAAAATACTCAATCATGCAATGAACTTACTGCTATTGTTACTGTGGCCGATGACGGCGGTAGCTCTGGCAGGCTTAGGAGAGAATTTAATATATTGCCACCCGGAGATATTAGGAATTGTCTAGTTGCCCTGGCCAATACAGAGAGTTTCCTGTGTGAACTTTTACAATATCGCTTTAGCAAAGGTAGGGAATTAAATGGCCACCCTATTGGAAACCTACTTTTGGTTGCACTTGCCAATATGACCTGTGATTTCCAGTATGCTATAGACTTAATAAGTACACTGTTAAAAGCCTGTGGAAGGGTAATCCCATCAACATTAGAGAAAGTGGAGCTTGGTTCAGAGCTTAAAGATGGAAGAATCATATGGGGAGAGACAGCTATTGCCAGAAGTGGTTGCATTAAAAGGGTATTTTTGAGACCAGAAGATGCCCAGCCATCACCATTTGCTTTACAAGCCATAGCCACAGCAGATGCCATTATAATTGGTCCTGGCAGCCTTTATACCAGCCTTATTCCAAATTTACTTATAAAGGAGATAACTAAAGCTATATCTTCATCCCCTGCCAAAAAGATCTGTATCATGAACCTTATGACCCAACCCGGTGAGACAGATGGGTATACAGCTGAGGACCACTTAGATGCCATATCTAGACATTGCGGTCAGAGAATTTTTGATTACGTAATCTTAAATAACAAGACACTCAGAGGAAATACTTTAGGAAGATATAAAAATGAAGGGTCTATGCCAGTTAATTACAATCTAAGGAAGATAATCAAGATGGGCATTATCCCTGTGGAGGGGGATGTAATCTACCAGGATAAAAAAATTCGCCATGACTCAGACAAATTGGCCAAGGTAATCTTAGAGATAACATTCAAACGTTCAAACGTGTCTATATGCAAACGTGCAAATGTTCTAACATACCAAGGTTCTAACATATTTTGATTTGACAAAACTCAATTATGTTTATATAATTAGCCATAAATAATGACCAACGAGGAGGCTATATGAAAATTACAACTGTTAGTATTGCTGAAGGAAAAAAATTTTAGTCATTTAATGGAAGATGCCTTTGAAAGAAAGAGATAATTGTAACGGTAGGCCTGTAGCAGTAATCATTCCTTATGATAAATATCAATATTCTAAACGAATAGAGGGTTATAGAAAAATTATGGAAGCAAGAAAGATTTTATTGAAAACAGACATTTTGGCTGATGATATTTTTAAACAATCTAGAAAAGAATTGGAGAAAGGATTTTGAAACCATTAGTTATAGATGCGAGTGTTGTCCTCAAATGGTATCTGACAAATGAAGAGTATGGCGAAAGGGCCTTAAATTTATTGAGCAAATATATATCAAATGAATTAGACCTTCTTGCCCCCTCGTTATTAGAGTATGAAGTGGTTAATGGTCTAACAATCGCTCAAAAAAGAGGAAGAATTAAAGAGGAGAATATTCTTTTGGCTATAGATGGATTTATAGATTTAAAGATTAAATTGAAAGACCTCTCACAGTTTTACGCTGGGGTGCTATACTATTGTAAAGTTTATAATCGCTCTGTATACGACGCTAGCTACTTAGCTGTGGCAGAAAGTGAAGGTATAGCTATGATTTTTCACCAACGTTTCAACGTGCAAACGTCAGGCTGTGTAAAAAGTCAAAAAGTCTAATTAAGAGTCGCAAAAAGTGGGAGAAAGAGGTAAAATACTGATAAAAAGTGGCTTAGTAAACCCAATTTGTAGTCAAATAATGTGGAATAGTGGGAAGGTAAAATTTTAAAAATACTTATCACACAATCTGACGTTCTAACGTGCAGACGTTCTAACGTGCAAACGTGCTAACATGTAAACGTATAAACCATTGACCAATAAATCCTTATATACTATCAAGAAACAAGTATGGCTATAGCAATCCCCAAAAAGAAAAAATATACTTATGAGGATTATGCAAAGCTTCCTGAAGGTGCTCCTTATCAACTGATTGGAGGAGAATTAATTATGACACCAGCTCCTACGCCTTATCATCAGTATATTAGTGGTAATATTTATAGTATCTTAAAAGAGTTTGTAGAAAGAAATAATTTAGGCCAGTTATATTATTCACCTATAGATGTTTATTTTGAAGAAACAGAAACTTATCAGCCAGACATTATTTTTATCTCAAAAGAAAGGCTTGATATCATAGGCGAAACCAAAATAGAAGGTGCACCTGATTTAGTGATTGAAATCCTTTCTCCTGCTACTGCTTATTATGACTTAAGGAAAAAATTTAAAATATACGAAAAACACGGCGTTAAAGAATATTGGATTGTGGATCCAGAAGAAAAAAGCATTGAAATTTATCAAAATGAAGGTGGCCAACTTAAACTTATCCAAATGGCAAAAGAAAAAGACACTGTTAATTCTTCACTTTTTAAAGATTTTGAGCTTAACCTAGAAAAAATATTTTAGCTATTAATTCTACGTTCTAACGTGTTAAAATAATTGGAGGGGAAAATATGCAAAAACTTAAAGGAATAATAAAAATCTTTCTCCTGAGCTTCAACAAGAATTTATTGATATTTTTCCTGCTGATATACTTGAAAAAAAGGCAATAGAAGAGGCAACAGAGATAGAATATGAAGGAATAAAAACAAAAGTAATGACTCCAGAGTATTTAATAGCATTATTCTTGAGAGCCAACAGGGAAAAAGATAAAAGAAAAATACAAATGTTATTAGATCAAACAGAAATAAACATAAAAAAATTAAATAAAATTCTTACTGATCATGGCTTAAAAGAAAGGTTTATAAAATTTCAGAGAAGATATTATGAAAAATGAAGAAAGGATTATAATTAGTAATAGAATCTTAACTAAGAAAAAATTGTATGAGGAAAAGAAGCAGTTCCGAAAAGAAAGGGCAAAACTCTCTTTTGAAGAAAAGATAAAAATACTCGTCGATTTACAGAAACTTGCATACAGTTGGGGCAAGAAAAAAGATATAATAATATGGAAATTATAACGTCCTAAGTGTTAGCGTTCTAACATATTTTGATTTGACAAACTCAATCATGTTTATATAGTCATAAATAATGGCCAATTAGGAGGTCATATGAAAATTACAACTGTTAGTATTGCTGAAGGGAAAAAGAATTTTAGTCGTTTAATGGAAGATGCCTTTGAAAGGAAGAAAGAAATAATTGTGACAAAGACGAGAAAGGATTTTGAAACGATTAGTTATAGGTAAAATGGCTTGGAGATATTTAAGAAATGCTCACCAACATTTTAACGTTTTAACGTGCTAACGTTCAAACGTGTAAACGTTTTCAATATACTTGACACTAAACGACTAAGCACTACGCACTAAGAACTAGGGACTACGCATTAAAAATGAAACAAAAACTTCCATCTAGTCATTTCCTCATTTACACTTTTACACATTTCTACGCATTTACGCTGGTGTTATTTGTCCTTGCAACTCCTTCTTTCGCCCTTAATCCAGAAGAAATCCTGGTTATTGCAAATAGAAATGCCTCAAAAAGTATTGATCTTGCCAAATATTACATGAAAAAAAGAGGTATTCCTAAAGAAAATCTACTCAAGCTCTGGGTAACTAATAAGGAATATTGCAGTCGAAAGGAGTATGAAAAAAGAGTTGCTTCACCTGTCACAAGATATATAGAGCAACATCCTCAGATTCGTTGTCTGGTGATGATGTATGGTATGCCACTTAAGATTGGACCGCCTCAAATGTCTCTTGAAGAGAAACAGCGATTGAAAAAACTAGACCAAGAAAAGAACAAAATTGCCCAAAAATTAAAAGGTCTCACAAAGGAACAAAAAGAATATCAAGATTTAAAAAAGAAATTTGCTGAAATAAAAAAACAAATCTCGTTTCTTAAAAAAAGACATGATAGTAAAAAGGTATCTTTAGATTCTGAAATTGCGTTGGTTAAACTGGAGGATTATCCCCTGGTAGGTTGGATTCCCAATCCCTATTTTTTGGTATTTAGAGAAAAAAAACTACTTTTTAAAACATCCCAAGTGTTAATGGTAAGCCGATTGGATGGCCCATCGGATAAAGTGGTAAAAAAAATCATTAATGACAGTCTTTATGCTGAAAAAAATGGGTTAAAGGGCATAGCCTATTTTGATGCCCGTTGGAAGAATCCTGGCAATGAAAGTAATAAAAAGATTTCAGGGTATAACTTTTATGATCGGTCTATCCATAGAGCAGCTAAATTTATCAGAGGAAAAAAGATTATGCCTGTGATAATTGAAGATACAGAAAAACTCTTTCAGCCTGGTCAATGTCCAAAAGTGGCCCTTTACTGTGGATGGTATTCTCTGGGGCGTTATATAGATGCCTTTGAGTGGCAGCCTGGCTCTATTGGTTATCATATCGCGAGCATAGAATGTGAAACCTTAAGAAGGAGTCGGGTTTGGTGTAAAATGATGTTAGAGAAAGGCATATCTGCTACTATTGGCCCAGTGGCTGAGCCCTATGTTCAGGCATTTCCTGTGCCAGAAATATTTTTTGGCTGTCTTGTAAGTGGCCAATTAACATTAGCAGAATGCTATTTTCTCAGTCTCCCTTATCTGTCTTGGCAAATGGTTTTAGTTGGTGATCCTCTTTATCTACCCTTTAGGAAAAAGGCCATGCTATTGAAAAGACTAATTACTATCCGCTAGAATTGACTAAGCACTAAGGACTAAGCACTAAGGACTAAGCACTAAGGACTAAGCACCAAGAACCACGCACTATGGATCACACACCAATCTTAATCCTCGACGCCAACCAACGCTCTGCCTTAGCTGCCACAAGGTTTTTAGATATGAGAGTCATTGGCGGTTTTAATTGATGCAAACAAAAGCAGGTAAACGATTACGTGGAATTAAATGAAAAGATGCTATAAAGGTATTTTTAAAAG
>Ga0190352_1000387_pt1 | contig 10820 bp, 10 predicted proteins | sample 4872131011_MG_FD_161682 | JGI IMG/M metagenome (GOLD analysis project Ga0190352, IMG submission 161682) | Hydrothermal vent microbial mat bacterial communities from Southern Trench, Guaymas Basin, Mexico - 4872-13-10-11_MG | ecosystem: Environmental > Aquatic > Marine > Hydrothermal vents >...
TTTGGATTTCATTTGGCCTTTGGATTTTGAAATTTGGATTTTTTAGATCTTAAACGTTTGTTCTTTAGCACGCCGCTTCGCTTGCTCTCAAAGCTGCTGGTTTCACTCCGCACCCTTTGGGCTTATTCCTTTGACAAAAGGTAAAGAGCTGTAGAAAAGAAATCCAGAAAAACGCTTAGGTTACCTCACTTATTCATGTTTATTTAATTGGATGAAAGAAGCTATGGATTCATCCATCACTTGAAAGGCAAAATAATCCTGTTTGGCAATAGCACAGTGGATATTTAAAGCACAATATTTTAAGCATATTGTATCTTCAGGGTTAAAGTCACCAAAACAATGAAGCCGGCCTTCCAATTCCTCAGACTTAATTATTTTTACCTTAATCTTTTTCATAAATTTCTCCCCTGGAGAATTTTTAACATATCTCTATGTAAAAATCCATTGGTGGCTAAAATCTCCTTACCATAAATGGAATAAAAATTGTTAGAAAAATCAGATACTCTCCCGCCTGCTTCCTGAACAATCAACATCCCAGCTGCGGTATCCCAAGGATGTAATCGCTCTTCCCAAAAACCATCAAAACGACCACAAGCTACATAACACAAATCTAGGGCAGCAGAACCAGCGCGGCGCACTCCCCTGGCGTGCATAATCATATTTCTAAATCTGGTCATCACTGGTTCAGGATTTTGTTGAATATCATAGGGGAAACCAGTTGCCAAGAGGGCTTTGCCCAATTCTTTGGTCTGGGAAACCCTTATTGGTTTTTGATTTAAAAAAGCCCCTTTCTCCTTAATGGCTGAAAAACACTCCTTTAAAACAGGATTATATACTATCCCCAAGACAATTTCTCCCTCCACTTCTAAGGCAAGAGAAGTGCAAAACCAAGGCAGACCATGAGCAAAATTGGTGGTGCCATCTAGGGGATCAATGACCCATCTTATATCTCCCCTTTCTTCCAATCCACTTTCCTCTGCTAGAATGGTATGATTTGGGTAGCGTTTCCTGATAGCCTTTTTAATAATGGCTTCGCTTTTTAAATCTGCTTCTGTAACTAAATTGATCGCTCCTTTATACCTAATTTCATGAATTCTAGGGAGTAAATTCAAAATTTCCTCTCCTGCCTTTAAAGATATATCTATACCAAAATGATAAAACTCTTTCATTTTTTCTCCAAGTAAAATTTCCCTATTTACTCTTTTTAAAAATTATGTTATAAGCCCAGATTAAGGTAAAAGCAAGAGCATGCTTGAGCACTCAATCCTCAACCTATTTGAAAACTGTGTTGATGCTAGAAAACATGCTCTTTTATTAAGTAAGGCCTACTTTGACATCCACCAAAGGGAGAGACTTGTTTCCTTTTTAAAAACCCATTCACACTTTCGGATTGAATTAGAGAAAAATGGGAATTACTTGGTTGCGTGGTTGGGTTCAGATAAGAAAGAAATTTTTGGTTTAGTAAAAATTTATAAAAAAAGATGTGTCTTAGAATGCTTGACCAAGGAGCGCGTTGAAGAAGGTAAAAAAATTTTGGAAGATGACTTGAAAGAAGCAATTAGATTTAGAGCATATAGTTATCAAAATATTAATTTAGCATCAAAAGATGATAAAATATCAGATGACTGGTTAAGTTTATGGGGTTTAGATAGAACTTGTTTGGGATGTCAATTTCAGGATTACAAACTAAAATTAGAACAGGAAATCTTAACCATTTTAGATACAGGATTTCGTCTTTTACGAGCAGTAGAGAAAACAGAAACGATTAACCCCTTTATGACAAAAACTTTATCTCATCTTACCCAACTTATAGATAAATTAAGTAATTTTCTTATTTTTTTAGAAACAACATGCTCATTTACCACATTAAAAAAAATAAAAAAACAACTTTATTTGCTCTTTGACCAAACTGAGGCAAAATTACTAGAATTACTAGAGGGACTGGGTAACAAGGAAGAAGTCATCCGGCTATACCTCAATAAAAATTGGAATCATTTTGATGATATAGATGAAGACCAAGCGATTAATCCTTTACCCAGCAACCTTTCTGAAGCCTTGATGGCTGGATGGCGTAAGGAAACCGAAAGAATGATTCTTTCTCCTGATATGGATTTAGTCACTGTATTAGAGAAACAGCCCATAGAGTGGCTAGAAGCTATATATACATTTTCAGGTCTAACTGATGATTGTAGAAATAAAACTCAATATGTTCAGGCTATTAGTAATTTTTTAAAAAAGGAGTCAAATCTAAAACAAATAGTTCAAGAACTCCACTTTTCTGCTCAAAGAGCTTTGAGTTTTATTTTAGAGGCAAATGGAATATGTCCTTATGAATATTTAATTAACATTTTTGGAAATGATAACCAAGATGGCTTTTATTGGCGTGAGAGACCGCCTAAAAGTGTGATTGGTATTTCCAGGGCAAGAGGATTACTGTTTGTGGGTCATATTAAAAAATTAAATAATATCCAAAAAATAGCCTTCATTCCATCTGATTTGCGTCATCCTTTGCAAAGAATTATATCAATCCCCGATAATAACCACCATCTACTTGAATAATATTTCCAGTTAGATAACTAGCTCGCTCTGAAGCTAAAAATACCACTAAATTGGCAATTTCTTCAGGTGAGGCCAGACGGCCAAGGGGGATTTTTTCTTCCCAGTTTTTAAAGATTTCTTTTGATTGAGTATTTTTTTCTTGGGCCAAGTTTTGAGCCAAGACCTTCACTCTTTGCGTAAGAGTATAACCAGGACATACACTATTTACTAAGATATTATCCTTAGCCACTTCATCAGCCAAAGTCTTTGTCCAACCCACTACGGCTGCCCTAAGGCTATTAGACAACATTAAACGCCCAATGGGCTGCTTTACGGAAATAGAAGTCATGGCAATAATACGCCCCCATTTTTGTTTACGCATATAAGGGATAGCTTCCCAAGCCATGTTTAAGGCACTCATTAAGGTAAGGTGAAAGGCCTGTTCCCACATTTGTTCTGTAGTTTCCTCAAAATAAGCAGGTGGAGGTCCACCTGCATTGGTTACTAAGATGTGAACCGTCCCCCAATAATTAACTGCTTTTTGAACAAATTTTCTTGCCTCTTTGGATATAGATACATCCGCCTTAATAGGTAAAACTTCACTGCCTAAAATACTTTCTATCTCATGGGCCGTGGTTTCTAAGAGGTCTTTATGACGGGCACAAATGGCTACCTTTGCTCCTTCTTTAGCCAATCCCAAGGCAATAGCCTTCCCTAATCCTTTACTAGCGCCAGCTACAAGAGCAATTTTATCCCTAAGACCCAGTTCCAATGTCAGCTCCTTTTATTAACCAATGAATGATGGTGCGCACGGGCACTCCAGTTGCCCCTTCGGCATAATATTTCCATTCTTTTTCTAAAAATGCAGGGCCAGCAATATCAAGATGCACCCAATTTTTTACCTCTTCACCCACAAATTCCTTTAAAAACAAAGCCGCAGTGATAGCCCCTCCATAACGGGAACCTATATTTTTAATATCACTAAAAGTGCCCTTAATTTCCTCTTTAAGTTCTTCATCTAAAGGAAGGGGCCAAAATTTATCTCCCATTTCTTGTCCTATATTTTGGAAAAGGCTTACTAGCCTTTCATTACTACAAAAAATACCAGTGGTATAACGTCCTAAGGCCACCATACATGCCCCAGTCAGGGTAGCCATGTCCACCATTACCTCAGGTTTTAAATTTGAACCATAAATTAAGGCATCAGCTAATATAAGCCTACCTTCGGCATCAGTATTCCCAATTTCAACGCTTTTACCATTTTTAAACACAATGATGTCATCTGGCCTAAAGGCATTACCACCAGGCATATTTTCGGCAGTTGGGATAAGCCCATGGATTTCCAAATTTAATTTTAACTCTGCTACTGCCTTTATAATGCCTAATACTGCACATGCTCCAGATTTATCACACTTCATGGTCTTCATAAATTTTTCCGGCTTGAGGTCTAAACCTCCACTGTCAAAGGTGATGCCTTTGCCAATTAAAACCACTTTTTTCTGAGGCCTTTCTCCTTTATAAACAAGATGGATAAAGCAAGGAGGATGTTCACTTCCTTGCCCTACGGCCACAATACCATTCATACCTTCTTTTTCTAGGCGGTTTTTGTCATATATTTCGCATACCAAACCATGTTCTTGGGCTAATTTTTGGGAAATGTTAGCCAAATCCATAGGCTTAACTACATTACCTGGTTCATTAACAATTTCTCTAGTAAAATTGGTGGCTTCAGCTAATATTTTACCTATCTGGATGTACTCTTTATACTCTTTTTCAGCTAAGACCTGGACTTGTTCTATCTCTATTTCTTCTTTATTAGGTTTTTTATATTTTTTAAATCGATAATCTCCTAATATTATTCCCTCGGTTAGAAATTGGGCACTTTTCTCACCCAAAATCTCTTCTCCTAAGACTTCAAAATATACATCTTTATTTTTCAATTCCTTGGCCTTTTTTAACCCCACATTTGCTGCCTTGCGGATGGTATCTGGGTTAAGTTTTTCTTTTTCTCCAAGCCCCACCACCACAATATTTTTGAACTTTACCTCTTTATGCCCAGGCATAAATACCGCTTCACCTGCTTCTGCTTCAAAGTGAATATCCTTTAAAAAATCTTTTAAAAGAGAAGACATGGCCTTATTTACTACTTCTGCTATTGGGGTTAAATGCTGTTTTTTATACACTCCTACCACTAAGACATCACCCTTCAAACGAAGCACATCCTTTCCTACTAAGCTAAACTCCATACGATAGCTCCTTTTATTTTATAATTTGGGTTTTTTATTTAAGTTTATTGCCTGCTCAATTTGATAGGCAGTTTGGAGTAAGTTTACTTCGCTAAAATGCGGTCCTATAATTTGTAGACCTATAGGTAAACCATCTTGACTAAAACCGCCAGGTAGTGAAATAGCAGGTAAACCAGCTAAATTTATAGGAATAGTAAATATATCTGAAAGATACATTTGCAATGGGTCATCTACTTTTTCTCCGATCTTAAAGGCAGGGGTGGGAGTAACAGGTGTAAGTATAAAATCACATTTTTCAAACGTTTGCATAAAGTCTTGCTTAATCAAAGTCCTCACTTGGGAGGCCTTTTTATAATAGGCCTCATAATATCCTGCGGAAAGGGCATAGGTGCCTAACATAATCCGGCGTTTTACCTCTGAACCAAAACCTAGAGACCTTGTTTGACAATACATTTCTATCAAGTTCTTAGCAGTTTTATCTCGGAAACCATATTTCACTCCATCATAGCGGGCTAGATTGGAACTAGCTTCAGCCGGGGCAATAATATAATATACTGCCACCGCGTATTCCAAATGAGGTAAGGAAATTTCTACTATCTCTGCACCTAAATCACAAAGTGTGTTTATAGTCTTTGCTATTACTTTTTGAACATCCTTATCTAACTCTTCACCTTGTATTTCTTTGACTATCCCAATTCGACAGCCCTTTATCTCTAAATCTAGATGTTGAGTATAATCTTTTCCTTCTATCAGGGCAGAGGTAGAATCTCTTTCATCATGTCCAGCAATAACAGAAAGCAAAATGGCTGCATCTCTCACGTCCTTGGTTAAGGGCCCGATCTGGTCTAAAGAAGAAGCAAAGGCTATTAGACCAAAGCGAGAAACAAGACCATAAGTAGGTTTTAAGCCTACCACCCCACAAAAAGAGGCAGGCTGACGAATAGAGCCCCCGGTATCTGAACCCAATGCCCCTACACATTCATCTGCCGCTACAGCCACCGCCGAACCTCCACTAGAGCCTCCAGGCACTCTTTCCAAATCCCAGGGGTTGTGAGTAATCTTTATGGCTGAATTTTCAGTAGAAGAACCCATGGCAAATTCGTCCATATTAGTCTTTCCCACCATAATTGAACCTGCATTTTTAAGGTGTTTTATAACTGTGGCATCATAAGGAGGAATAAAGTTATATAAAATTTTAGAGGCACAGGTAGTTTTAATACCTTCTGTGCAAATATTGTCTTTAATAGCTAGGGGTATCCCGGTTAAAGGAGTAATACCTTCTTTTTTTATCAATCTATTTTCGGCCTCTTCTGCTTGTTTAAAGGCGAATTCTTTAGTAAGGGTAATATACGCCCCTAACCTTTCTTCTACTCTTTCAATCTGTTGAAAGACATCCTCTACAATTTCTTGAGGCTTAACCTCCCCTTTGTGAAGCAAGTCTTGCAACTCCCAAATAGTCTTTTTATTGAGCATTTAAATTCCTTTGGGATATCACTCTTTGAGAGGTAGTATACTTCCTTTTTTTCCTTAAAAGTATTTGGAACATATCAAAAATTGTGTCTCCTGTCAAATAAACCAAAATTCGTAATAACTTTAAAAGAAAACTTATCCTTGAGCAAAATTTATTTTTTCTTTGATATAAGGTAAGGGATTTATCCTTTTTTTATTTTTCCAAACCTCATAATGAAGATGAGACCCTGTGCTTAAGCCCGTTGAACCTATATAGCCAATAACATCTCCTCTTTTTACTTCTTGTCCTTCTTTAACAATGTATTTCTTTAAATGTGCATAAAGGGTAGAATAACCACATCCATGCTCAATGATAACAAAATTGCCATTTCCTTTTGTTCTACCTGTATAAACCACTATACCATTAGCGGTGGACTTTACAGGTGTGCCTATGGAAGCTGCAATATCCACACCATGATGGAAATCCTTTAAGCCCGTTATAGGATGAATCCGCCAACCAAAGGAAGAAGAAATATAGCCTGATGTAGGCCAACCTAGTGGGGTTGCCAGATAGATAGATTTTTGTCTTTTTAAATATACCTTTAAAGAAGAAATGCTTCTTATTCTCTTTTCTATCTCTTGTTTTATATCTTCTATTTCTACCGCCCCACTTGATGAAGGCAGGTCTTTGAATTCAGCCTGCTTGATAATTTCTTCTTTGGAGCCCAATTTCAATAAACTCCTCAGTTTTTGCTCGGTCTGTTTCAACTGAACTAATGTGTTTTTAAGAGAAGCTACATCTTGTTGATATTTATTTTGCCAAAAAACAAGTTCTTTTTCTGACTGGTGCAATTTATAATAGGTTAAGCTTATTGCCCCAACCATGATTGCTAAGGAAAAAACACCCAGCAGTATTAATCCCCATAAAGGAAAAACTCTTTTAAAAAATTTTTTCTTTTTAGAGGGCACAACTATTATACTTATTGGCATTAAAAACAGATTCCAGACCCTTTTCATGCCCATCACTCCTTAAGTTTTTAGGAAATACATATAAAGTTTCTCATTAATTGTCAATAAAAACTGCTGAAGTTCCCGAGTAATGTTAGCAAATAAGACAAAATTTATGGTTTAGCAATTGACAACTTTCTGGCTTTGCTTTAAAAAGAAGCCATGCATGTTTCTAAATGGATGGCCACAAAAGTCATCACTGTAACTAAGAAAACTGACATCAAGGAAGCACTCCAGCTTATGGAAAAGTATTCTATTAGACATCTCCCTGTGGTTGAGAAAGGTCAATTTGTAGGATTTGTTACTGAGAGTGATTTACGTCCACTTCTCATTCCCGCTATGTTAGAAGATATTAAGGTAAAGGATGCAATGATTACTGAACCTGTGGTAGTAAGTCCTGATACAGACATTGAAACTGCAGCTAAGTTAATTTATCAATATAAAATAGGCGGATTGCCAGTAATAGAAGGGAAAAAGGTGGCAGGAATTATTACCACTACTGATATCCTTAGAGCCTTTATTGAAATAATGGGAATTCTTATGGCTGGTTCACGGCTGGATATAGCCATTGGAGATGCTCCTGATGCCTTTAAAGAAGTATGTGATATTATTTCTAACCATCATGGCCGCATCATCAGCCTAGGTATCTTACCCAACGAAGAGGAAACAATTTATGCCTTCCGTTTAGAAAAATGCGATTTAAAACCTATTGTGAAGGCACTTTCCACCTCTGGTTATAAAGTAATCTCTACTTTCCCTTAAAAAAAATGCGATGGCAACCAAATGATTTGGTGTTAATCCTCTCACCTGAGGGGAAACGTTTCTTAGTCCGGATAGGGCCCAAAAAGTTTAGCACTCATCATGGGGAGATTAATTTAGAAGCATTAACTCAAATTTCACCTGGAGATGTAATTTATACCCACAAAAATATACCATTTATTACCGTAAAACCCACTCTTTATGACCTCATTTTCCGTATTAAGCGTATTACTCAAATTATTTATCCTAAAGAATTGGGCTATATCCTTATACGATTAGGCATCAAACCAGGTAGTAGGGTAATAGAATGTGGGAGTGGGAGTGGTGCTTTAACTCTAGCCCTTGCTTGGTGGGTAAGACCTAATGGCCGTGTTTACAGCTATGAAAAAGAGGAGCGTTTTTTGAAAGTATGTTTAGAAAACTTAAATTATGTCGGGTTAAAAGAATGGGTGGAGTTGAAACATAAAAATATAGGAAATGGATTTGATGAAAAAAATGTGGATGCCATATTTTTGGATGTAAAAACGCCATGGATGTATTTTCATCATGCGTGGGAAGCCTTAAAAGGAGGATGTGTATTGGGCATCTTAGTACCCACTACCAATCAAATAACGGAATCATTGAAGTTTCTTGAAAAAAACTTGTTTAAAGATATAGAAATTATAGAAATCCTTTTACGCCGTTATAAGACAGTAGCAGAGAGATTGCGACCAGAAGATAGAATGGTAGCCCACACAGGCTATCTCATCTTTGCTAGGAAGGTAAATGATAAGTAAATGGTTTATAGAAACTGTTTTGAAAATGCTTCCTTTTTCGGCCATTGAGCCTTTGGCTAAATTTATTGCACTTTCAGCTTACTTTGGGCTTGGTAAACGTCGGAGATTCGCTTTAGCTAATCTAAAACTAGCTTTGGGGGAAAGTCTTTCTCCCAAAGAAAGAGATAAGATTTTAAGAAAAAACTTGTTTTTATTTGTAAGAGGAGTAGTAGAAACAGGGAAATCCCTTTATTTATCTCCTGATTTTTTCTCTACCCACTTTGTTTTTGTAGGAGAGGAGTATTTAAAAGCTGCCTATCTTAAGGGTAAGGGAGTTATTACTGTGAGTGCTCATATGGGTAACTTCCCCCTATTTATAATTTATTTGGCCTTAAAGGGTTATCGTGTAGCAACTATTGCCAAAATACCCAAGAGAGGTCCTTTAGCTGAATTGTTTGAATCTCTTTCTAAAAAATTTGGGTTTCGTTTTATCCAAGCTCGGGGAAGAAAAAAAGCAGCCCGTGAGGCCTTAAGACACCTTCGTCAAGGAGGACTGCTTTTTTTACAATTAGACCAAAATGCCCCTCAACATCGGGCAATGATTCCCTTTTTTGGGTATTCAGTTCCCACTCCCAGGGGGCCAGTGCTTCTGGCCAAAAAAACAGGTGCATCTATTTTACCTGTTTTTATCTTAGATGAATCTAATTTTTACCATCAGGTATTTATTGAACCCCCACTAAAATTGGGGCGAAATATAGATAATAACCTTATCTACTTAATGCAACGCATTGAATTATATGCCCGTCGTTATCCAGAGCAATACTGGTGGTGGCATCGACGTTTTAAGAAATATATTGATTACAAACGATTATAAAACATATGGAGTCACTGGCGAGTTTAAGCTGGTGCAGGCACAATATTTAGTTTATTTTCTTAATCCAGGGTTCTGGTTTTATAATCACGGCAGCGATCAAACCATAGAGGCCTGTAAATAGAATAATCACAAGGTCAAAAAAATTTGCCTTCACATCTTTTGCTGTCAACAAGGTTAACTTTACCAACCTATTTATAGCTTTTAAAAAAGGAGAGTTGATTGAAGGGAAAAAATTTTTTTCTTTCTCACCAACCTTAATTTTTCAGGAGCACGCGGCGCAGCGCTGTCAAAGCCGTAAGCCCAAAGGGTGTGGAGTGAAACGGAGCAGCTTTGACAGCAAGCGAAGCAGCGTGCTAAACTAGGAAACAGGTTGGGTAAAGGAATAAAATGTCTTAATGTGCATCTGGTTTTTTTCAACAGCCTGTCAAGGGAGGACTTTGCCTCCCTTGATTTTCTTTGATTAAAATTCTATTGCCATTTGGGTAAAGAATAAAGAGCCATTAGTTGGATTACCAGTAGGATCTCCTCCACCATATCCTTCATTATAATCATTATAAGCATAAGCTAGAGACCAGGTAAGGTAATCATGAAGGCCAATATTGGCACCAACTGCATATCTATTCCTGGGTATTTCATAAATTTCCTGAGCATCTAAAGAACCTTCATATCTAAACATCACCTCTACTGGTTTGGGTAAAGGCACATAATTCTCAAGCGCAGCACCTACTTCCACTCCCCAGACTCTAGGACGTGCTCCTTTTTCCCCAGAACGCCCAATAAGTCCTTGTCTTTCAAGTGTTGATGTGGCAGTCATATATTCTGCAGTAAAATATAGACCTCTATATTCACCGCTAGCATAAACAGCTACTCCATCAATGTCTTTTTCAGTACTAAATTCTCCATCCCATGCACCTTCTTCATCAAAGTAATCTTTGAACCCGGAGGAATCAAGCACATTATTGATCCAAGAACCTCCTATTTCAAAACTATAATCTTCTGTTGAGATGTTATAACACAGATTAAAACCAAAGGTATCTACCTGTCTGTTTTCTTCACTATCACTTACATCTGCATAAACCGCAAAACCCTCTAGGGTAATATTAGAAGGCCCAAAGTCCTGAGTATACCCAATGATAACACCTGGGTCCCAAATTTCACCAAAATAAAGGGTGAGTGGCAAGTTTATAAATG
>Ga0190352_1000388_pt1 | contig 10805 bp, 14 predicted proteins | sample 4872131011_MG_FD_161682 | JGI IMG/M metagenome (GOLD analysis project Ga0190352, IMG submission 161682) | Hydrothermal vent microbial mat bacterial communities from Southern Trench, Guaymas Basin, Mexico - 4872-13-10-11_MG | ecosystem: Environmental > Aquatic > Marine > Hydrothermal vents >...
GCAGTTTCAGGATCTCCATTTCTACACATTGCATTGATAGGAGATGAAAGATGCTTGTATAATAGATATGGATATTCTCTATATTTACCATAAGTTCCTTTGTATATTTTTCCTCTATTCTCTAATAGAATAGGAAACATGTCCCATATTTCATTAGGTATTTTCTCAGGTTCTCCATCTCCTACCATTCCACCTACAACTTTCCACTTCTCTTTATCTGGTATTTTATCTTTAAAGAGACAATAGACTATTCCAGTTGTTGGAAGATCCATGTATATCTGAGTATATTTTGGATTAGAAACAAAGACATGATGATCTATTACTACACCTCTATAGTTATCATCTAAAGGTTTTCCTAGATCTAATGCAACATCCACAGGAATTTCTACAATTTCATCTTTCACCTTTTCTTTAATACTCATATAGTCTCCAAAGACCCAAGGGAAATATACTCTCTTTACTTTGAAAACAGTGGACAGAAGAGCAGCAGAATAGCATCCATCTGCGTCGAAGTGCGATGCTACTACCAATGGTTCTTTCTCTTTTAAAATTTCATACACAGATTTATTCTTCAAATTTTTCATACCTCTTTTACAAAATACTAACAACACAGTATCTTAAAAAGATTACTAAGTAATGCTTATATTATAGATTAAAGAAGATAAGGAAGTGATAAAAATGGATGAAGAAACTGTAAATTTCCTAGCAAAGTTTGATAAAGAGCTGTGGGATGAATTCAAAAACAAATTGTATCCTTATGGATATTCCCTTAAAGATGTGGTCAGAGATCTCATCAAGATTTTCATAGGGAAAGGAAATGAAGTTGATAAAAGAATCCTTGAAGAAGTTAGAAAACAAATTATGGAGGAATGAACATGAAAAAGAAAGAAGAAGAAACTTTAAAGAAGTATTCTGAAAAGAGTGGAATCCCTTTAGATGAACTGAAAGAGAAGTTCTTGTCCCTTTCTAAAGAATATGGTTCCTCTAGAGCATTAAGAAAACTTAGAGGAGATATTCTAAGAGAAAGTGGAAGTCTAAGATCTTCTGCAGTCATGTGGAAGGGATTCATATTTGGAGATACAGGAATAGTAGATTTTGTAGAACTGATGAGAAAGAAAGCATTGAGTATGTACAACAATCCAGAAACTAGAGACTATGCAGTTAATGTGTTAAAAATAGTAACTAGAGATGGAATGCCTCTTGACACTAGAAAACAGGTTAACTTTCAGGATAATCCTAACTACATGGGAGAACTAAAAGGTCATTCATACAGTAGAACAATGTATGGAATAGCTGGAAAAGGGAAAGACATGGAAGATCCTAAACTATTCCAGTTGAACTGGTCTAATTCAGTAGCTGAACAAGATCAGTCCTTTGAATTCTACAAAATGTACATGTTTAGAGCTACTGTTGGGAAAACTGATCTGAACATGTATAAGTTGAATGCTAAAGGAGTTACTAAATTTAGAGAAGTTGAGGACATATCTCTGGAAGAGAAGATAAATCTTATAGAGAAATGTGGTTACAAGATTTGGAAGGTTTCTGAAATACCAAAAGCATTTGCTTTGAACATGGATGAGAAAAGAGAAGATAGAACAGATCAGTCAATACCTTTGCTCTTTAGAGGCATAGCTGCAGAAATAGATTATACAGTTAATGATCAAGGAAACAGAAGAATATCAGTGAATGATGAAGACATGTGGGAAGGAAGTTATACCTGTTGGGTACCAGAACATATCCCCTTAGAATTTGGAGAAGATTCAGAGATAATCATAGTTGGTAAACTATCAAAGAGAACATTCAACAATCAAGATCAATATTCAATCAATGCAGATGGACTGATCCCTTTACCAGGATACTTTGAGAAGGACTAGAAATGGGAAGTAGAGTCATAGGAAGAGGGAAAGACAAAGCCTCCAAGTTTTCCCTCTCTCCTAACAATGTCAGAACTGTGTTGGATGAAACTCCATTCTTAGATCTTAAACTTTCAATTAAAGAATTCAATGAAGTTCTAGAACCTATCATCATTAACACTAAAAATGAAGTAGTTGCAGGTGGTAGAAGATGGAAAGCAGCTAAAGAATTGGACATGGAAGTTGACTGGATTATGAAAGAATATGACAGCCCTAAAGATGAAATATTAGATTCTCTAGCAGAAAATACATTACATCATGAAATGGATACTGAAGACAAAATAAGAGCAGCAGTGAAATTGAAAGATGAATATGGTATGAGTCTTAGGGAAATAGCTCCTAAGATAGGAGTGAGTTTTGAAACTATAAGAATATGGTATAATTATGCCAAGGGACCTAAGTCTATTATTCCTGAAGAAGAGAAAGCAAAAATTGAAGCTGAAGAAAAGAAGAAAGGAAGACAGACGACACTTGAAGAAGTACATAAGGAAATTAAAGAGAAAAAGGAAATTCTTGAAAAGAAAAAGAAAGCTAAAGAGATATGGGATAGTATTTCTCTAAGAAAAGCAAGTATAGTTGGAAGAATAATTGATTCTCCACATTTCACTAAAGACATTGGAAAGATCTTAGAATTTCTTGAATTTGCTAGAAAAGCTAAACTCAGAATTTTGGAAGACATCTACAAGGATCTGAACAAGGGAATAGAAGTAAACTGGGAATTTAGAAAAGAAATATCAGAAAACCTAGATCAGTATTTGATGAGAACAGTCAGAATGCCTAAAATATTAATGGAAAAAATAAAACCTATCTTGAAAAGAAGAAGAATAGATTTTAGTGAATTCATAATTGAAGCAAGTCTTTGTTGGTTAAGGAAATGGTCTATAGAAGAAAACTGGGAAGGAGAACTGAAGAAACAGCTTCCAAAAGCTCTCTCTTTAAATGAAACTAAGGTGTCAAACGTTTGACACCTTAAGGTGACTTAGATTTGGAACTTTCTGTGTGTACTGCTGATTATTCCATAGAAAGAAGAGGGAAACAACAATATCCACTTCTCCACATTTTTTGTAGGGATAAGAATTATAAAAGAGTAGAAGTACTTGTAGATGATTTCCAACCTTATTTTTATGTTTCTAAAAGCAAAGAAGATTTGAAAGACAAATTCAAGGAAATTCTTTCTTCAGAACGGGGATATGTCTCTTATGATACTAAAGAATATCTAGTTAAATTCTATACTGAACTTCCTTCCGATGTAGGGAAACTTAGAAAGATCCTTCATCATTATCCTTATTATGTTAGAACATATGAAGCAGATGTTCTCTTTCCTATTAGATTTTTAATTGATAGAGAAATCTATTCTGGAATAGATTATGATATTTATCTTAAAGATATTAGAAAAGGAATAGATGCACCTACAAGATTCCGTATCTTGTATGTAGACATAGAAACATATTCTATCAAGAAAGAAGATTTAGAAAATTATGAAGCACCTGTGATTGTCTATGGAATGTATGATTCTCTAAGTAAGAAGTATTACATTCTCAGTCAGAAAGAAATAGAGAAGAAAGAACTTGAGAAATATCTAATTGAAAAGAGAGAAATAGAAGTTAAAATTATTCCTAAAGAGGTTAAACTTCTTCTAGAAGTTAGAAAGTATTTCCAGAAGTTAGAACCCGACATTGTACTTTCTTTCTCTCCTTTTGACATGAATTATACTGTTCGCAGAATGAACAAACTAGGTATCAAGTACAGAAGTCTCTCTCCTATGAACATAGTCAGTTTGAGAGGAGATAGTTGTAAAATATCTGGTATTCAAGTGTTAGACATTTCAGAAATGTACAGAAATACTCTAAGAAGGGCAAAGTGGGATACATTAGAATTCATAGCAGAGAAAGAACTTCAGAAGAAAGCATTATTTCATGATAAACAAGTTAATGAGATGTGGGACACAGAATACAAGAAAGTTATTTTAAGAAATCTTAGAGATGTGGAATTAATTAGATTACTAGATGAAGAACTTCAATTGGTAACATATTTTGATGCTATTAGAAGAGTAGTAGGATGTAACTTAAGAGATACTCTCTACAGATCTAGAGTAGCTGACATTTTAGATTTAAGAAATGCTAGGAAAGAAGGATATGTTCTTCCTACTAGAAAATTCTACTATCATGTTGACTATCAAGGAGCTAAAGTGTTTGAATCTAAGGTAGGAATATGGGAAAATATTCTAGTTGTAGATTTTACTGCTATGTATCCTTCTATAATTAGAGCATTAAATTTAGGATATCATTCAATTATACCAGGAAGTTTCAATGGTAAAGAATTCAACATTGGTTCTCTAAGTGATTATGAAATACCAAAAGAATCTTCTCTAGTAGTAAAAGCATTTGACATACTTGAACCTCTTAGGAAACCCTTCAAGAAAAAGATGAAAGAATGTTCACCTGATACTAGAGAATACAAATACTACAAATCAGTCTCAGATGGTCTAAAATCAGTCATTAATGCAGAATATGGTAAATTTGGATATTCTGGTAACTGGAATAAACACATACCTGCTGCTAGATTATACAATCCTAGAGTAGCAGCTTTCACTACAGCTATAGAAAGAAAAGTACAGGAACAAGTCCATTCGTATCTTCAGTCTAAGAATTATGAAGTCATATATGGTGATACAGATAGTCTTTTCATAAAAATGAAAACTTCTAAGAAAGAAGAAAGAATCAAACTTCTTAAGAAATTGAATGAAAGAGTATCTGAGTTCTTTAAAGAAGTGTTAGGAGCTAAAGAATGTCTTCAACTAGAAGAGGACAAGTATTTTACTAGGCTTATTCTTCTCTCTAAGAAAAGATATGCAGGGAAGAGAGAAGATGGAACGTTTGAATGGAAAGGAATAGAACATGTTAGGAGAGATCAAGCATTAGTAACAGTTGAAATACAGGAAGAACTAATTAAGAGAATACTAAATGGAGAATCTAAAAGAAACATTCTAAAATTCTTCAAGAATTTCCTTGAGAATTTCAAAAACAAGAGTATTGAAGAAATAGCTATTCCATTAAAACTTACTAAGAGAATAGAAGATTTCAAATCTCCTTCATATCATCTAAAAGCTTTTTATTATTCTAAAAATGAACTTCACATTCCTTTAGAAGAAGGAAAAAGATTCTATCTTCTCTATGTCAAAAGAGTTCCTAAGAACTTCAAAGGAGTATTCAAACTTCATACTAATCATCTTCCTGAGAAAGAATATAGAGTAGAAGCAATTGCTTTTAACAAAGTTGAAGAGATACCTCATGGTTTCATAATAGATTATGACAAAATGAAAGAGAAGACAGTAATCAATAAAAGTGAGGATATACTAGAAATATTACAGTTTAATAACACAAAGGAGAAGAGAAGAATGAAGTATATCCCATTGACTAAGTTCATGGAGGAAGAAGGTAGTGGAAATGGACAGAGACCTTGATAGGAGATTAGCAGTACTTGAAGCACTTCTTCATGAACTTAAGAAAAGTAATGCTCTAGAACACAAAAGAATTGAAATACAACTTTCTTCATTATCAAAACATGTTAATGATCAATTAGAAGCATTAGAAAACAGAGTTTTAACTCTTGAAATGGAATCTGCAACTTCAAGTCTCAAATGGAATATTCTAAAAGTGATAGCTTCTTTTTCTTTAGGCGGATTAATTACTTTATTAATATCTGAACTTTTGAAGGTAATTTGAAATGAACAGAACCTTGAAAGAATATCTTCTAGATTTGATGTTCACTAAAAGTAATGTAATAGGTTTTAGTATGAAATTACAGAATAGAATTAGAAACAACAAAGTATTACCTGAAGAATGTTTAAGATTTTATGTTAAAAAGAAGTATCCTATCAAAGCTTTGAACAAGAGAGATTTGTTACCAATGACCATAGAAGATATTCCAGTAGATGTACATGAATCAGGAGAATGGAAAGTAACTCCTCCAGTATCTAATGTTAAAGTTATAGACAAGACTAAGAAGATAAGACCATTAGTAGCAGGAATTAGTGTTGGAAATCTAGCTATCACTGCTGGAACTGCAGGTTGGTATTACAAAAAGAATGGCAATGTCTATCTAGGTTCTAATGCTCATGTTTTTGTTGATGATCCTTCTAAGAACACATCTGGAGAGAAAAGAATTATTCAACCAGGTCGTTATGACAAAGGAACAGAAGATGATTTAGTAGGTCATTATGTCTTTCATCAGAGAATACATCCTCTAGGAAGCAATTCAGGTTGTATACTCTCCAATCATCTCGTAAAAGGCTTGAATTACCTTTCTAAGCTATTAGATAGGAGAACTAGATTTAAGACATACATAGAAACCACAAATTACATAGATTTTGCTATTTCCTCTATAGAAATACCTTTTGAGACAAAGTTCATAGACTATAATATAGTAGAAGGATTCAAAGGAATAGGTCATGGATTTGCAGGTTCAGATCAGACATCTCTTACCTGTAAAGGAAAATATATTCTGAATACTGGATATACTCCTCTCCTAACTGAATTCACAGATGTCAAAGAAGGAGATATTGTGTACAAAACAGGAAGGACCTCATGCTTTTCATCTGCTAAAGTTTTGGATGTTTCTGCTGTTTCCCAGGTCAATTATGGAAATTTCGTAGCTCTATTTGAAGATGTCATTCTGACAGAACACTTATTAGATCCAGGAGATAGTGGATCTTATGTCTGGAAAAAGGAGGTATGAAATTGAAATATACCAAGAAAGAAGTTGTGGGATATACTGTTCTAATAACTACTGGCATAGCCTTGATAACACAAGGCTCGAATCTAATAGAACAAGGTCAATACAACACTGGTAGTATTCTCACAGCTCTAGGGATAGTTTTAATAGGATTATTCATAGTACTATCACAGAAAGAATAGGAGTTTAATTAATGTCAAGTAAAGTTAAAGGATTCATAGATACCATACTTTCCAGAAAGAAGAAGGAAGAGAAAATTGAACTTTATGTAAGTTCAGGAAAACCAAAAGGATCTTCTCAATTGTTTGGTTCTCTAGAAGAAAGAGTCTTGAGAACAGTACCACTTGAGAAATTAGAGAAACTCTATCATTTAGACTTCCTAACTTTTAGAATAGTAAACGATTACATAGAATCTATAGTTGGACCAGGATACATTCTAGAAGGAGATAAAGAGACAGTTAAAGAACTAGAGAAATGGTCTGAACAAGTAGATCTTGAGTCTATAGCTGAAGAAATAGTTAGAGACTGTTTTCTAGCAGGTAATGCATGGGTAGAGCTAGGATACAACAAAGAAGGTACTGACATACCTAAAATAAGAATCATAAATCCTAAAACTATCGACTATATTAGAGACAAAAAAACAGGATATGTACTCTTGGATGAAAATGCTGAACCAGTAGGATTCAAGAAAAGAAGAGCATTTGGTTTTGATGTAGTAGAATGGAGAGAAAGAGAAATCAAAGTAGGAGACAAAGTCTACAAGGTTCCTCCAGGTCAAGATGGTAGAGATAGAATAGCACATTTCAAACTTTGGAGTTTAGGTGAATCATATCTAGGTCTTACACCTTTAGAATCAACATACAGACAGGCAATAATAAGATTAAATATTTCTAGAAATGTTGGTGAATCAGCTTATAGAAGTGAAGGTTTGATAATTCACATTGGAGATGACATGATGCAACCTACTAACGAACAAGTAGACAAAGTAGTAGAAGAATTTGAAAACATAGAATCTAACACAATATTTGGTTTCAAGAGCAGACCAAAAGTAAATGTTGAAAGACTTCCTTCTCCAGATTTAAAAGGAAGAGAAGATCTCTTATACTATTATGCAGATGCATTTGCTACAGGTCTGGGAAAACCTCTTGTACTTTTAATGGAACCAACATCACGTTCAGAGTCAGGTGTGGTAGAAAACAAGAGTATAGATTTTGAGAACAAAATCAAAGTATTACAGAGAAGACTTTCAAAACAAATCAAGAAAAAACTCTTCTATCGTTACATGAAAGCTAGAGGAATGTCTTTAGATTCTCTTAAGAATGTTATATTCAAATCTAAAATGCCAAGTGTCAAATTAGCACAAGCTAGAAGAATAGGCACTTTAGCTAGAAGAGGGTTAATACGATATGATCCAGAACTTGAGAAAAGACTAAGAGAGATGGAAGATCTACCTACTACTTTCTTAGATCAAATGATAGAAGACTGGGAAAGAACAGGTAAAATACCTGAAACTAAGCCAGAGAAAGATATAAGAGTCAGACTTGAAGAAATAGAAGATGAAGTAGATCTGAATGAATAACAAAGAAATATTTAAAATTAGAAGACCTATAAGAAAGAGACAGAGAATTAGAAGAAGAGATCCAACTTCAGTAGAGAAAATACCTTCTATGGGAATTACTTTGATAATGTTATGTCCTGTATGTAGAAACAGAGTAAGATGGAATGGAACTGAATGGGAATGTCCTAGATGTAAATGGCATGGTGCTAAAGCATTGAGGATGTACTGACATGAAAGAAATTTCTAAACATATTGAACAGATAGCATTGAAACTTTCTCAGGGAGAAGATTTCCAGGACATAGTAAAAGACATCAAAGTGTCTGAAAGAGAGAAATATCTTTTGAATGGAAGATCTCTAAAAATTCTTCTGTTGGTATTGATTCAGTTTTCTAATCTTCTGAAGATAGGAACACTATTTTCTGAGGAAGAAGAATGAATAGTTTTAGGAAAATAGCAGAACAACACTGGGAATATAATTCTGAATTGATAAATCATCTCTTGAAAGCTTTTAACATTGAAGTAAACAAAGAACTTCTAGAATTGCTACGTTTTCTCTATGTTGAAGCAATGATACATGGTTACAAACACAGGATGGAGGAAGAATGAGAATCGGACTAGATCTTGATGGTGTAATAGCAGACATAGATATATTCCAACTTAGAGTTACCGATTTTGAAGATAGAAAGAAAATACACAAGGAACTTACTAAATGGTATTACATATCAAGAAAAGTACAGTTTGATCCTCTTCTGTTGAAGAATGAAGAGGATGAAATCTACATTATAACTTCTAGATACAACGACATCAAAGAACTTACTTTAGAATGGCTGAAGAAAAACAATGTGTATTTTGACAAGATAATCTTTGTACCGCACAAACCAGAGAACGGAATAGGACAAGCATTGGAAGATTGGTATAAAAGACAAGCTATGAAGAAAGCTAAAATTTTGAAAGAAAACAACATAGAAGTATACTTTGAAGACTGTCCATCCACTGTGAAATATCTTAGAGAGATGTGTCCAGATATTAAAATAATTCAATATGGTAGGAGATTAGAATGAACAAGAAGAAAGTATTTGAACTTCTTAGGCAGATATCAAAGACAGTATGCATGGAAATGTGTCCATACAAACTTATGGACTGTCCTAAAGACTGTAAATTTCAAAAACTTCTTATAAAGTTGGTTGAAGAATTATCTTAAAAGGAGATTTGAAATGTCCAAATTAGAAGAATTAACAAAAGAAGATTTGATCAAACTTTACTGGGGAAAGAAACTAAGTTTAAGAGAGATTGCTAAAGAGTATGGATGTCACAAATCTACTATTTCAAAAAGAATGGAAGAGTGGGAAATTCCTAAGAGAAACTTGATTGAATCTAGAAAGACAGCACAGGAACTTCTAGATGAAAAACTTAGGAAAGAAATAGTTCAAGATCTTAAATCCCTAGAACCTCTCAAATATGAATACAAGAGTAGAGAAAACATATGGATTCCTCTTCCATTAAAAGCTTTCAAGAAGAACAAGGCAGGAGATGCTAGAATAACTCTAGTATTATCTGATCTACATTTGGGTGATACCGATCATCTTCCAGAAACATACTGGAGTACAATTCAAACTCTTATTGAGATACTCAAGATTTTGAAGTCTAGATTCAATGTTTCTCACATCAATGTTGTATTAAATGGAGATTTAGTTTGTGGGAAAGATATTTTTAGATTTCAACAGTTTAGAACTCTAGTTAGTAGAGGACATTGGCAAGTAGCACTAGCTGAAATGGTATTGAGAGAAACATTTGAAGACATTGAAAAGATAGTTCCTATCAAGAATATCTACATTCTAAAAGGAACTCATGAGCAGGGAGGAGAAAACTATTCAATGTATCTGAAAAAAATGTTTCCTAGATCAAAATATGCTGGTCATCATCTAGTTCTTAATATTGGAGAAGATTTGGGAGATTACAATGTTCTTATCACTCATGGATACGGTTCTTCTGAATACTATCCTATATCGTATTCTTTGATAAGAGACATGTGGAAGACTATTAGTCAATACAAAAAAGATGGTGTTCCAATAGAGAGAGTCTGTATTGGTCATTATCACTGGTTAAACATTGAACAGAACTTTGAAAGTTTCATACTTGATTGCACAGGAGGATTCCAACGTTGGGAAAGAACAGTAAGTCAAAGACCAGGAGGAGCACTGTTATATTTCTACTTTGATGGAGAAGCAACTGTCATACCTATTCGACCTAACAAAGAAATTGAAGATACAGAAATAAATGATCCAGGTCTAGAATACAAAAACATGAAATATTATGCAGAGAAACTTTTAAAACACTTAGAGAATGTAGAAAAAGTATCTTTATAAGATAGACTTAGTTCTAAGATAAGGAGGAACATGAAATGAAACAAGAGTCTTTAGCTACAAAATTGAACAATCCAGAATTTGTAGAAAGTCTTTCTGAGAGAAGAAGAAGAGAACTCTTAGTTTGTCAGAAACTTTTGTCAGAAGAAGAATTAGAACAAGAATCATCCATACAAGTTGCGTACAAGAAAGCTAGAAAGAAATTCATTGAAGAATATTTAGATCAGATAAATCCT
>Ga0190352_1000389_pt1 | contig 10781 bp, 11 predicted proteins | sample 4872131011_MG_FD_161682 | JGI IMG/M metagenome (GOLD analysis project Ga0190352, IMG submission 161682) | Hydrothermal vent microbial mat bacterial communities from Southern Trench, Guaymas Basin, Mexico - 4872-13-10-11_MG | ecosystem: Environmental > Aquatic > Marine > Hydrothermal vents >...
TTGTGATAATTTAGCGGCACAGTTTTTAAAAGAGACCATTGAGAAAGAAAAACCAGAGAGATTAAAAGACTTGTTAGATCTCTTAAAATCAATTGAAGAATATAAGCAAGCAATTCGATTTGGAGCCGGCCCCAAGATTTTTGTTGGAGATAAAGAAAATCGATGTGGTAAAATTGCTTTAACAGAGATTACAGGAGGAACAGAAGGCTCTCCAAAGCTCTATGAGAAGATGGCACAGGTTGGCATTGGAACCATAGTTGGCATGCATATTTCAGAGGAACATAAAAAAGAGGCTGAGAATGCCTTGGTCAATGTAGTAATTGCGGGTCATATGTCTTCCGATTCTTTAGGGGTTAATTTGTTTTTGGATGAATTAACAAAAAGAGGTATTGAAATTATTTCTTGTTCAGGACTGATTAGAGTTTCCAGAATTGATTAGCTGGAGATGTCTTGGAAAATACAAGCTGGCCGTAGGGCCAGCTTTTTGTTATGATGAAGTTGATGAGAACAGGAATTGCTACAGTTCCACTAGATACAGGAAGATGTCCTCCCTGGTTGTTTGAACGGATGAAAAAACTTTCAAGAGCAATAGTTTTGGCGATTGTTGAAGAGTTTGGAGAGGAAGAATTCTTAAAAAGGCTTGCCGACCCAGTTTGGTTTCAGTCATTGGGATGCGTAATTGGTTTCGATTGGAATTCATCAGGTTTAACCACCACCACCTTGGGAGCATTAAAGGAAGGGTTGAGGAATTTAGAAAAAGAAATCGGGATTTTTGTTTGTGGAGGCAAAGGTAAGACTTCTCTAAAAACGCCTGATCAGATTAAACAATGGGGAGAATTCCTGGGGTTGGATGAGAAAACGATTCAAGGCCTAATTTATGCCTCAAAAATTTCGGCAAAAATTGACAATTCCGCTTTGCAAGATGGTTATACTTTGTATCATCATAATTTAATTTTTGTAAACAGCGGAAAATGGGCGGTCATTCAGCAGGGAATGAACGATAAAAATGCAACTGCAAGGAGATATCATTGGTTGTCAGATAAGGTAAAAGATTTTACAGAAGAGCCTCATTCAGGTATTGCAACTCAAAGAAAAGTGAAACCCTTAAATTTAATTGCTAAAAAAAGCAAAGAGACAAGAGAAGTTTGTGCAGAAGTGGTAAGAGAAGAACCCAAAACCTTTTTTAAAGATTTTGTTTTGCTTCAAAAACACTCAACCTCTTTAATTAAAAAACAGCAAATCGGACAACTAGCTTTAATGAGTTTAAAAGATATAGAATTTCACTGGCACCCTATTTTAAAGGAAAAGTTCGATTTAAAGAGGCTTAAAAAAACAATTGAAGCAGCCCATTTTTTGAAACCAAAAACTTTTGAGGAACTAATTAGAATTAAAGGGGTAGGGCCCAAAACAATAAGAGCTTTGACTCTAGTTGCAGAGTTGATTTATGGAAAGGAGCCTTCTTATGAAGATCCAGCAAGATTTTCTTTTGCACACGGAGGAAAGGATGGAACTCCTTATCCTGTATCTAGGCCAACTTATGATAGAACAATCGAGATTATAGAAAAGGCTATCAAAAAAACCCAAATTTCACTAAGGGAAAAAGAAGCAGCAAGAAGAAGATTACTTCATGCTACTACTCTATGAAGGTAATGCCCAAAAAAGTAAAAAAAAGAACAAAAAGAAGAAAACTAACATATCGCACCCCTTCAAGGTTTATAATTCAAAAATGTAGAGAGGCCTGGAAAAAGAAAAAGCCTGATTGTTACCTATGTGGAGCCTATTAAAACTACTCATAGCCGGCCTGGTGTTTATAGATATTTTGGGCAAAAGTTGCCCCACAATAACTCACCCTCTTATATTGCCTGATTTTTCTTCTAAAAAAGAAGCGCTTATAACAGAGAATCAAGATTTTATAGAAATAAATTTAGCAGAAAACAAAGTTTCGCTTTTTCAAAAAGGAAAATTAAAAGAGGTATTTGAGATTTCAGCTAAAGGTAATCCTGATATTTGGGGAGGAACTCCAGCAGGCCTTTATTACGTTTTAAGAAAACACAAGGTGAGCTATTCTAATATTTCTAATGTATATATGCCCTACAGTATTCATTTTTACGGTAAGTATTATATTCATGGTGAACCCTATTATGGAGGTGGTAGGAAATTGAATTCGTCGTTTTCTGGCGGATGCGTAAGATTAGATAATTTGTCTGCCAAAGCAGTGTTTAATTTCGCAAAAAAGAACATGCCGGTTTTAGTAATAGATCAGAACAATAAAAATTCAGCCTTGCTTCAAATTTCCAACGAGCCTTCTCTTTCTGCTGCAGGCTATCTTGTGGCAGACTTAGATTCAGGCCAAGTAATTCTAAAGAAGAATTATCTTACAGCTTATCCTATGGGAGAGTTATCATATCTATTGGTTGCCTCTGTTGTAGCAGAAAATGTAGATTTAAGAAAAGAAGTAAAAATTACAAAGACTATGTTATCCAAAGAGGGAGGCTCAAAAATATTAAAAGAGGGCCAAAAATATGGAGTTGTAGAATTGCTTTATCCCATGCTTATTGGATCGTCAAAAGAGGCCATGATAGCTTTAACATATTTCTTAGGAGAGGATAAAACGAAGGCTTTAATCCAGGAAAAAATAAAAGCGATTATGATGGAGAATGCAGAATTTGTATCATTTGAAGAACTAAGTCAAAACAAAGCCTCAGCAAAAGATCTTTTTTATTTGGCAAGATACATTCTTTTTAACAGGCCCCCTTTGTTTGATATTACCAAAGGCAAATTAGTAGATTTTGCTGGTCAATTTAAAGATATAAAGATTGCAAACCAAAATATTTTCTTTGAAGGAGAAGATTTTATTGGAGGGAAAACAGGATTTGTACTTGGGTTTGGTCAAACAGGATTATTTGTCTTTCATCTAAAAGATAATCAGACATCGCATAGAATCGCTATTATAATCTTGGGGGCAAACGATATAAAAGAAGAAGTTGAGAAAATATTAACTTGGCTTAAAGGACTTTAAAGTATGGAAAAACTCACATTTCAGACATTCCTATTGGAAGGGATAATTGTAGTTTCTATTTTCTCTCTGGGACTATTTACCGCTCAAAAGGCTCAGAGGATTATACTACAGGAGGAAATTAAAATACCTACTTTAACAATAGGTGACTTTGTATCCCTTTTCTTTTTTGGTACCTGCCTAATTCTATTCATTGTTTATTTCCCAAAACTTAAAAAGGTAAAAGGTAGAATTTTCCAAGTAGTATATTTCTTCTCAGGAGCATACGGAGTTTTGATCACTCTCTTTTTATTTTTTTCCTACCTGCCAAATAATTTTTTGTTTGTAAATCTCCTACCTTTTCTTTTTTGCGCTTTTTTTATATATCGGCGAGCAAAACATCCAACCCTTTTAAACCACAATCTTTTTATCGGATTGGGTTTAGCTGGTATTTCTGCAATGCTTGGGTTGAGTTTTCAGCCAGAAACCCTTTTGATACTTTTAGCTCTATTGTCTATATATGATTTTGTTGCTGTTTATAAAACCAAACATATGCAGAAAATGGCAACCTCTATGCTTAAAAGCGGCACAATGATGGGATTAATAATTCCTAACAGACTTGTTAATTTTTGCACTTCTTTGCAAAATGTTCAGCCGGGCAAGGAATATGTAATTTTAGGTGGGGGAGATATCGCTTTTCCTTTGATGTTTTCTTCCTCTCTTATTTCAGTTTATGGCATTATAGACTCTTTAGTTGTAGCAACCTTCTCTGTTTTTGGAATTTTAATTACCCTTCTTTTATTTCTTTCACAAAAGAAAAGAAGGCCTCTGCCTGCTCTTCCCACAATTTCATTTTTTACAATTTTGGGATATTTAGTGGTTAAATTTTTAATATGAAAAAATAATTAAAAATAAAAAAATTAAAAAACTAAAATGGCAAAATTAAATAAAAAACAAAAATATCTTCAAATTGCTCTAAACAGTACTTTAGAGGAAGCAAAAAATATAATCTCTCAGCTACCTTTAGACAAAAGAATTATTATCGAAGCAGGCACCCCGTTAATTAAAAATTATGGGGTTGAAGGAATTAAGACAATCAGAAATTTTTGGAACACTAAAGTTTTAGAAAATTTTCAGAGGGAGATAAAGACAAAGAGCTGGAAAGGTATTTTCCGGGTTATAAAAGAAGAGGAAATAGAAAAAGCACAGGGAGTTGCACAAACTCCTTATATTGTCGCAGATTTAAAATGTATGGACCGAGGCAAAACAGAGGTTAGGTTAGCAAAAGAAGGAGGGGCAAGCGCGGCAACGGTTCTGGGATGCGCCCCTTTGGAGACAATAAATGCTTTTATTGAAGAATGTAAAAAATTAGGACTGGACTCAATGATTGATATGATGAATGTAGAATACCCGCTTTCAATTTTAAGAGAATTAAAACAATTGCCCGATGTGGTAATTTTGCATAGGGGAGTTGATGAGGAAGATTATAATCCCGAGAAGGAATTACCTTTTTATGAGATTCAGAGAATTAAAAGCCAATATGATATTATGGTAGCAGTAGCAGGAGGAGATACAATTCAAGAAATACAGACAGCGGTGTTTAATGATGTAGATATAGTGGTTGTTTGGAGAAATTTTTATAAAAGCTCAAAAGAAACAGCAAAATTAGCAAGAGAATTTTTAAAAGAAATTAGATAGCTATTTATTATTCTTACCGGCTAGCTTCTTAAACCCTTCCAAAATTTCTACAGGCAGGGCAAAAATTACAGTTTTTGAAGGGTCGGGCTGGAGATTGTCAATTGTTTCAAGGGTTCTTAGAGATAAAGCGCCGGGAGTTGAAGAAAGAATTACTGCTGCAGAGCTTAAGTTTTCTGCTGCCTTTATCTCACCCTCAGATTTAATAATAATTGCTCTTTTTCCTCTTTCTGCTTCAGCCTGGGCTGCCATTGCTCTTTTCATACCGGCAGGCAACTCAATATCTTGCATTTTAATGGCAGTTACATCAATTCCCCAGGCATCAGTTTCTGCATCGACCACTTTTTTAATTTCAGTTGCAATTCTTTCCCTTTCTGCCAAAAGTGTATCAAGCTCAACTCCGCCAACAATATCTCTCAAAGCTGCAAGAGCGTATTGAGATACGGCATAGCGATAGTTTTTAACCCGTAAAACCGCATATTCTGGGACTTGTACCCTAAAATATACCACCGCATTTATTCCTACAGGAACATTATCTTTTGTAATTGCTTCCTGCCTCGGAACATCAACTGTTGTGATTCGCAAATCGACTTTTATCATTTGTTGAATTCCGGGAAAAATCCAAGTCAATCCAGGTTGCCTTGTGCTTGTATACTTTCCCAAAGTTAAAATTACTCCTCTTTCATATTCTTTTACCACTCTCAAACCTGAGAGAAGAAAAAAGATTAAAATAATTATAGGCCAAAAAAAAGCCGCCATATTTTTCTTTTAATTGTTAATCAATTTTTTCATTATAACAGATTTTAAAAGATTAAAAAATTTTAATCATATAGGTGTCTTTTAGTTTATACCCAAGTTTTCTAAAGTAATCTCTCACCCCAACTCCTGCAATCACAGCTATTTTTTTCAGCCCAAATTCTTCTTTGGCAATTTTTTCTGCTTCTTTTATTAATTTCTTACCAAGCCCTCTGTGCTGAGGAGCAATTTCTTTCTGGTAAAGAGCAACAAGCTTTCCATAAGTATGGATTTCTCTTATAATTGCTGCCCCCTCAATTACTGAAAAGAAATGCTTTTCTCTTGTAAAATATTGAGAAGGAATTCTAAGCCTCAAAAGGGAAAAAAGTTTTGTTCTGTTTTTATTTTCAAAGCTTAAAAATATCTCATAGCCATCTTGAGCCCAATAATCTTCTCTAAAAAGATAAATTTTTTCTCTTGGGTCATAATTTTCTCTCACCTCCCTACATCTTATGCACTTACATCGCCACCCCTCTTTTCGCATGTCTTTATGAATAATTTGTCTTAAATTAGAAATTTTAGTTGGTCCCTCAACAATTGCCTGGGCAGGAATATCTCTAACAATTCTCTGAATTCTTACCCAATAAGGTACAGCTTTTTTAATTTCTTTTAAAAGCCATAAAAGGTCTTCAAAGGAGTAGGGCTTGTACTTGTCCTCCTTATAAACTTTGTATAAAGGAGCTTCTTTTAACAAAGCACAAGGATAAATTTTTAAATAATCTGGGCAAAATCGTGGATCGTTGAATAATTGTTTAAACATCTCTAAATCCCGTTTTAAGTTTGAACCATAAAGATTTGGCATCATTTGATAGCAAATCTTAAAGCCCGCATCCTTTAAAAGTTTCGTTGCTTTAATTGTTTCTTTTACTTTATGACCTCTGAGATTTAGTTCTAAAACATCATCATAAATACTCTGCACCCCTAACTCAACTCTTGTCACCCCCAGTTTCCTTAATCTTTTAATTTCTTTTACATCAACAAAGTCAGGTCTTGTCTCAATAGTAATTCCAATAATTCTACATTTTGCCTTTTCGTTCTTTTTTTGCTCTATTTCCAATTTCCCATTTTTAACTTTTAACTTTGAATTTTTATAATCATTTGCTGCTCTAAAACATTCTTTTATAAACCAAGTTTGATATTGTTTTGGGTAATAAGACCATGTTGCACCTATAATTCTTAGATCAATTTTATTTATAGGATGTCCAATTTCTTCTAAAGTTTTTAGCCTTTTTTGAACTTGTAAATATGGATTATATTTTAAAGATATTGCTCTATCAACGGCAGGTTCACCTTTCACATAACTTTTTGGAACACCTCTTTGGAAGGGACAATAAATACATTTGCCTGGACAGGGGTAGGGTTTTGTTAAAACAGAAACAATTACAATACCAGAAAGAGACCTGATTTTTTTGATTTTTAAAAGTTCTTCCAAGCGTCTGTCTCTTTTTATTCTTTTTTCTTTTAATAACTTATGATAAGCTTTTAATAGCAGAGAATTTGGCAAGAATTCAATTGAAAAATCCGCTGCAATTTCTCTTTTCAGTTTTTCCAAAACCCTTCTGTCTTTCTTTGGTGCTTTTTTAAGTTTTAGAATTAAAATTTCGGCTGGATTCATGAGAGAGGAATACGCACAATTTTTATTAGAAAAAACAAGGGAGGATTATAATAAGATTGCTAATCATTTTTCAAGAACAAGAAGTTATATTCCGAAGGATATCCTATATTTGAAAAAGTTTATACAAAAAAGTGAGAAAATTTTGGATCTTGGATGTGGAAATGGGCGACTTTTTGAGATCAAAAACGATGCTGAATATTTTGGGGCGGATGTATCCTCAAAAATGATAGAGATTGCGAAAAAAAGCTATCCCCAGGGCAAATTCTTTCTCACCTCTCCCTTATCTTTGCCATTTCAAGATCATTTTTTTGATAAAGTTTTTTGTCTTTCTGTTTTTCATCACACCCCTTCTTTTAAATACAGGATGAAAATTTTAAAAGAAATAAAAAGAGTGCTTAAAAAAGATGGTATTTTAATTCTTACTGTATGGAATCTTTTACCAAAAAAGAAAGTTAAATGGCTTCTTTTAAAATATACAATATTTAAACTAATTGGTAAATCAAACTTAGATTTTTTTGACATATTTTTGCCGTGGAAAGATTCGCAAGGTAATATTATAATAGAAAGATATCTTCATGTGTTTACTTTAAACTCTTTAAAAAATACTGTTCAAAAAGCAGGATTTAAAGTTTTAGAAGAAAGAATCTTAGAAAGATCCAAGAAAGAGAGTAATTTATTTATTGCAGCTTCGCCCCTGTAGTTCAATTGGATAGAACAGAGGCCTCCGGAGCCTCAGATGGAGGTTCGATTCCTCCCAGGGGCATAAATTTTATGATAAAATTAATTTAAAGGTCAATTAAATTCAATAAGATAAAAAGCTATGGTCAAAAAGAAAAGTAAATGTAAAGGTAAATCTAGAGCAAAAAAGAAAACAAAAAAAGTTATAAGAGCGAAATCAAAACAAAAGAAAAAAGTAGTGAAAGCAAAGAAAAAGCCCCAGAAAAAAGAGAAGTTGATAGGAAAGGTAACTCATTATTTTGATAAAATTAAGGTGGCTGCAATAAGATTGAGCGCTCCCATTAAGGTAGGAGACCAAATAAGAATAGTTGGGGGTGAGGTAGATTTCAAACAGAAAGTAAGCTCAATGGAAATAAATCATCAAAAAATTAATAAAGCCAAGAAAGGGGAAGAAATAGGATTAAAAGTTAAAGAAAAAGTAAGAGAAGGATATAGAGTTTTTAAATTATAAAATGACAGAAGCTGTAGAGATAATTTTACAAATAATCTTGGCAGCTGTTTTAGGCGGACTTTTGGGACTTGAAAGAGAGTTTGGAAAAAAAGAAGCAGGTTTGAGAACCTACATGCTTGTTTGTATTGGCTCCTGTCTTTTTACCATTCTAGCTTTTTTATCTCTAAATATTTTTGGGGAATATAAGGAAAATCTTGATCCTCTTAGAGTTATTCAGGCAGTCGCCATTGGAATTGGTTTTATTGGAAGCGGGGTAATAATTTTCAGAAGAGATCATGTGGAAGGTTTAACTACTGCTGCTGGACTTTGGCTTGTAGCTGCAATTGGGGTTGCGGTAGGATTAAAGCTTTATTTTCTGGCCACTTTCACTTCCTTTTTGGGGCTTTTAATTCTAGCGGGACTTCTTTTAATTGAAAGAAGAATGTTGAGAAAAAAATGAGTTTTTTAAAAGCTTTCTTTGTCTTTGCAGGCACAATTATTGGCGTTGGAATTTTTGCTTTACCTTGGGCTACCAGAGAGATTGGCCTGTTTTTTGTTTTTCTCTATTTTATATTATTAGGGCTTCTTGTTATTACAATCCATTTGCTTTTTGCTAAAGTGTGTTGTTTGACAAAAGAGAAACGTCGTTTTCCAGGATATGTGTTTCAATATTTGGGAAAAAGATGGGGGATTTTATCTTTATTTTCTACATTCTTTGGACTTTTTGGAGCCCAGCTTGCATATTTAATCGTTGGGGGAGGATTTTTATATAAACTTTTGTGCCCTTTTTTAGGAGGAAAAGAGTTTTATTATGTATTAAGCTTTTTTGTTCTGGGAAGCCTTTTAATTTTTAGAGGAATCAAAAGCATTTCTTGGTCTGAGATATTAATAAATATTTTCTTTTTCGGGCTCTTGTTATTTTTACTTATTAAGGCCCACGGTTTTATTAATATAAGGAACTTATCCTTCTCTAGGTTTTCTTTTTATCCCTATGGTGTTATTTTGTTTTCTCTGTGGGGTTCAGCTGTTGTGCCAGAAATTACAGAGATACTTCAGAAGAAAGAAACCCTTGTAAAAAGAACCATTACCTTGGGAGTCTTTTTTGCCGCCCTAGTTTATGTTCTTTTTATAGTGGCAGTTGTAGGAGTGTCTGGTAAAGAGACAACCCAAGATGCTCTTTCAGGTCTTGTCTTAGTTCTTGGAGAGAAGATTTTATGGGTTGGATATTTGTTTGGGGTGATCACCTGTTTTACTTCTTATCTCACTTTAGGTTTAACAATAAAAAAAGTTTTCTGGTATGACTTGAAATTCCCAAGAGGGCTATCTTTTATCTTGGCAGTAGGCGTTCCTTTGGTGTTTTATATAGTTGGTTTCAAAAGCTTTGTCTTAATTATAAGTCTTTGTGGTGCAATTGCTATAGGGATAGAGGGATTTATCCACATTTTCCTTTATAAAAAAGCGGTAGCATTGCATCTCAAACAGAAAATAGCTCCTATTTTATATCTCTTACCATTATTTTTACTAATTGGGGTCATATTAGAAATTCTTCTAATTTTAATCTAAGATGAGAAAAGTTATCGTTTTCTTTTCAGCTGTGTTTATTATAGTCGCTAGTTTAATTTTAATTGGTTTAATTGAACTTACAGAAATTGAGACAAATACTTTGGAGATAAAATTACAAAATCTCCCTCTTTGGGTGGAAAAAGAGTCTTTTGTTCACATCTCTGATATTCATTTCCGACATTTCTCAAAAAGAGAAAAACAACTTCTTGAGAAATTAAAAGAAATAAATCCGGATTATATTTTTATAACTGGAGATTTTATAGACTGGATAACACGCAATTGGTCCAGTTTAGAGGAATTTTTAGACGCTCTTGTTAAAATTCCAAAAAAGGGTATTTATTTTGTTTTTGGCAATCATGAACATAGAAATAGACGCCTCAATGAATTTATAAAAATTTTAGATAGGAAAAATATTCAGGTTATAAACAATCAATCAGTTTTTTTGGAAGGAGTATATCTAATAGGTGTTGATGATCCTCATTTGGGATTTGACCGATTAAACAAGGCAATCGAGAATGTAGATATGAAAATGCCCAAAATTCTTTTGGCACATTCACCCGAAATTTTTAGAAAGGTTAATTTTAAGAATGTATTAGTTTTAGCCGGGCATACCCATGGGGGCCAAATAAACCTTCCATTTATATCTAACTTAATTTTACCTTTAAAATATGATAGAAAATATAAAAGTGGTTTTTTTGGAGAGGATTATAAATGGCTTTATGTAAATAAAGGAATTGGTTGGACGTTCCTCCCCTTTAGATTCAATGCCAAACCCGAAATTACAATAATTAAACTCAAAAATGGTTGAAGAATATAAATTGGGCCAAATTATAATAGGTGGGAAAAAGTATAATTTTGATGTTGAGGTAAGATGGACAGGCGAGGTTTTACAATGGCAAAGAGAAGAGAGCCACATAATTGATTTTAAAGATGTAGCAAGGGCTGTTTCG
>Ga0190352_1000391_pt1 | contig 10757 bp, 10 predicted proteins | sample 4872131011_MG_FD_161682 | JGI IMG/M metagenome (GOLD analysis project Ga0190352, IMG submission 161682) | Hydrothermal vent microbial mat bacterial communities from Southern Trench, Guaymas Basin, Mexico - 4872-13-10-11_MG | ecosystem: Environmental > Aquatic > Marine > Hydrothermal vents >...
GGAGAAAAGGATGAACAGGGCAGGGTTAATAGAGGAGGTAGAAGATAAAGTTGAGATTACCGAAAGGGAAGTAGGCAATGTCATTGATGCTACAATGGAGGTTATTAGAAAAGCTCTATCCGAAGGGGAAAAGACCACTTTGGTTGGCTTCGGGACCTTTTGGGTATTAAACAGAAAGGCAAGGAGAGGAAGAAATCCTCGGACAGGAGAAATTATTCAGATACCGGCTAAGAAGGTTCCCAAGTTTAGAGCAGGAAAGAATCTGAAAGAGGTGGTGGGGTAAAAATAGCACGGTTTTTATACGAAGGGGATAGATAAAACTCTCGATAAGAATAGAAGGCGTTATGAAACATGGTGTCTATAAAAAGTATTGTTCAGGCAGTTAGGCAAGGAAGATTAAAAGAACCGTTCACAAAACGTGATTTTAGAAATGCATGTCCAGGCGGGGGGAGGGTATGTATAATGCTTTCTTAGATAAGCATGCAGTGGGCAACCCTGGAGGGAATTCTGAGTTATTTATAAGAGTCACTCCTGGTAAATTTAAGCTGCTGAGACCTATAAAATACGGAGTTTAACGACTTCCTCTTTTACATACTCCAAGGGCTCAAGCTCTTCTTCTAAGTATTTGCGCAAGCCGTGAATCATATCATACTGATATTTAATTTTGGAGCTTTTTGGCCTGTATTTCATACCACTAATTTATTAGGTTTAAGAGATGTCCGTTCTTAATGGAATATTATTATTTTAAAAAACTTTGGACAAATTTAATCTCTGGCATGGGGTAATGTTTAGTGTTATAGGTAGCTAAGGGAATGTTATTAATGGTGCAAGTAGCAGCAATGAGAGCATCGGGTAAAAGCAAGGTTATTCCTTTCCTTTTATACTCTCTTATGTATTCACCAGCTTTATTGGCTATTTTTCGATCTAAGACATAAATCTTCAGAGAATCAAGAAAATTGTTAGTCCTCTCTTCCTCTCCCGGTTTTACCCCTGCTTGAACTTCAGCAATGCAGATAGGAGAGGTAGCTGGTACTCCAGCTATTTTTTCTAAATCTTCCAACAGGTTTATTGTTTTATCTTCTCCCCTTAAAAAGGAGATGATTACATCTGAGTCAAGGAGATAACTACTCATGGTAGATTCTTTTAAGTCTTTTACCAGATTCCTCTCTTATTTTTCTAACATATCGGTGAATGTCTTTTATTGAGGAAAGCTCAGGATGGTTTTCATCCCTCCAAGCTCCAGCTGATTCTTTGAGAGCCTTAAGGAATTTTTCTCTTGCTATTTTTTCTTCTGCTGCTTCTTTCATAAATTTACTTCTTCCTCTTTTACCTGCCAGTTTATCTATTGCTTCCAATATATCCTTGGGTAAAGTTATATGAGTTTTAACCTTTTTTGACATATTTTATCCCCCTTTAAGTTACACTTTTAGTGTAACAAACATTTTATAAAAGTCAAGATGACGCATCAAATCATTGATTATGTCCTATAATTTCTGTAAAAAGATTGCTCCTTGACAAAGGGGCCACTGTTCCTCCAGGATAAGGATGAAGTTAGAAACAACCTTATCAAAAAAGAGGAACTCATGGCCCAGAAAAAGATATGCTCAAAACTCAATGAATTGCAAGAGGTCTTGGTAAACGATGAGGATTTTCTAAAAAGAGCTTTTGCCAAAAGTTTAAAGATGTGGAGATAACGCAGTTTCTAAAGGTGGATAAGTACCAGAGACGAGATGAAAAGGTGTGGCTACCGAAATGGCTATAAACCGAGAAAGCTAAAGAGAGGGGTGGGAACCTGATGCACTTACGAGAAGATACGCACCCATCATAGGGTGGTATCAAAAGGAATTCTTATAATCATTGGGATAGGAGAGGATGGATACCGGGAAGTTTTAAGTGTAGATGTCGCCAATACAGAAACAAAAAAGTCCTGGGAAAGAGTATTTCGCCCTCTTAAAAGAAGAGGACTTAGAGGAGTAAAACTTATCACCTCTTTTGATCACGAAGGACTGCGGCAAGCCGTAGAAAGACACTTCCAGCAAGCTACCTGGCAAAGATGTCAGTTCCACTTCCAGCAGAGTCTCTTAGATTATGTGAGAAAAAATGACAGGGAAAAATCTCTTGTGAGATAATACTTTGCCTCGATGAGGGCGAAGGAAGTTATGGAAAGGTATGAGAGCATCTATCCTAAATTCACCCAGAAACTGGAGGATGCCCTCATCTTTTTTCTTTTCCGCAAGTTCACAGAAAAAAGATAAGGACCACTGACAACCTTGAAAGGTTCAATGAAGATAAGAAGAAGAAGGGTGATAAGGATATTCCCCAATGAGGAAGCCTGTCTTCGTCTTATCTTTTCCCTTTGTATAGAACAAAATGAGGAATGGCGGGCCAAAAGAAGATAACAGAGATGTGAGCCTCTTTATGAGGGAGTGTAAGGGCAGAGCTATAGCTAAAAGGTTTTTTGAAAGAGCAAAGGTGATGAGGAGAACTTGTTCAACTTTTCTCCTCAGTTATATTTTCCTTATCTTGGAGGAAATTTACAGAAAATTTTGGACTTGACAGATGAGCGGCATAAAGGATATAATGGTCTTTGATTATTAAAAGGATTTTACTTTAACTATTTGTTTTAAAGCATAAATAGATAAAAGAGCTTCCTCGAAGGAGGAAGTTTCCTCTGTACTGCTTGTAGCCAAAAGGTCCAGAAAGCAGAGGTTAACGCCCAATTTCTTGTGAAGGGAAAGAATCTTCTCCTTTAATATCGTGTAACTTTGCTTTGATTCTTGAAGGGTGGTTTCGTCAAAGTATTGTCCATCTTTTCTCCACCAGATAAAGGCGAGCTTCATGGAAAGAGAGCTTATCTTCCTTATACAAAAAGCCCACCTTTGGTTAAGATAATCCTCTTCAATTTTTTCAACCAGCTCATTTAGCTTTCTATAATACCCTTCTATTCTTATTCTTTTTTCCTCTCGTCTTATCGCTCCGGAAACTTCTTTCAATATGTGAGTTGTTCTCTGACCAAAAATTGTTAGTTCCTCATGTAAGAGTTTGTAAAATTCTCCTTCCCTTCCCAAAAAATCACCTATGCTTATGGCAAGCTGTCTTTTAAGCAGAGGAGAGTCTATCTTTTTAAAGAAGGGCAAAATCATCCAGAGGGCTTTTGCTTCTCCTGTCTTGATGAGGGAATCCACGACAGAAGCAAATACCAGGGGGTCTTTTTCTTCCCTTAATAGTGAAGACATCAGCGACTGAAATGTCGTTTTATCCTCCAGCTTGCTTAAGGCTCTAATTACTTCTTCTCTCGTCCATCTATCCGGATCTCTCAGGTGTTTGATTAGATAAGCAGCGCTTCTTTTATCCTTAATCCTTCCCAGAGCTTCCGCCACATAAGGCTGAATGCCTGCCTCCGGTGACTCCAGTTTTTCGATTAGAGGCTTTACCGCCTCCCTGCTTCCTATTCTTCCCAGAGCGATAGCTGCCTCCCTTCTTACCTTGAGGCTCGGATCGTCTAAGGCCGAGATCAATTCACCGACGGCGAGGATATTTTTACCCTTACCTAAGGATCTTATTGCCTTTACCTTATTTTCCTCTCTTTTGCTTCGAAGAAGAATTAGGTTAGGGATTAATCTGAAAGGGTTTCCGGCGGTGATTTGTTTTATAATCAAGCCAACAGGTTTTGCTTGTCTTTCCTCTATTCTCCTTAAAAGGGGTAGGCAGCTCAAGCGCATAAACATGGAAAGAAGGAAAAGTAAATGAAGGTTTAGGAAGGTATTTCCCATAAAGGAGAGCCTGAGGCCTTGAGTGAGTTGAACTATCTCTCCAGCAAGAAGAGGAGCGATGGAAGCTGCCAGGCCCACCAGAGAGTTGAACACGCTGATAAAGATGGACTTGTTTTCCTTAGGAGAAAGAATTAGTAAGAGATTGGTGGAAGCAATACCTATCCCGCTGGATAATGCTCCTAAGATGGAAAACATGATCGGCAGTAAGATGAGATAATTTTGAGGAGTTACAAATAGGTACACCAGAGGATGTATACCTGTTCCCAAAAGGCAGACTAACATGACGGGCTTGTGGCCAAATCTGTCCTCCAGATATCCCCAGAATTGGGAAAAGAGGATGTTCATTCCTAAATGAAGGCTGTTCAGAAAATATATGTTAAGGTAATTCATTCCCAGGACTTTGAGAAAATATACGTTTACAAAAGGAGCCATGATGTAGACAGCAAAATTCCAGATGGTGAGAAATAGCGCGTATCTTCTAAAGTTTGGATGCTGAAAAGGTTTTTTTAACAAAGAAAGTAGTCTTACCTTCCGGGGATGGTAACTCATTCCTGGATCGGGAATGCTGCGGTGGATTAATATATCTATCTCTCCGCAGATGATGCCGATTCCAAAGAGGATGGCAAAGCCCATAAATCCACCAGTGGCATCAGTTTTAGGAAATAAATCCAGGAATCGTGCTAAAAGTAATGAGGAAATCAGGGCCACGCTATTTACAAAGATATTTCTCTTTGCCCAGAAACTGCCTCCTTTCTCGGAGGGAATGATATCTGCCCACCAGGAATACCATAAAGGTACACCGATCGAGCCCAACAGGCTGGAGAGAAGAACTACTATCAGGAGAGTTTTTATACAAATCCCGGGATTAGAGCGGGCAAAAAGAAAAGGGAAAAAGACCACCGGAATCCACAAAGCCCTTTGTAAGACGGCAGCCCAAAACCATATTTTCTTTCTTTCCCCTGTCCTTTCTCCTATATAAGAGGCAAGGACTTGCACCGGATAGACCATAAGGGGAAGACTTCCGAGCAGACCTATCTGAAGGGGACTGACTCCTAACTGGAGAGCAAAACCAGTTAAAAAAGCTCCTCCCATACAAACAAAAAAAACAAACCCAACCGAGCCGGAGAGGATGTTTTTTTTGAGAGCTCTGGATAATTCTAAGCCGGATAGGGATTTGGACATAAGCTTTTTCTTTTGTGCTTTTATAAAATTGAGCTACATTTTACTTATTGTTTTCTGTAAGTCAAGAAGGCAAATTATCCAGGTTAAAACCTTCAGTCCAGGCTCACAAATTGTTCAGGCTTTCCGCCTCTTTCTTACCAAGAAAGTTGCTTTTTGGTGGAAGACATGCTCATATCTTTAATAGTTCTCGCTCAACAGCTCAAAATATGCTTTCGGATGCGCACAAGCCGGACATCTCTCAGGTGCCTCGAGGCCTTCGTGGACATATCCACAGTTCCTGCATTTCCATCTTACGAGTTTTTCTCGTTTGAAAACTCTGTCCTTCTCAATGTTCTCAAGTAGGGCTAGAAATCTTTTCTCGTGTTGCTTTTCCGCAACCGCTATTGCCCTGAATGCTGCTGCTATATCTGAAAAACCTTCCTCTTCAGCTGTGCGTGCAAACTCAGGATACATCTTTGTATGCTCATAATTTTCTCCAGCAGCAGATGCTTTGAGATTTTTCTTCGTATCTGCGATCACACCTGCAGGATAAGAAGCCGTGATCTTTACCTCACCCCCTTCCAAGAACTTGAAGAGTCTTTTGGCGTGTTCTTTTTCATTGTCGGCGGTCTCGATGAAGATAGCAGATATCTGCTCATAACCTTCTTTCTTTGCCTGTGACGCAAAGTAGGTATAGCGGTTCCTTGCCTGCGACTCTCCTGCGAAAGCTACAAGGAGGTTCTTCTCGGTGTTCGTTCCTTTAATACTTTTCATTTTTTTCACCTCCTTCTTTGGTCTATGTCCGGTCACTTCAATCTTATAACACCTTTTCGTCTCATAACTACTTCTAAGATGTAATTACATTTCTGTGAAGTATATCATTTAGCCTTCTCTTGGGTACATGAAGCACGCCAGAGCTGTCCTTCCAGTATTTGACGGATCCTTTAAATGGTTCCTCTACCGGGCTTTCGTTGGGATATCCTAAGGCAATCACCAGATCAATTATGTATTTTTCAGGGATGCTCAAGTTTTGTCTTAATAGTCCTCTGTCCACTGCCCCAAAACAGCAAGAGCCAATGCCTTCTTCAAGAGCTGTCAAGATTATGTTTTCCGCAGCAAAGCCAACATCATGCTCAAATCCCTTATCCTTTACTTCCTTGTTAACCAATATGATTATATAAGCTTTTGGCCACTCAGACCTTGAAGGTCTTCCATCACTGATATATCCTGCCCAGTGCAAGGTGTTAAAGACCTTATCTAAGAGCTCTTCCTTGTCTACGATGAGGTACTCGCATGGCTGCATGTTCGCTGCAGAGGGAGCAAGTCTTGCTGCATTCACGCACCTCTCTAATATCTCATAAGGAACCTTTTTTTGTTTAAAACGCCTGATCGTCCTTCTTTTTAATATCGTCTCATAAACTTTCATCCTTTACCCTCCTTTAAAATTTTGCTTTTCAGCGCTATGAACGATTATTTCATAACTTAGCCAGTTCGTCAAGAGTTGAAATATCTGGATTTCTTTGATATTATAGATAAAATTTAGAGCAGGAGGTAAGTTCATGAAGACAAGACAGCTGAGCAGTTACTTGGATGAACTGTTGAACATTGAAAAGGTCAAGGACAAAAGCCTTAATGGCTTGGTGGTGGACAGAGAAGGGGAGGTAAATAAGGTAGGCCTGGCCGTGGATGCCTGCCTGGACGCATTTAAAAAAGCAAACGATGTAGGTGTGGACTTTTTATTTGTCCATCATGGGATATGGTGGGGAGAACCTGTTCCCTTACGTGGATGTATCCTCAACAAGATCAAGTTTCTCCTTGAGAAAAACATAGCCCTTTACGTAGCTCATCTTCCCTTGGATGTTCATCCTGAACTTGGCAACAACGTCCAGTTAGCTAAATTACTTGGCTGGTCAATAAGGGGGGACTTTGGTAGATATGGCGAGATGTTCCTGGGGAAAGAAGTTATCTTTGACCCTCCCCTTAAATTAGAAAGAATTACAAAGGATTTAAGGGAGAAGTTAGGACTGGACCCCATCGTCTGGAAGTTCGGTTCTGAAGAGGTCAGACGATTAGGTTATGTTTGCGGTGGAGGGATTGAACTTCTACCTCAAGCTATTGAGGAAAACTTAGATGCTTATCTAACCGGTGAGCCAAAACATAGCTACTACTGGATGGCCAGGGAGGAGAAGATCAACGTAATATTTGTCGGGCATTATATCAGTGAAACTTTTGGGGTCAAAGCAATAGGAAAGCATCTGAAGGATAAATTTGGGTTAAAGACAGAGTTTTTCCATCTTCCCACCGGATATTGACTGAGGTGGAAAGGTAAAATGATGTATAACGGGGCGTCTTATTCATCTTCCGAACGATTAGAAGTAAAGATAAATTGATTCTCCTTAAAATCAACTATTACTCTGTCGCCGCTCCTAACCTCTCCCCTTAACATCCTCTTAGCGAGCGGGGTCTCCAGTTGCCGCTGAATTACCCTTTTCAAGGGACGGGCTCCGTATGAAGGATTATAACCCATCCGGGCCAGTTCTTTTTTAGCTGAGCTCGTTAGCTCCAGGCTAATATATCGATCAGCTAATCTTTTCTGAAGATATTTTAACTGAATGTCCACTATCTTAGTTATATGCTCCAAGCTCAGGGGACGGAACACCACAATCTCGTCGATTCGGTTTAAAAACTCTGGCTGAAAGTGCTCTCTTAATTCTTTTAAAATGCGCTCCTTCATCTTCTCATAATCTTTATCGCTCTCATAGCCTAAGATGCTCTCCCCAGCGATATTGGAGGTCATTATTATGATGGTGTTCTTAAAGTCCACAGTCTTTCCCTGCGAGTCGGTTAACCGTCCTTCATCCAAGATCTGTAGGAGAATGTTGAAGACATCGTGATGAGCCTTTTCGATTTCATCAAAGAGGATGACACTAAAGGGCTTTCTTCGTACAGCTCCGGTCAGCTGTCCTCCTTCCTCGTACCCAACATATCCAGGAGGAGCTCCAATCAGCCGAGCTACCGCGTGTTTTTCCATGTATTCCGACATATCGATGCGTACCAAGGCTTTCTCATCATCAAAAAGAGACTCGGCTAAGGCTCTGGCCAGCTCAGTCTTTCCCACACCAGTTGGACCTAAAAAGATGAAGCTACCTATAGGACGATTGGGGTCTTTTATTCCCGAACGAGCACGCATTATCGCGTCGGCAACCGCTCTTACCGCCTCATTTTGATCTACCACCCTTTGATGAAGATGTCTTTCAAGATTTAAGAGTTTCTTTCGCTCTCCCTCTAATAGCTTGTTGACCGGTATGCCTGTCCAGCGACTCACTACCTCGGCAATGTCCTCTTCATCGATCTCCTCTTTTAGGAGCCTTTTCTTTTTCCACTCCTTCAGCTTTTCCTCTTCTTTCCTCAATCGGTCCTCTACTTCTCGGAGCTTGCCATATTTTAACTCCGCTAACTTGTTTAAATCGTAATTTCTCTCAGCCTTCTCTATCTGAAGCTTGATGTCCTCAATTTCCTTCCTCAAAGCTCTTAACGTAGAAATGATTCTTTTCTCCTTTTCCCATTGATCCTTTAGAGAATCTGCCTTTAACTTCAGCCTTGAAAGCTCCCCTTCTATTTTCTTCAGACGGTCCCTTGAGGCAACGTCCTTTTCCTTCTTCAAAGCCTCTCGTTCGATTTCCAGTTGCATTACCTTACGCATTACCTCATCTAATTCGGAGGGCATGCTATCGATCTCCATTCGAAGCTTAGCCGCTGCCTCATCCACCAGGTCAATGGCCTTATCCGGAAGGAATCTGTCAGAGATATAGCGATTGCTGAGTGTTGCCGCTGCCACCAGCGCAGAATCCTTTATCTTCACTCCATGATGGGTTTGATATTTTTCCTTAAGTCCTCTCAAAATGGAGATGGTGTCCTCCACCGAGGGCTGGTCTACGAGAAGTGGCTGGAAACGACGCTCTAAAGCTGCATCTTTTTCAATGTACCTGCGATATTCATCAACAGTGGTTGCGGCAATACAATGCAGCTCACCTCTTGCCAGCATGGGTTTTAACAAATTTCCCGCATCCATTGCCCCTTCACTTGCTCCAGCTCCCACCACTGTGTGAAATTCATCTATGAAGAGGATAACCTTTCCATTAGACTCCTGTATTTCCTTTAAAACTGCCTTCAGACGCTCCTCGAATTCACCGCGATATTTGGCCCCGGCCAGCAAGGCTCCCATATCCAAAACCACTATTTGCCTGTCCTTTAATCCTTCCGGGACGTCGCCGCGAACTATACGCTGGGCAAGTCCCTCTACGATGGCAGTTTTACCTACTCCAGCATCGCCTAAAAGCAAGGGATTGTTTTTTCTCCGTCGTGATAGTATCTGAATCACCCTCCGTATCTCGTTGTCCCTTCCTATGACGGGGTCCAATTTTCCCTGTTGAGCGAGTTTTGTCAGATCCCTCCCATAGCGTTCCAGAGCCTGATAAGTGGTCTCGGGATTTCTACTGCTCACCCTCTGATGACCCCGGACATCTGCCAAAGCTTGCATAAGAACGTCTTCTGTAAGGCCTGCCTGGGATAAGATTTTGCCCGCAGGTGTATTTTCCTCTTCTACCATGGCCATTAAGAGATGCTCTACACTGACAAATTCATCCTTCAAGTACTTGGCTTTATTCTCTGCCAGTTCCAGTAAGCGAGTTAACCCGGAGCTGATATATACCTGACCGGAACCATCTCCGTAAACCTTAGTGAAGGAGGAGAGGACTTTTTTTACCTCGTCTTGAATTCTTTCCGGAGGAATGTTTATTCTCTCCAGAATTTTTGAAAACAGCCCCTCCCTATCTTCTGTCAAAGCCAGAAGCAGATGTTCGACCTCTACCTGCTGGTGATGATATTGCGAAGCTATATAATATGCTCTCTGCAGAGCAAGTTGAGCCTTTTCCGTAAAACGATTGAGGTCCATATCCTTAATTGTTCTCCACTTATCTATTCGATCTCAAGCTCTTTCCCCTTCTTTGTCTCCTCAACCTTAGGCAAGATGATCTCCAGTACCCCATCCTCATATTTAGCTTTGGCCTTATCGGAGTGTACCTTTACCGGAAGAGGAACTCTCCTTTGCCAGGCACTGTAACTTCTTTCAGCGTAATAATAATTCTCCTTCTCTGCTTCCCTTTTCCTTTCAACTTTTCCTGAAATACTTACCTCATCCTCAGTAACCGAAACCTTGAGGTTTTCCTTTTTCACACCCGGCACCTCCGACCTTAAAACGAGCGAATCACCCCTGTCTATCAGATCTACTGGCGGAGTTCCTACCAGTTCTCTTCTTCCCATAGGTAGGCCAGCTCTCTCTGGAGAAGGGAGTTTTCCTTCCGCTCTCTCCTTAATCCCCCATAGCTCATCAAACCATCTTCTCATCTCCCTTTCCATCCGTGAAAATTCTCTCCAGGGATCCCACATAGCCATCTTTTTTCACCTCCTGAAAAGTTTTAGTTTTCTTACTTAAACTATACTTATCCACTCCTTCAGAAAAGGAGGCAACACAAAAGCACTTCTGTGAACCTCAGGGGTATAATATCTCGTGCTGACATCGCATTCTCTGATGGGAGAGGATACATCGTATCTCTTTGAGCCAATTGTATATGTCCACATCCCGCTCGGATAGGTGGGCATGACTCCCCAGTAAACCCATACCCTATCAAAGACAGCCTTTATGCCATTGTAGGCACTCTTTAGTACATCAAGTTTACAAAAAGGAGATTCTGTCTGTGCAACGAAAATACCGTCATCTTTTAAAGCATAAAACACATTCCGATAAAATGGTTTTTCAAACAG
>Ga0190352_1000394_pt1 | contig 10737 bp, 9 predicted proteins | sample 4872131011_MG_FD_161682 | JGI IMG/M metagenome (GOLD analysis project Ga0190352, IMG submission 161682) | Hydrothermal vent microbial mat bacterial communities from Southern Trench, Guaymas Basin, Mexico - 4872-13-10-11_MG | ecosystem: Environmental > Aquatic > Marine > Hydrothermal vents >...
GTCACAAAAATTGTTGAAAAGAGTGGAAGAGAGTACTTCGCTAAGATCCCGAAGAGAGCAAGACGGATGTGTTCATTGTTCCCTGAGGTTCTACCTATGGGTTAACTTGCGGAGTTACGGTTATAAACTGTGGTTACAATATCCCAGACATCTGTAAATGTAGCAGAGAAATTGAAAAGAAAACCTTTTCTTGTTAATACGGAATAATAAAGTTGGCGTTTTGAATCTTCTTTGTCTCCCTTGTGTGCTTCATCTAACAAAACATACCATTTACCGTTATTTTCAATATCATCAAAACTAAGTAACTTCTCTTTCGTCTGGTCCGAAATTAGGTCAGAGCGATAGATAAAAACATTGATCTCGTCTTTGAATGTTAATACATTGCCAGTTTTAACATCGGCATATCTCCTTAAATCCCACAATTTTATTCTCCTGCTTCTCATTTTGTTATACTCATCTATATGTTCCTTTATCTGATCAATAAGGTCATCTCTATGCGTCAGAATCAAAATATCATTCTCTGGTATCAATTTAGATGCAATGAGTTTATCCAGTATTTCAATTAATTTTATTAAATCAATGGTTTTTCCAGAACCTGTAGCCATCCAGAAGCTCATCCGATTAACAAAATTGAGAAAATGGATTTTTTCATAGGAGTTCTCTTCTATTATGGGGTAATATTCCTTTAACTTATTAAACAATAACTTCTTATTTTTGTTGGTTATACCCAAGGAATCAATCAGTTTTTTGTTAAACTTACTTATTTCATTGTAAAGCTTTTTCTTTCTTTCAATATATTCTTGTTGATTCTCTTGTGTGTGGTATTTTTGTAGCGATTCAAAGTAATAGTGTAAAAATTTTATAGCGGACTTTAGAGCTTCCTGCTGGTAATCAAATAGTGTGATTTTATCAGAAAAAGAAGATAAATTATGGTCAATCCAACTTGAAGGGAGAGATTCGTAGGTAATCTCCTCAACCAGATCTTGATATATTAGCGGGACTTTCTCGCTTTTATTCTTAGCCATCCTCACCACCCAAATACGAATTTTGATTACTAAATCCTCTCATCCCTAATTTACTTAGAACAAAAGATTTGGTCTTCTCTGCAATCTCAATTGCATCTCTCGTTTCATCAATCGTTGGAAAATAAAATTCGTTCCCGTATCTTATCTCCACAGCATAATCTGTGAGTTTATCAGCATCCATATCATATAACTTTTTGAAATCAAGGTCTATTTCAGAGCAGGCTTCTATTAATTCCGCAATATCATGGGTTTTTCTGATCTCTTTTCCATTAAAGATGAGAAACGCCTTCAGATATTTTTCAACACATTGCTGCATGTGGAAACAGACCGCATCTGTAACAGGTCTATCTGTCAACATCTCATCTTTTCCTATCTTCAAATCGTTCTCTGCCTTAACAATCCATTTTTTAACAGTCTTCTCATTCATAAACACCCACTCCTTCTTTTAACACATAGTGGGTAAGAGTGCCAACATCATCTCTTCTCCGCTCAACTATGCTGGCTGATTGAATTATTATATCATTTGGTATCTTCAATTCAGCAAGTTTTCTTCTTATTCTACGTGCAATCTCTCTTTTTTCTGAAAAACCTATATCTTTATCCACAATCACATAGAAATCCCAATCGCTATCCTCTTTGTAATCGCCCCGTGCTCTGCTACCGAAAAGTAGGATATTTATTATCTTTAAACCTGCATCTTCCACTTCCTTTTTGATTATATCTCTCGCCGTTTCCACCTGCTTATTCATCATTACCACCACCAAAATGTGAAATAAATTGACGCTGAAAGGATGAGAGATAAATCCACGATTGTGGTGGTGTAAATTCGGGATAAATCATTTTCGGGTCTATCGGCTCTATAAATTTCCCGACATCCTCAATTTCAATTGCAACCCCTTTTCTCATACCAGAAAAGTAGGTAAAAAATTCTTCTTCTGTCAAACCCGAAAGATCTCTATAATTCTTCCACAACTTTTCAGGTTTATCTTCTATAATCTCTCCAACATAAAATTTACAAACAATCTTTCCAATAGGCTTTGTAGCATAGACAAAAACCTCTCTAACATCTCTCCTGAAAGACGTTTTTCTAAACTCATACTTCTTATCTCCTTCTAAAATTGCATTAACATATTTTGGTTTAATTGATAGTATAGCGTTCATCTATCTCTGCTACCCCCTTTATTTTTAAATATTCCGAGTCATTCTCACCACCATATCAACGGTTTAATCAGATTAAAATCAATGTCGTCAAAATCTATCTTAATTCCATCTTCAAAGATGACAACATTCTTTTCAATCTTCTTTATCGCCTTTCCTGTTAGATTTGATAGTGTCTCAGCCAGATCTATGTTTGGATAGATCTCTTCAAAGTTTATCTTTATTTTGTTATTTTCATAATCCAGTTTCATGGCATCTAACAACTTGAGGTCTTTCATGAACACATACTGCTGGTAGATCGATTTATCATCAAAATCAACGAATGGATGACTTTCTTTATAAACTGCTTTCCTTAAGGTTTGCTCGTATTGTTCTAGATCGTAGTATTTGAAGAAACCACCAGCCTTATTTTGATTGTATTTTTCTTTCACATCTTTCTCTTTTGATATTCCTGATTTATCATAAGCCAAAACTTTCTTCATTCTCGGTAAAACCACCGTGTAAAAATGCTCTCCCATTTCTACGCCAATCCATTTTCTTTTGAGTTTATGTGCCACTGCTGTTGTTGTACCGCTTCCTAAAAAGAAATCCGTAACTAAATCTCCCTCGTTAGAAGATATTTCAAGAATCCTTTTTAAAAGTATTTCGGCATTCTCTGTTGGAAAACCCAAACCAAACCCATATCCTTCTATATCCGTCCAGTTATTATTCAATTCTTCTGTATCTACAAAAATTTCTACTTGTCCTTTCTCATTAAATCTTATTCTCCCTTCTTTATATGCAATATCTATTGCCTTTTGAGATATCCCAAAGTGTCTTCCTTCAGGTGGTAAAATTTTTTTACCCGCAACATATCTTTCTGGTCTTTCTCTTTTTCCTGGCAAATGTAACAGAGGTTTCCAAGTCGGATTTGGGATCTTCCTCCTAATCTTATTAAATAATAATTTATCACTTTTTGAATACAACCACAATGTTTCTGTCCGAGTAGAAAAAGTTTTACCACCTATCATCTGAAATTTTCGTCTACTTATCACTATTTCATTCCTAAAATTCTCCTCCCCAAAAATCTCATTCATCAATAGCCTTACATACATATTGCCATTATAATCACATCTCACAAAGATGCTCCCGGTATCTTTCAAAACATCTCTTGCTAAATATAATCTATTCTCCAGCAAAGTAATCCATGTAGCATCTTTATACTTCACAGAATAGAAATAATCTGCATCCTGCTCTTTATTAAACGGCGGATCAATATAAATCGTCTGCACCTTTTCTTTAAACTTCGGCAAAATCGTCTTCAAAGCCTGATAATTCTCGGAATGAATGAGCCAGCCATCCAACTCCTTATCTAAATCATCAAATAAAGAAAGTAACTCTAACTTAATATCCTCATCGAAATACCTTGTGTCAATCGGCAAAAATTGATATTCTTTATTTAATTCCTTTCCATTTAGTGTATTCATAAATAATTTGCTTTTATCAAACTCATCCAAAATACCCAAATCTTTCCATTCCTTTTTCTGCTCTTCAAAACCTTTGTGCCTTACAATCTTCTCAATAAACTCAATACCGCCATCTTTTCTGGCAATTCTATCCAGAGTGATTACATAATTACTGTTTAAAACAAACTTCGGCTTGTTCCAGATTTTTACCAGTTCATCCTCAAACTGTGCAACGAAATCTATTACTTTATATGCTATTTCTTTCAAAACCTTTAACTGTTTCAATCTTTTCTCACTGAAATCGCTCTCATCATCAAATAGATAATTCTTTAGCCATAAGTCAAACTGCTCCTTCAAGAACTGCTCAGCGTTCTTATTAATGAAATAATCAACCTCATTCTGTTTCTCATAGGTTCTGAAGAGCTTTAAGAGTCTCTCCTCATCCAGATGGATATTCTCCTTTCTGAATGCCCTCAAAATCTCATCACTCTTTGTTTTTCTGCCTCTCTCGGAGTATAAAACATTGAATGTTATCTCCCTATCTTTTATTTCCTTTAGTTCATAGATTATTTCTCTTTTCTCATTGGCTTTTTTGTGCTGAAGTTTAGAGACATCAAAGTTTATCTTATATCTAACACCATCTTCATCAAAATCAATGGTTAAATTATTCCAGAGCCTGTCTGTCTTTACATAATAAAGCATGTGTGTTTTCCAGAACAATATAACATCTTTATTTGGTGAATAGATTCTTTCATAAACTTTTGATTTTAAAGGAGTATAATTAAAGTATATACTTCCAGACTCAGAGAAGTAGGTTTTAAAGAACGTGTATAACTTATCAAACATTTCCTCCTTGAAATCCGGAAAATCTTTTGTCTCTTCTTCAATTTCTTTATTTAATTCTTTAAAAATGACATCAAAATAAGCAGACTTAATCCTCATTAAATTTATGAACCCTGATTCTCCTTCTATCTTCGCACCTATGAATATGTCTTTTAGTTGATCGAAAAACAATTTTTCTTTTTGGTTCATTTTCCCCATCCCGCTTCTTCTAATTCCTCTTTCATGAATGTTTCCACTTTCACTTTTCGGGATAATATTAGTGAGTTCTCTTCAAATCAATGCTGAGTGAGATCGTTTTTCTTGCCATGTCAATCACCGTTTGAATCTATATGAACATATATGAATTCATTTAAATGTCTTTCAAACGCAATTAGTCTCATTTACTTCTTTCTCATAGGTGGGTTTTCAAATTTCATATAACTTCGTTATATCCGCAATACTTCTCCCCGCCCTCCCCCCTCCTACTCCCTCCTACTTCCTCACAAGCCTCAATATCTGCATTGAGCATTCCTTTACACACAGTCCACAGCCCGTACACCTCTCCGTATCTATCTTCATTCGTAGCACATTCCGTTCCATAACCGAAGAGATCGCATTATGCTCGCACACCTGCTCACAAACCCGACACCCTATACAACTCGCACGGTCTATGCACTGCGATACCATAGGTATCTCCACAGGCGGTGTCGGCTCAACGAACAGCGTGTCCTGCTCATGCCGTCTCCTCAGATGCAGGTCATCCCTGTCTATCACATACTCCACCGACTTCTTATCCTCGCGAATAATCTCCGGCTGCTCTATCATCTCCTCAGTAAGCGTGAGCATCTCATCCATATCCCGATATGCAACATCGTGAATCTTTGTAGAGTACAATGCACCACCAGAGCACGAATCAACACAGAAATGGCAGAAGATGCATTTGCCATAGTCCACATTTGGATAATACCGCCCGTTCCGCGCCTCCTTCATCTGGATCGCATTTGCGGGACAGACAAACGCGCACTGCCAGCAGCTTATGCACTTCTCCGGCTTGAACATGAGATAGCCACGCAGATTGGGAGGCATCTTCTTACGCTCCCGCGGATAAAATACCGTCGCTGTATGTGGATATACCGATTCACTCAGTGATACACCAAAAGCTCGTGCATGCCTCACCACCTTCTCTCCCGCTCCCTGCTCCTTTACTATTACCTTCTTCATAACACTCCACCTCCTCCTGCTACTGATATCGCTATTGATATCACAACCGCAATGAGCGACAGCGAGAGTAAAGAGCTCCATCCAATCCTCAAACCCTGGTCAAGTCTGTATCTTGGGTATATCACGCGAAGCACAAACAACGTGGTCATCACGATCAATGTCTTCAATAAGAACCATACAAGACCGGAGAGCTCACCAAGCATCCCGATTACGGGACCACTACCCCCGCCTAAGAATAATACCGTCATCAATCCACTCAATATATACGCCTTCTCGTAACATATCACGTATATAAGCCCGAACCCGATACCTGAGTATTCCACATGTGGTCCAGCCGCCAATTCCTGGTCCGCCTCTGCAATCTCAAAAGGTAACCGCGAAGTAGCCATCGCCGCACCGATAAAGAACACAATCGCCGCTACCGGATTGAGGAATATCCCCCAGACCGCCTGATTATTCCCTATCTCCACCAGGTCTGAAGTCCCATACAGGATGACCATAGCAATCACCGCAACAACAAACGCTATCTCGTATGCGAAATACATGAATGCCTCCCTCACAGTCCCTATAAAAGCGAACCTGCTGTTTGATGCCCATCCGAGACCGAGGATAAATAGCGGGAACAGGCATACCAGCGCCAGTATTATCTGTATCGCATAAGGTGTCTGTATCGCCACTATACTACCAGCAGGAATGAAGAGCAGCGGTAGAAGTGTAGGAATAAATGTCAAAAATGGGAACTGTAGGAAATAAGGTCTGTGCGCATCCTTATGCACTATCACCTCCTGGAAGAGGAATCGAACAGAGTCTGCAAGCAACTGGATTATACCACCCAGCCACCATACTATCTCATGTGGCCCCACACGCCACTGTATCCTGCCGCAGAGCTTACGCTCTATCCACGGGAAGAATAGCAGCAATATGCCAAGTGTAGCGAAGCCCGGCGAGATTAAAGCGGCAAAAAATGGCTTCCAGAGTATGAACGATACTATAGAGCCGCCCACCGGCAGCTGCGACACCAACCTGAGAACCGGCTCTAAAACCGGTATCTTCACCTGGTTGCTCATTATAGCAGTTATAAGCGCGTTTATTACCTCTTTTATTACCTCTTCCATCTCATATCACCTACCTATCTCCCATCACCCATCACCTATCCGCCTCCGGCGGGAAATAACCAAAACTACCGTAGATAGCCCAGAAATCCGACACTCGTTCTCCCTTCGTTGCCTCTACAATACCCCGCAGGTTCAGCCAGCTCGGGGTCACTATCCGCACGCGATACGGGATATTCGATTCACCATCACTTATTATAGAATACAGGAGTGTGCCCCTTGCCGCTTCTGTAACAGTCGTCCACTCACCCTTCGGTAGTACGAGATTACCATAGACATGGAACAGATGCCCCTTTATATCCTCTGACGCCTCTTTATACTCACCCAGTATCTCTTTATTTATTACCTCCCCCCTTGGTATGCCCTTCAGCGCATCCACTGCTTGCTTTACTATTCGCAAACTCTCCTTTATCTCCTCATACCTGCCCATATACCTGCCGAGACAGTCGCCCGCATCACCGCTCGTAAGCTCCCAATCCAGCTCATCATAAACCTCGTATGGCTCCACTTTCCTCACATCATATTCCACTCCAGAAGCCCTGAGGAATGGACCCACAATGCCACTTCTTATCGCTTCTTCCCTCGTGAGCACACCCACATCCCTCGTCCGCGCTACGAATACAGGATTATAAATGAGTATATCCTCAAACTTCCTCAATCTCCTGTGTATCGCCGATGTGAAGTTATCCACCATCTCTATTACCTCTTTTGATATATCGCGTCTTATCCCACCGGGTATGATATATGAGGGAGTGCATCTCGACCCCGTTGCTCGCACCATCGCCTCCAGTATCATCTCCCTTATCGCCCACGCATACATGAATCCTGTGGAATGCCCGAGGAATAGAGAGAATATACCAGAATCATAGAAGAATGCACCTATCCTCGACAATTCCGCCATTATCGTCCTTATATATGATGCCCGTTCCGGAACTTCAATGCCCAGCGCCTTCTCTATCGTGCGAACATAGCCAAGATGCATGTTTATCGGGTCACTTATATTCGCACGCTCAAAGAGTGGGATATTCTGGATATACAATCTGTTCTCTGCGAGTTTCTCCATCGTTCGGTGCACGTATCCCGGGTCCGGAATGACATCCACGATTATATCGCCTTTCATTCGCAATATCCACCTCAAATGCCCACTACCCGTGTGGTGCGGCCCCACAAGTGCAACAAACTCCTCTTTCGATTCCGCATCCTCAAGCACTCCTGCAGGCAATGGCAGCTCGAGCTCTTCCGGTGGTTTAATCTCCGGCATGTATGGAACGTTATCCTCAAGTATGTAGTGCTCCTCTTCCACCTTGAAATCCTTCCTCAATGGCGTTTGCTTCTGCACCTCAGGCGCAAGAATGAAGTTGTTTGCCATGCCCTCATTACCTGCGAACCTGATGCCAAAGAAGTCATGCATCTCGCGCTCTGAATAGTCCGCACTCGCCCATAGCGATGCGAGACTTGACACCTCAGACTCAGGCTCACCCCCTGCATCACGCCTCAACTCTGTGAAAATTGTTATAATCAGGGGCATGAGGTCACTGCGATAGCCCGAGACCATATATTCAACTATGTACTTCCTCTCATGCGGTACATCTATCACATTCACGTTCTTCACATGGTCAAAACCCAGTTCGGTGCTTAGTTTCCTCGCAAGTTCTTTCAGTGCCTCTGGTGCAGTTCTTATCGCTATTCTATTTATATCCGTGATTGTGATACTCTTATACAGCCCCTCAAGTTCTGTCCTGAGCTTCTTCACCAGTTCAGCACCAAAAACCCAATCTACAGCCCTCTCCACGTCCACCCTGACCAGGGGTGTCGGTGCAACCACCTTTGGACTGGTCGGCACCATCTTCTCCTTGCCCGCTTCCGCCTCGGCAGGCGACGGCAACTCCGCACGCTTGAATTTTATCGTCGTCCTGTCAAGCCCCTCTATCTTATTCTGTACCGCTCTTACACCCCTCAATAGCGCTTCCGGCGTCACCGGACAGCCAGGCACGAAGAAATCAACGGGAACGATGTCAGAAGGGCGGGTTATGTTATAACTGTTCCAGAACAGCCCACCTCGCTCTCCACATGCACCTATCACCTCCACGAACTTGGGATCCGGCATCTGCTCCCAGACAATCCTCAGCGCTCGCGCCATCTTCCTCGTTATCGTGCCTTCAACGATGATAAAATTCGCCTGTCTGGAGATGCCCATATTCAATGTGCCCAGACGTTCGCCATCAAAACCACATGCGAATGCGTGTGCCAGTTCAACGCCACAGCACGAAGTGACAAAATGGCAGGGCCACAGACTCCACTTCACTCCCCAGCGCTTCAACGGGGACAATACCCCTGTCCTCAGAATATGTATGTTCCGATTCCGCTCCTTCTCCTTACCCTCTTCTGCCACCATTATTCCGCACTCCTCAACTTATCCTATCTTAATTTATTTATGCTTAAGCCCCGCTATTTCAAGCGAAGCTTTATAGCCCACACCGATAGCAGGGAGTAATAGCAGTAGCACCAGCAGCATGAGAACGATGAAATCCGGCGAAGGATATGCCGAGAGCAGCAGCAAGACCACTATTATCGGCTCCGCTGCCATGAACATGAACATGAACCCAAAATACTGCATTGGAAGTGTGAATTTTGGATACTTTATCGGCAGATTCCCCGCTTCCCAGCGCGACATCTTCACCTCTGAGGGGTAATACATCGGCAGGATTTTGATTATGATAAGTAGTGCAAAGTCCGTAGCAACACAGACAAGGAGTACCAATCCAATCAGCACCACGTTCTCTATCATTATATCACCACCCCCACACTATTTGCTACCAGTGCGATATTCTTAAAGAACCAATCCACCGGCACGAACAGAACAGTAACCAGCGTTATTATCACCGCAATGAGACAGATGAGATTGACGAGATTCGTTCGCCACGAAACGCCGAGTTCTCCCGCAAGCCTGATATAATATGGAATTGATATAGCGGAATTGATAACCATGATAGCTACCAGCCAGAAGTATTCCATCTTTGCTATGGAGAATAGAATATACAACTTACCCCAGAAACCCATCAGTGGTGGCACGCCAATGAATGAGAAGGCGAGTATATACATGAATGGAGAATACGCCCCTTCCCCCTTTATCGCATTAAAGAAGCCTATTTTTCCCACTGCATTTGCAAATAGCATCAATAAACCACCGGCAATTGCAAAATATACATATTCGTGATTCGCAATCACCACGAAGCTTGATAGGACATACCCCATATTGGCAACTGTGGAATATGCGAGCACTCGCGCCGGCTCTCTCGCCGTCAACGCCCCTATGTTGCCCGTGAACATTGATATAGCTGCGAGCACAGCAGTGAAGAGAACCAATGATGGAGTTATCACATTTGATATGGGGATGAGTATCCATAATGCAGCGACAAAAGGAACTACCTTCGCCAGCGATGCTATAATAGAGATTGGTATCGGGTCACCGGCAGTGAAGACATCGGGAACCCACTCATGCAGTGGCGCCACACCCACCTCAAGTGATAGTCCGAGCACCAGCATCACATATCCTACTGCGTAGATAAAACCAAAGCCATCGGCAGCAGCGCCAGGTGCATGCGCGTGTGCATACAGCAGTATAACAGCTCCAATCAAGAACATTACAGTGGCGAGAACCATGAAAGTTATGTATTTTATACCCACCTCTATATTCGCCTTGCCCGCTCTGAGCATCACCAGTATGTATGTCGGCACAGACACGAGCACGAGCGCAACCAGTACCATAGCGAAATCATGCGTTGTGAATATATACATCGTGGCAAGTGCCATCAAGCCCACCAGACTGTAATCTACACCTTTAATAATGTCCTGTAACGCTGTAAGTGAGAGTAGATTGACGAGAGCGATGGCAAAGATAAAGATGCCATAATAGAGTGGACAGGTCCCAAGTCCTATAAGAATCGCAATCAG
>Ga0190352_1000396_pt1 | contig 10715 bp, 8 predicted proteins | sample 4872131011_MG_FD_161682 | JGI IMG/M metagenome (GOLD analysis project Ga0190352, IMG submission 161682) | Hydrothermal vent microbial mat bacterial communities from Southern Trench, Guaymas Basin, Mexico - 4872-13-10-11_MG | ecosystem: Environmental > Aquatic > Marine > Hydrothermal vents >...
CCGAAGTCGAAGCCTTCGGGTTTTGTTCCTCCCCTTTCGCCGGCGAGGAGATTCTCCGGATGCTCCGATTTGAGCTTGTAAGCTTCCCTCAGAGCCTTCACGGGTATTATTCTCTCCGCTCCGTTTACAAGGGCATTTATTATGCTTGAAGTGCATCGCAACACATCGATTACCACCATTATATTCCCCTGTCTCGCAGCCTCAGCCGTTTCTTTCGCGGTTAGCTCAAGGTTCACCTTAATATTCATGCTGACCACGTGCCCCCCTCGTTCAACTGAATAGTTGTTCCAATAATCTGTTATCTATTATTCAGGCGGGTCGCCCCAATCTGGGATTTTAAGTAATCTTCCTTCTTGAAGAGCTGATTGATGGGCGATTATCCCCGGCGCACAGTAACGCACCGCTTCCCAAACGTTAATCCTCGGTAGACGTTGCTTTTTCACTGAATCTACAAATTCATGAACCAGATATGCATGTGACCCTCCATGCCCTCCTAGATTTGTTGCGAGAGGTTCAGGCAGCCATTCATGATGACGAGTAGGATTCACGATCTGCCTTCCATTCTTGTCTGCCCAAACGGCTCCTGCTAGATTACATTCGAAGCTTCCTTCGGTTCCATAGATTCCGCTTGTTCTTTCGCATCCGGGATGGCCTATGCGGCGAAACTCACATATCAAGGCTGTCGCTCCATTACTCATCGTGAAGAAAGCCGTCTCATTGGAGAAGACGTTTCTGTAAATTGTATCTTCGCGGAACCAATCATCATTTGGATAGATGAATCCTTGTGCTGAAACTTTTATCATATGCGCCTTCATCACTGAGACTGGAAAACAGATTGAATGTGTCGGGTAATGCATCGGTATCCCTCCCGTCTTATCTCTTCCCCAATCTTCTCCCCATCTATTCTTTGCCACTTCTTCCAGCCCATGGCTTAGATCATGGAAGTACTCAGCACGGCAATGTATGAACTCCCCGAAGGCACCCTCCTCAGCTTTCTTCCGGCAGAAAACAGCTTCGGGACGAAAGTAGCTCGTTTCACCATTCATATAGATCATGCCTGTCTCCTTCACTGTCTTCACAAGCATCTCGCATTCCTTGATTGATTGAGCTGCGGGCACGGCGCAGTAGACATGTTTACCAGCCTTCATCGCTTTAATCGCCTGCCTAGCATGCAGCCAAGGTTGGGTAATTATCGCGATCGATTCGATGTCTGATTTGCATATCTCGTCAAGGCTACGATAGGTCTCGGATACATCGTATTTGTCAGCCCAGTATTCCAACCTATCCTTCCTGAGATCGCATAAAGCGAACCGGTCGACATCCGGATGATTCTTGAAGAGACTTATGAAAGACCGGCCGAACATTCCGACGCCGACTAATCCGAGGCTAATACCCATGTTTAATCATCCTTTCCTCTTCACGGTTCTAATTCAAAACCGGGAAATAAGCCTAACCTAGGGCTAAAGCAACTATTTATGAATCCTCCGGGGAAACTATTTTTAAGAAATCACAATCACATATTCTTAAATCCGGTTTGTAAGGCATGTGAATATGAAGAAGACTGGGAATAACCTTAAGATAGGGCTTGAAGTTCACGTTCAGATAACGAGCCTAAAGACTAAACTATTCTGCGGATGCTCCTCAGATTACCGGGGAAAAGAGCCTAACACCCTGGTCTGCCCAGTCTGTTTGGGGCTTCCCGGCTCGCTTCCAGTTCTCAACAAGAGGGCAGTTGAATATGCGGTTATGGCTGCTCTTGCGCTTAACTGTGAACTCTCAAACCGCATGCTCTTTTTCCGTAAGAACTACTTTTATCCGGATCTGCCGAAGAACTTCCAAATAACACAATATGACAGAGCAGGCGGAGTTCCCCTAGCTAAAAATGGCTATTTATACCTAGAGCACGGAGGCGAAAGGAAGAAGATACGGATAAGCAGAATTCATCTCGAAGAGGACCCTGGAAGGCTTGTTCACTTAGGCTCAATTGACCATTCGCCTTACACGCTTGTTGATTACAACCGATCCGGCATAGCCCTTCTAGAGATCGTTACGGCGCCCGACATAAGGTCACCAAGAGAGGCAAGAATCTTCCTTCAGAAGCTTAGATCAATTCTTGAACATCTTGGAATCTTCGACGGCAGTCTTGAAGGCTCCATGCGATGCGATGCGAATATCTCTTTAGCTGGCGGCACAAGAGTTGAGGTGAAGAACATATCGTCCTTTAAGGAGGTCGAGCGGGCTTTGAGCTTCGAGATAACGAGGCAAAAGGGGCTTCTAGAGAAAGGAATACAGGTCAAGCGGGAGACTCGGCATTGGGATGAGACGAGGCGGGTCACAATATCTCTTCGAACGAAGGAGACCGAGCAGGATTATCGATATTTCCCAGAGCCTGACCTTGTTCCGGTTGAGCTGAATAAAGAATTCATTGAGCAGATCAGAGCGCGGATGCCGGAGCTTCCAGATGAACGACTGGAAAGGTTTGTCTCTCAATATGGTCTTCCAAAGTATGATGCAGGCGTCTTGGTGAGCTCAAAGGCCTTAGCGGATTTCTTCGAAGAAGCCGTTAAGCTCTATGATAAGCCTAAAGAGATCAGCAATTGGATGATGAGCGATCTTCTCAGGTATCTTTACGAGAATAATCTTGAACTGCAGGAATCGAAGATTACGCCTAGGAAGCTCGTGGAGATGATAAGGCTGATTGACGACGGGGTGATCAGCGGAAAGATCGCGAAGAGAATACTGCCCAAAGTGATAGTGACCGGAAAGGATCCCAGCGAAATCGTTAAGGAAGAAGGGATGACCAAGATCAGCGACCGCGAATTCCTGGAGAAGCTGATAGCTAAAATCTTCGCTGAGAACCCTAAGGCAGTTAAGGACGCCCTTGCAGATGAGAAGGCTGCTCACTATTTGATTGGACAGTTGATGAAGGCAACACAGGGGAAGGCGGATCCAATCTTGTCAAGCAGAATGATCATGAAACGACTCGAAATGCTTCGAAAGAGCAAAGAAAAAGACTAGGGAGACAAATCTTACAGTTTTTTAATTTATTCATGCCTTTTGGATCTTTCGCTTCAAGTCTCGGGGCTTTCGCGTAATTCTTTGGCTTTCATCTCCGGAGTGTAATCGAAGGTAACTGTTCCAGCTCCCGTCTCTACGCTTGCGAAGTATTTGATCTTGTTCTTTTCACGATACGGAGGATAAAACTCGACGTGAAAATGGTAATAGGGATACCCCTTTCCATCAGTCGGCCTCTGATGCAAAACCATCATGTAAGGAAAACTCATCTCAAAGAGGTTATCAAACTTTCTAAGCACCTTTTTAAGAATAGATGCAAACATGGTCTTTTCTTTCTCACTTAGCTCAGGTAAGGCGCCTACGTGTCTTTTTGGGTATATTTGTACGCCGTACGGCCAATGCGCAAAGAACGGGAGGAAACATACGAAATCCTCGTTTTCACATACAATCCGCGTCATATCCCTCCTTTCCTTCTCAATTACGCGGCAGAACAAGCAGTTTCCAGTACGTCTCCAATATCTTCTGCTTGATGTTAGCTCCCTCTGTATTATCGGCGGAATGAAAGGAAAAGCATATAGCTGCCCATGTGGATGATCAAGTGTAACACCGATTATTCGCCCCTTATTCTCGAAGATGAATACGTACTTGATGTAATCTCGGCTTCCCAGCTCTATGAATCTCTCTGTCCATAAATCGATCACCGCCTTAATGTTCTTGACGCTCAAGTCCGCCAATGTAGCATCATGCTTAGGAGTATAGATTATGATTTCACAGACTCCTTTGGCTGGACGAGACCTGTAGAGCCTATCGGATTTTACGCTGGGCGGTGGGGGTTCAGGCTGTAAAGCTGGAAATTTATTCGGCAAACTTAAAACTGTCCAATCTCCTTCAGGTATCTCTTCAGATCCGGGACAGAATGGGCAGTAGCCCTCCGGCAGCAAGGGACGTTTGCCCCTCTTGCCTGAAACTATGATCCACTGGCTCATTATCGGATCCCATCTGAGCTCCAATGAGCACACCTCACAGATACGTACTCATCCGAATTTATAGCAACGGATGTTTTTTATCTTATCTTTTTCCAATGGAAGAAATTGGGTGCTGAAATATCTCAGTATATCATAAATCTTAAATTCTTGGAATAAGAGACGTTAAAGCTAAATCTTGTTTCAAAAAAGGAAACGTATGATGATTAGGATTGACCGAAGAAAGCATGACTCCGAAAGAGCGGTGGCTGGCAGTTCTTAAACGGAGGAAACCTGACCGTATACCTATGGATTATTGGGCGACACCGGAAGTCACGAAGAATCTTATGAATCATTTATCTATTAACAGCCTAAAAGAGATGTATGAACGACTACACATAGATGCCGTCGTCAGCGTTAACCCAAAATATATCGGTCCACCTATTCCAGAGGATTCTGACATTTTCGGTTGCCGCTACAAAAATGTAAGGCATAGAACGGGCGTATACAGAGAATGCGTGTATAATCCGCTGGCTGATTATGATTCGGTTAGTGAGATCAAAAGGAAATTTGAATGGCCCACCGTCGACTTGTATGACTATTCCGTGATCCCCGACCAGATAGCTGGATACGAAGATTATCCGATTAGAGGCGGCGGGTCGGAGCCGTTTCTGATCTATAAAAACCTGCGGGGACAAAGGCAAGCCTTTCTCGATCTTTACCTCCACCCGGATATTGTGCATTATTGCCTTGACAAATTATTCGAGTTCTGCTACGAGAGTACTAGGCTTATTTACAAAGAGATACCGGGGAAAGTTATGCTTAGCTACATAGCGGAGGATTTCGGCTCTCAAACCGGGCTTCTTTTCTCACCAGATCATATTCGTGAATTCTTTCTTCCAAGAATGAAGAGGATGATGGATTTAGCACATAGTAACGGGGTTTACGTCTTCTTTCACAGCGACGGCTCAATCAGAAAGATAATTCCAGACATGATTGAAGCCGGCATTGATATTTTGAATCCAGTTCAATGGAGATGCAAAGATATGGATCGTGAGTCTCTTAAACACGACTTCGGGGACAAAGTGATCTTTCACGGCGCAATGGATAACCAGCAGACATTAGCATTCGGCTCAGAGGAGGATGTTCGACAAGAAGTTCGAGATAACCTTAGGATACTTGGAAGAGACGGCGGCTATATTTTGGCTCCCTGCCACAATATTCAGCCCATTACTCCGGTGGGGAACATTCTCGCAATGTATGACGAAGGCTATAAGAGAGGCAAAATGATCGATCTATGATTTGATCTTAAAACTAACCTTGCCGCTTAATGATATCACAATCTTCTTCACGTCAGCTATCGAAAAAGGCTTTCAGAAGAGTAGTTTCTTCTCAGCATATTCTTTATTGAAGCATTCCTGTTTCTCTCTTCATACGAAAATTTATGAAGCAAAAATGGAATGTTTTCAAGGAGAACTGAAGAGCTATTCTTCTTCAAAGTTCTCTGGTGAGATATAATCGCCGAATGTCTCTTTGGCTTTTAGCAAGCGTTCACGCTGTTGATCCAGTATTCGAAAGAGCTCCTCCGGTGTGTCAGTAACTTTTTCTCTATAGAATCTTTTCGCCCGTTCAATTTTAGCCAAGTTTTCAGGAACACGAATAGTGAACTGTTTAATGTAGTCTTCCTTTCTGTATTCTTTGTCCAATACCTTTTTGAAGAGCAATTTTAGGTCTTCATATCTGGGGATTAGGCCCGTAGGAGCTTTTAGTGCTCCAACATCTTTATGCACGCGTAATTCCATCCACTTGACCCATACATGTTTATCTTCCGGAGCGTTGAGGTATTCACCTGTCTCCAGATCTCGTAGGAAATAATTAACCCCAAAAATGACCGGTGGCTTTTTGAGCTTCCTTCCGAAAGTCAAATTGTTACGTATATTCTGGCCTAGAGGGATAGAGATGAAGTCTTGAATGCTCATCATGTTTATCTCGGGTACACCTTCTTTACCGATTGTGGCAAAGGTTGTCTCAGTCTCGAGGGCCGCTCCATAACAGATGACCCCGTGTTCCCAGTTAAAGCTCTGCTGGACGGGCACGTAAGCCTTGCTGTCTCGACCGCCATACATTATGCCGCTTAATTCTACACCTGAAGGGTTATCTAATTCTGGGTCGCAATTTTCTAAAGCCCCTAGGGATATTGTGTAACGTGCATTTTTGTGAGCTGGTGGAATCGGATTGCCATGCTCATCGGTTTTTCCCTCCCACCAGCATCCAGTGTAGTTTACTCCGTCCTTTGGAAGTTCACAGCCCATTCCCAGCCAGTAGGGCTTTCCATCCTTAACTAACACGTTTGAGAAGATAACCTCACCCGGGTTCATGAGAGCCTTATAGATTACAGGATCATCTTTGGAGTTTATGCCTTGAAGAATACCGAATATGCCACACTCCACGTTTACTGCACGGGCAACTGAATTGATATCGCGAATGTAAGCGATGTCATCCCCCAATATGGATTCTCCCGGGAGCATAGCTGTAGAAGTCTTTCCGCAAGCACTAGGGAAAGCACCGGCAAAGTAGGTTTTGCGCCCACCCGGGCCGTGTACACCCATAATCATCATGTGCTCAGCTAGCCACCCTTCCTGGTTGGCTTTACGAATGGCAAGGCGAAATGCAAGTTTCTTGAATCCCACCGAGTTACCAGCATACTGGGTGTTAACGCTGTAGATGGTGTTCTCAATGTAATCTATGTATATCCGTTTCTTGTCATATTCTACGCTAACCATATTCTCATCGAGTCTTCCAGCAGAATGCAAAACCCGCAAAAACTTCTTGTGAGACCCCGATTTGCAAAATGCTTCATAGCCAGGCCTAAAGAGAAGGGATTCAGAATGAGCTACATACCACGAGTCAGTGCACTGCAAACCAAGAATTGTGAATACAGAGTTAGGAGGCCCTAAGGAAACGAAGCGGACGATCATTGTGCGCCCTTTCATAGCATCCTTAAGCAAGCCCTTTACTTCTGCTAAGCCTTCCTCCCTCTCAATCTGGTTGAGGGCTTTGCTAAGCTGTTCTCCTTTTGGCACCAGATACTTGGTAGCCTCACGGTCTCTTCCTTGGTCATATGGACCGTCGAAGTGCACTGTATGTCCAGGAATAGCGAGGGGGGTTTCCTCACCGGTCTCAATCGCCTTGCGTCGAATATATTCTATGTCTTCGGAGGAGTCGTTGCAAACGAAGATACTATCTGGATTGCAAAGTTCAGCGCATTCAGCAATGAACTCGTGAACTTTAGGGTTAGGTATCATGCAGAGTTTCTGATAGTCAATTTGGCTTAGTTTTGGTCGCAACATTTCGAGGTGAATATTCATTTCTCTCAACCTGCCAATCTTTCACTTTCATATGTCGCGTGGACTATTCCTGAACTTGGGAATAGTTGAACATTGTCTTTATGTTCAGCTCTGATGCGTGCGATGAGCCCTTCCATGCTTGCTTTGCACCCGCTGAGGGACAGATTATGTAATGTTAATCTTTCCGGTTACGCCGTTATAAGCGGCAACAAGTATCTTTTAAATCTTTCGGAAAAAAATTACGATTTTCGTAGAGAGCCTTCGAAAAACATCTCAAAACCTCGCCCTCCAACAAAAAAATAGTAAGATCAACCAAAAGGTATTATTAATTCGAATGATACAAAGGAAAGATGCGTGTTCATCCGATTAACACATAAGCTGGGAGCCTAATGGTGAAAACCGAAAAGAAGATCAAGGTTGCCTATCAAGGCGAGCCTGGAGCCTACAGCGAGAGCGCCATCTATTCCTATTTCGGATCTTCAGCTCAGCCACTGCCTTGCAGAACCTTCTCCGACGTGTTTAGAAGCGTTGAAATGGAGAAAACGGCATTTGGCATTGTTCCCATCGAGAACTCTATTGAAGGAAGCGTGAACGCGGTTTATGATCTATTCCTCAAATACGACCCGCGGGTCTGCGGCGAGATCATCCTCAAGATCACTCACTGCTTAATAGCAAATCCGGGAACCAAATTAAGCGACATAAAAGTGATCTATTCTCATCCACAAGCACTGGGCCAATGCAGAGCCTACCTGGAAAGTCTAAACTGCGAGTTGATCTCTACGTATGACACTGCGGGAAGCGTGAAGATGATAAAAGAGCAGGGGCTAACCGATGCAGGTGCAATAGCCGGGGAAAGAGCAGCTGAGATCTACAGTATGAATATTCTAGCTCGAGATATAGCAGATAACCCGAACAATTATACTCGTTTCTTCGTCCTTTCAAAGAATGACGCCCCGCCGTCGGGCAATGATAAAACCTCAGTGATCTTTTCGACAAAGCATATCCCCGGGGCTCTCTACCAAGCTTTAGGGGAATTCGCGAAGAGAAAGATCAACCTAACTAAGATCGAGTCTAGACCTACGAAACGGCGGCCTTGGGAATACAATTTCTACTTAGATTTTGAGGGGCACAGAAGCGAGCAACGATGCGCCGAGGCATTGGAAGGCTTAAGAAGCAAAGCCGTCTTCGTGAAGATCTTAGGCTCCTATCCGAAAGCCCCCGAAATATCTGATACTTCATCAACCTTATAGTCTCTGTTTCCCCTCTTTTCAGGTTATTTTCACGATCTGAGGAAGGGATCCCCAAAGTCCCGAATGGTCTTCACGAATTATCAGGACTCCTCGTATCCCTTCTATCGTCTTCGCCTTCTCTAAGCCTCGTTGAATGGATGCTTTCACGTCTTCCCCGATGACGGAGTTACAGATAGCTGTGGCAGCTGCGTCAGCTAAGGAAGCGTTATTCGCCACCACGGTTACGGAGTCTGCCTCTCCGAAGCTTAAGGTACGATCGGTTTTGCTGGAGCTTGTGGCCACACCGATGGGGCAATCTTCTCTTTTTAAACGAAAACCGATTCTGCTTGAGAAGACTGGACTATTAGAGTAGATCGATATGACGATTGGTCTTTCAGTGAAGGCAGCTATCTCTCCGCCGTTCTCAACAATAGCGATTTTTGCTCCTTTCCTACGCATGCATTCTAATCCGATGTCTGCTAATGCTCCTGCAACCGAAGCCATCGGTCCGACATTGGCTATGCTTGAAGCCATTGCCATGATCTTGACGATTCTAGGAGCCTCTGAAGACAGAGGTATCGGTTTTAATGCATATCGGAATCTCGGATGCCTCTTGATGTATTCGACTAAATGCTTCCTGTGCCTCTTTATCTCTGTTACCGCAGTGTTTAGAGCTTCTTTGCTGTCACATCTTATGTGGATCTTAGACTCTCCTATTACAAAGTTACTTTCATGATTTCCGTTCAATCTCTTCCCGCCTAAATGCTAAAGCAGAGTTATCGCTTTAACCGGACAGGCATTTACACACGTTCTGCATGCAACGCATTTTTCTTCATCAAATTCTAAGGTCCAGTCTGGTCCGAACCGAAGTGCACGTGTCGGACAAGGCGATATGCAAGCCCCACAGGAAGTGCATCTATCATAATCTATCTGGAGAACTTTCGTAACCTTTTGAACACGCACGCCGGCTTCCCTGAACATGGCGAGAATCTCCTCAAGCCTCTTGCCGGTCGATGGAATCGAGACTACGAGTTCTCCTTTCTGTGCATTGACCTTCGCTTCCAAAATGTTGATCAGAAGCCCAGTCTTAGCTATAATCTCAGCTAAGACTGGTTTCTCGACGACTTCCGGGGAATAGATCAATCTGACTCTCATATTGTAAGCCTCCTCCCAACTAGTCTTCTGGAGATATCATCCGTTGTTATGATGCCGGAGACCTGTTTCGCCTCGTCTATAACGGGCAGTCCGGAAATATTGTGCTGAGCCATTCTCCGAGCAACAACATCGATCGATTCGTCTTCTCGAGCCGTGATAACTTTTCTCGTCATTATCTCTGAGAGCACATTTCTGTCATTTGCGATGGCCTTTGCCAAATCCCAAGAAGTCACAATTCCGATGAGCTTGCCGTCTCTGTCAATCACGGGTAGATGATCAATCCCCTTAGCAACAAGCTTTCTCGCAACTTCCTTCACTTCATCATCCGGCTTCGCCGTGATAACTTCTCTTCTCATCACATCTCGGACTCTTAGCTCCTTTCTCCTTATCCGCAGGGGCTTGAATTCTCTTCTTCTTGGAAGGGGCTCAACGGGCTTGGTTAGGAAAAATCTTCCTTCAAGAATCCATTTCTTTAGAACCTCAGAGATCTCACGAGCCATCTTGTAACTTGAAAGGGAAGAAGATGGGACCTCCTTATCGCCTATGGTGACCTTTCCGCTTCTCAGATCCGCATAGGTAACCCGGCTGACTATAGGCCTCAGATCAGGTCTAGACGGCACACCGTAGTCGCGTATATTCACTGTGATCTGATCGTCACGTAAGGCAGCGGTGGATGCAACGTTCTCGTTGATTATCGGGATGGGAATGCCGACACCGACATAAAGAGTGACACCATATCTGTAGAAAGAGGCTCCTCTCAAGTATCTGCTGTTCATCTTTTTCAGGTCTCCCCGAACCATCAAGGTGCCGAATCCGCTTTGTGGGCTATGTTGGGTTCCCTCCCCTATGATGTAGCCGACTCCTCCTCCGAGAAAGATCCTTGTTCCTATTCCTATCGTCTCATAATTCCAGTCCTTACAAAGGGGGTTTAGCTGCCCAGCCCCTGAGAAGGATACATTCCCGTAATTCGGAAGAAGCGTACCCATGTATGTGTAGATTACGCGGTC
>Ga0190352_1000399_pt1 | contig 10643 bp, 8 predicted proteins | sample 4872131011_MG_FD_161682 | JGI IMG/M metagenome (GOLD analysis project Ga0190352, IMG submission 161682) | Hydrothermal vent microbial mat bacterial communities from Southern Trench, Guaymas Basin, Mexico - 4872-13-10-11_MG | ecosystem: Environmental > Aquatic > Marine > Hydrothermal vents >...
CAAGGTGGAGGAGAAGACCGGGACCATCACCGTAAGGGATGTGGAAAAGAACATAGAGAAGGTGGATGAGCTTATCAAGAAGATGGACACCTTAGAAGGCCAACTGATAACGAAGAAGTATTTCTTAAAATATCTTAGCCCTTCTGAGGCCGCCTTTTCTCTTGAGGGCATAATAACCGACTATGGCAAGGTGCAAATTCCTGCCTCAAAAAAAGAGGAAAAAGAGAAAGAAGATTATGTCGTAATTCCCGAGGAAAATCCGAGCAAGCCAAAAGGTACCGGTTCTAAAAGAGATGAAGCTAAGACCATAGATAGAAATGTAATTTACGTGACTGACCTGAAAAAAAACATCCCTTTAATTGATCAGGCAATAGAGAAGATGAACAGCCCATCTTACGGCGAGCAAATAGCTACAAAAACCTTTTATATCAAAGAAGGTTCCTTAGAACAGGTGGCGATAGCCATAGCTAATATGCTCGGGATAAGCACGGACCAGATTCAGGGAATCAAGACGGGGGAGGAAAAGGTTAAATGGATGAAGATAGAAATTAGTCCACCTTCAATCGATTTAGGAAATATAGGAGCATTGGGGAAGAAGTAGAAATTTGAGGAGTGAAGGATATGAAACGAATAGAAATAATAGGTATAGGTGTAATTTTTCTTCTTTTCTTTAATTTTAGGGCTTTTGGTCAACAGCCCTCCATTTTTGTAGATACATCTACGGGTAGGATAACTGTTAAGGCTACCAGAAAGCAGCTAAAGGATATCGAGGAGTTGATCTCTCAATTTCCCACTAAAACACGACAGGTTCAAATCAAGGCAAGAATATTGGAGATGAGTGAAGAGGCTGCTGAGGAATTCGGCACATACCTGCAGAGACTTACCGGGGTTAAAGTTCCCCTTGGTGAGACTGCAGGGGAGGGAACCACGATACAATATGGTCCCGAAAGCCTTGCCGAACTGGAAGAAGGAAAAGGAGCGATCTTGATCAACTTCTATAGATTAGTGGCCGGAGAGGAAAAATTTGAGGCTATCTTGAATATGCTCATCAGCCAGGGAAAGGTCAAAGTTCTTTCCGAACCCCAGGTAACCACCATGAGTGGAGAGGTGGCGGGAATCTATGTAACTCAAGACATTCCATATCTTTCTGAGATAACTTATACGACCGTCGGCGAGGAAAGAGTTCCTGAATATCATTATGCTTATGCTACGGTAGGAGTTATCCTCGAGGTGCTGCCCAAGATCGTAGGAGAGGATCTAATTCAAATGTCGGTTATTCCCATAGTGGGAGATTATGAGATTAGCGCCGAATTTGGCGCCGATAAGCCAATCTTCAAACGTCAGGTAGCCCCTACCAATATCACCATAAAGAATGGAGAACCTCTTATCATCGGAGGATTGGTTCAGGAAAAAAAGGATAAAAAGGAGACCCGCTTTCCCATTCTCTCTGATCTTCCTGTGCTGGGGAATCTCTTCAAGAGCTACAGAGAGGTAAGAACCAGCAGACATCTGGTCATCACCATAAAACCCCATATACTTAGCCAAAGGGAGATAAAGGGGAGAACAAAGAGGATCTTTACCTTTAAATATGCCCTTGCTGAGGAGATGCCCTTCCGTATAAAGGAACTCCTCTCTCCGGAGGGCACGATAGAGGTAAATCCCAAAGAGGCTCCTCCTAACTCAATTCTGGTAAGAGACAGTGAAGATAGAATAGAGATGGTTCAGAAGATGCTCAACAGGATAGGTACTTTTGAAGAGCAGCGAAGACAGAAGACCTTTCATCTTACCTTTTCCTCAGCTTACGAGGCAAAGGAGGTTCTTTCACCTTTTCTTTCTCCTAAGGGCTCCATTTATGTAGATGAAAAGACAAATAGCATCACCGTAGAAGATGGAGCATATCAATTGATGAGGATGGAAAAGGCCTTAACATCTCTGGAAAAACACAACCAGATACCTCAGAGAAAGATCTTTCATCTAAAATACGCAAAAGAAGAGGAGATAGTTCCTCTGTTGGAGAGGCTTCTTTCCCCTCAGGGAAAGATTGAGATTCTGGAAAATAGCCTCCTGGTCTTGGATAATAATTGGGTAATTCAGCGTATAGCCAAGGAAATCGAAAGGCTGGACACCTTTGAGACCTGGAAAAAAACGGGAACCTTTCCCTTAGAATACGTGGATGCGGAAAAGCTTTCCCGTTCAGACAAATTTAAAGAAGCTTTTTCCTCTCTTGTCTGCGATAAGGCTACTGTAAAAGTATCAGCTGAAAAAAATGAGCTGGTAATTACTGCTTTAAGGTGGCGTCTTCCAGAGATAAGAAAGTTGGTGAAAAGTTTTGACGTCTATCAACCTCAAAAGGCTGTCTATAGGTTAAATTATTCCTTAGCTTCCTCCATGGTCGAAAAACTTAAACCTTTTCTTTCTGACAAGGGTCAGATCGAGTTTGACGAGGAAGAAAACAGCCTTTCTATAACGGACTCTGAGTATCGCATCGAGCTTATCAAAAAAAGACTATCTCAACTGGATACCTTTGAGAGGGAAAAGAAAAGGGAAAAAATTCGCTTAAAATATATGACAGTCGCTCAGGCGGTGAGGTTAATAGAGGCCATAAAATCTCCTCAAGGAAAAATTGAGGAGAAAAATGAGGAAAGAAAGGAGATCCTGATAGAGGAGGCATCCTATCCTCTGCAAAGAATTAAGAGGATAATTGCTCAAATGGACACCCTTAATGATTCCAAAACGTAATCAGCGCTTATTTTTCGCCCAGGAGATACGACTAAATTTTCTCAAGGATTAAAGGAGGACAAAGCTAAGATGAAAAAGTTGAGGATTGCACTACCCAAGGGTAGTTTAGAGAACACAACCATTGAGCTATTCCAACGAGCTGGCTATAAGATCATAAGGAAAGAGAGGTCCTACACTCCCTTTATCGACGACAGTGAACTGGAGGTCTTGTTGATTAGAACTCAGGAGATACCATTGTATGTGGAAAAAGGGGTTTTGGATGCAGGTTTGGCTGGAAATGACTGGATCCTGGAAAGAGGGGTAGAGGTGCAAAGGGTGAAGGAACTGGTTTATTCCAAGCAGGGATTGGGTAAGGTAAGGTGGGTGCTGGCTGTTCCTGTCAACTCAGACATAAGGAAGGTAGAGGATCTGGAGGGAAAAAGAATTGCCACCGAACTGGTTGAGGTGACCAAAAGATACCTGAAAGAAAAGGGAGTCAGGGCAGAGGTGGAGTTTTCCTGGGGAGCGACAGAGGTAAAACCTCCGCATTTAGTGGATGCCATTGTCGAGCTTACGGAAACGGGAAGATCTCTTAGGGCCAATAATCTTCGCATAGTGGATTCTGTATTGGAATCCACGACGTGGCTTATCGCCAATAAACTATCCTGGAAGGACTCCTGGAAGAGGGAAAAAATAGAGAATCTGGCTATCTTGTTAGAAGGAGCGGTAAATGGATTGGGGAAGGTGGGATTAAAGGCGAATGTACCTGAGAACAAATTAAAAAAAGTACTTAACCTTTTGCCTGCTTTGAGGAAGCCTACGATATCGAAGCTCAGCGAAGAGGGCTGGTGGGCGGTGGAGATAGTACTGGATGAGGTCCAGGCGAGAAGTTTAATTCCTCAGATTAAAAAGGCAGGGGGAGAGGGAATTGTAGAATATCCCCTGAATAAGGTGATATATTAAGTCTAAAAGAGGAATTAAGGAATTATGGTCAATAAGCCTTCGGCAGCCAAGGCCTTAAAGTTCTTTCTGAGCGATGTTTATAATAACCTCGGAAAGGTCATCCTCACTAACTTAGTCTGGACAGCTTGTTTTCTTCCCTGTCTTCTCATCGGGATGCGAATCAAGCAAAATTTTTCTCCTTTAACCTTTTTGATTCTGGTGGGCAGCTTTCTCTTGACCTCACCGGCCTTAGGAGGGACATTTCATTTAGCTCGAAAGATTGTCCTGAACGACCCTTACATAGAGGTAGGGGATTTTATCGAGGGCGTTAAGAAATATTGGAAGAAAAGCTTGTTTTTACTCGCCATTTCCTTGATAGTTCCCGTGCTCATCGCAGGAGCACTGGTCTTTTACGGCGAGATGGCCAAAAGCTTCTCCATAGGCATCATATTATGGGCATTGAGTCTTTGGGCCTTTATCTTCTTTTTGTTGATGCAGATTTATCTTTTTCCCCTTATGGTAACTCAAAAAAAGATGGGTCTTCGCAATCTCTTGAAGACCTCTTTGCTTTTGGCCTTAAATAACGTTGGATTTACGGTGATAGTTGTTCTGGTGGAGCTTGTTCTTCTTTTCCTGTTTTCCATCACCGGGCTCATCTTTATAGGAGGAGCAAGCGCAATTGCTCTTCTGCAGATTAACGCTTTCGTCGAGCTTTCCAAAAGATACACCGGCGAGGAGATAAGGAAGGAGCGAAAAAGGGAACCAAAAAGCGTAGGGCAACTTTTGCGAGAAGTGTTCTTTCCCTGGAAATATGAATGAAAGGAGGATTAAGATATGAAGAGAGGTATTGAAAGAGTCTGGGCAAGACAGATTCTGGATTCCCGAGGAAACCCCACGGTGGAGGTGGAGGTGACACTGGAAGATGGGACTGAGGGTAGAGCAGCTGTTCCTTCAGGAGCTTCTACAGGAGAACATGAGGCGATAGAGTTGAGGGACGGAGGTAAGGAATGGATGGGTAAAGGGGTAAGCAAGGCAGTGAAAAACGTGAACGAGGTCATCGCTCCAAGGATTAAAAAGCTGGATGCTACCCATCAGACTGAAATTGATAGATTAATGATTGAGTTAGATGGGACACCTAACAAACAAAAATTGGGGGCAAATGCTATCTTAGGTGTGTCCTTAGCCGTAGCAAAGGCAGCTGCTAACTCCTTGGGACTTCCTTTATACAGGTATTTAGGTGGAGTGGAGGCGAGGATAATCCCCGTTCCTATGATGAACGTGTTAAATGGTGGAAAACACGCCGACAACAACGTAGATCTACAGGAGTTTATGATTATGCCCATAGGAGCCTCTACCTTTAAAGAGGCCCTGCGCATCTCTACTGAGGTCTTTCACAATCTGAAGATGGTCTTAAGGGAAAAGGGGTATAATACGGCAGTAGGAGATGAGGGAGGCTTTGCTCCTAACCTCTCCTCCAACATGGAGGCCTTAGAGGTGATTATGAAGGCGATAGAGAAAGCTGGATATAAAGGGGGACAGGATGTTGCTTTGGCCCTGGATCCGGCTGCCAGTAGCTTCTACGAGAACGGAAGGTATATCTTAAAGGCGGAGAAAGAAAAGGAGAAAAGCTCTCAGGAGATGATTGATTTTTACGAGGAGATAATAGACAACTTTCCCGTCCTTTCCATTGAGGATGGATTAGCTGAGGATGACTGGGAAGGGTGGAAGATGCTGACTGAAAGGTTAGGAAAGAGGATTCAGCTTGTAGGAGATGACCTTTTTGTGACGAACACCTCTCGGCTCAAAAAAGGAATAGATTTGGGTGTGGCCAATTCCATTCTTATCAAGCCAAATCAAATCGGGACACTTACCGAGACCATTCAGGCCATTGAGTTAGCAAAAAGATATGGCTATTCTGCGGTGATCTCTCACAGATCAGGAGAAACCGAGGATACCACCATTGCGGACTTAGCGGTGGGAATGGGAACGGGGCAGATCAAAGCCGGTTCTTGTTCACGGAGTGAGAGAATAGCTAAGTATAACCAGCTTCTGCGGATAGAGGAAGAGTTAGGAGATATGGCCGTTTACGCTGGCAGAAGTGCGTTAAAGGCGAGCTGATAGCCTGGTACCGTAGACAAGGAGAGGAGAAATAATGCACAGGATTACCTTAATTCCCGGAGATGGAATTGGTCCAGAGATAACGGAAGCTGCAAGGCGTTGTGTGGAGGCAACCGGAGTAAAGGTGGAATGGGAAGTAGTGGAGGCTGGAGCCTCGGCACTGAAAAAATATAACACTCCCCTGCCCCGGCAGGTCCTCGAGTCCATAAGGAAAAATAAGGTAGCCTGGAAAGGTCCTATTACCACACCCATAGGAGGGGGATTTCGAAGCGTAAATGTGGCCTTAAGAAAAAGCCTGGATTTATATATCTGTCTTCGTCCCTATAAGTATTACCCCGGGGTGAGGAGCAACTTTAAGGACGTGGATATAGTGGTGATAAGGGAAAATACGGAGGACCTGTATGCCGGGGTTGAATTTGAAGAGGGTAAAGAGGAGACAAGAAGGTTTATCGAGTTCATTCAGGAACAAAAGGGCATTAAGATAAAGGAAGATTCGGGAATCAGCATCAAGCCCATTTCTCTGTCTTCCTCCAGAAGAATAGTAGAGGCTGCTTTCCGTTATGCCATTGAAAATGGTAGAAAAAAGGTCACAGCTGTACATAAGGCTAACATTATGAAGTTCACCGATGGGCTGTTCTTAAAGGCGGCTAAGGAGGTGGCGAGAAGATATGAGGGAAGAGTAGAGTTTGAGGATAGATTGGTCGATAACATGTGTATGCAGCTGGTCCAAAAGCCTCAGAACTACGATGTTCTGGTGCTTCCCAATCTATACGGAGACATCATCTCGGATTTATGTGCTGGCCTGGTGGGAGGATTAGGAATAGCTCCAGGAGCGAACATAGGGAAAGAATATGCCCTTTTCGAGCCCACTCACGGAAGCGCTCCCAAATATAAAGGAATGAACAAGGTCAACCCCACGGGGATGATACTCTCCGGAGTTCTGATGCTCCGATTCTTAGGAGAAAAAGAGGCCGCTGATAGGTTGGAGAGGGCAGTGGCTGAGGTCATTCAGGAGGGAAAGGACGTTACCTATGATCTTAAGCCCACCCCTGATGATCCCACAGCTGTAGGGACAAAAGAGATGGCCGAGGCCATTATAAAGAAGATAAGGTAGTCCATCAAGCCTTGTATTTTTTTATTTTTAAGCTAATATGTAGGTAGAAAAGCTTAGGGAAAATAAATGGCTGATCAAAAACCTAAAAGGCCGGTAAAAAGTGGAAAATTTGCAAGGAACATGTTTATTCTCTTCATAGTGTTCCTGATTTTTATCTCCATTTTAAACTTTGTCCGCCTCAGTCCGGGGATAAAGGAGACAACTCTCTCTTATAGTCAGTTCTTGAGGATGGTAGAGGAAGGCCAAATTCGTCAGGTGACGATAAAAGGCCATTCCATAGAGGGAAAAGTTGATGAGAGGATGCAATTTCGAACCTTTGCCCCCGATGATCCTGAGCTGATTAAGATTCTGCGGGAGAACAACGTCGAGGTCGAGGTACAGCCGGACAGTTCTCCCTGGCTGGGCAGCTTTCTGGGAGGAGTACTCCCTGTCTTAATCTTTTTGGGCATCTGGATCTACATCATCAGACAAATGCGCGCTTCAGGCAGTCAAGCCTTTTCATTTGGTAAGAGTAAAGCGAAGCTGGTCACGGGAGGAAGGGTCAACGTTACCTTCAAAGATGTAGCAGGGGCAGAGGAAGCCAAGCAGGAGCTCAGGGAGATAATTGAGTTTTTGAAAAATCCCCAGAAATTCCAGAGGTTAGGGGCAAAAATCCCCAAAGGAGTGCTCTTGGTAGGTCCTCCCGGATGTGGTAAAACTCTCTTAGCAAAGGCTGTCGCGGGAGAAGCTGGCGTGCCTTTCTTCAGTATCAGTGGCTCGGACTTCGTGGAGATGTTTGTCGGAGTAGGAGCATCCCGGGTTAGAGACCTTTTCGAGCAGGGAAGAAGAAATGCTCCCTGTATTATCTTTATTGATGAGCTGGATGCGGTAGGCAGACAGCGCTTCGCTGGCATTGGAGGAGGACATGATGAAAAAGAACAAACCTTAAATCAGCTCCTGGTGGAGTTAGACGGTTTCAGTCCTCGAGAGGGAGTGATAGTTATAGGAGCGACTAATCGGCCTGATGTATTGGATGCTGCTCTTCTCAGACCCGGCAGGTTTGATCGACGAATTACCGTCAATGTCCCCGACATAAAAGAGAGAGAAGAGATCTTTGCCCTTCACATGAGAAATAAGCCAGTGGCTAAGGATGTCGACGTCAAGGTTCTGGCGCGAAGAACCCCTGGCTTTGTAGGGGCGGACATAGAAAACTTAATCAACGAGGCTTCTCTGCTGGCAGCGCGGAAAAACAAGGATGAGATTGGCATAGAGGAGCTGGAGGCGGCCATCGATAGGGTAATCGCAGGGCCGGAGAAGAAGTCTCGTGTTATGCAGGAAAAGGAAAAAAGAATCATCGCTTATCATGAAAGTGGCCATACCTTGGTGGGTAATCTTCTACCCTTTGCTGACCCCATATATAAGGTTTCCATAATTCCTCGGGGTTCAGCTGCTTTAGGATATACCTTACAGCTGCCATTGGAGGACAGATACCTGGCTACTAAGTCGGAGCTGATGGACAAGCTCACCGTTCTTCTCGCCGGCAGGGCCAGCGAGGAGCTGATGTTCAATGAGATAACCACAGGGGCTCAAAATGACCTTCAGCAGGCTACCTCCATTGCGAGAAAGATGATTTGTGAATACGGGATGAGCGAGAAGTTAGGACCGGTGTCCCTGGCAGAAAATCACGAGGTATTCTTGGGTCGGGATTTTCTCAAGGAGAAAAGCTACAGTGAGGAGCTGGCTTTTGATATTGACAGAGAAATTCGCCGAATAATCAGAGATTGTTATAAGAGAGCGATGAAGATCTTAGAGGAAAATAAGGACAAGCTAATCCAGTTAGCTGAGGCTTTGGAGGAAAAGGAGATCCTGGGAAAGGAGGAGATAGAGAAGATAATAGGCAAAAAGATATCCCCAAAAGCTACACTTAAAGATGAATCCCAGAATATTGACCGTAAGGGATGAGGAGGAGATCAAGGAAGAACTGGAGAGAATAGGCGTCAGCGAAGAAGGAAAGCAGATTTTGAAGGGGAAGGGGTCTTTTTATCTTATTAAGCTGGAGGGTCTTTCCTCGCAAGCAGCTAACCTTCTCAAGCAGGAGATGCTGGCGATAGGAGGAGATGTAGCTGTTAAGAAGGAGGTCGTCTCCTTCACCGTTAAAAGGAGCGACGTTCTCTTGATGGGAACGGAAGCGCACTACAGGAAAATCATTCCCCGATTAAGAAGACAGCCGTTTGACCTTGCCATAGTTTCCAGCCAGATAAAGCAAACCCTCGATAACTTCAAGAAGGACAATTTTACAATTCCCTTAGGGGGCAAAATATTAAATCTTGCCAAAAAAACAGCCATAATGGGGATATTAAATGTAACTCCTGATTCCTTTTATGACGGGGGAAGATATACTTGCCAGGATGAGGCCTTAAGGCGTGTGGAGCAGATGATTGAGGAAGGGGCAGATATAATCGATGTAGGAGGGGAATCAACCCGTCCAGGCTCTGAAAGGGTGAGCCTAAAGGAGGAGATAAAGAGGGTTATTCCCATTATAGAAAAAATAAGGGAAAACTTTGATGTTCCCATCTCCATTGATACCTATAAGGCAGAGGTAGCAAGGCAAGCTATAGAAGTAGGAGCAAACATGGTCAACGACATAAGCGGGTTGAGATTTGATCCGAAGCTTAAAAAGGTGGTAGCTAAGTGCGATGTGCCGGTGGTGATAACACATATAAAGGGAACTCCGAAAGATATGCAGGATAATCCTCAGTACAGATGTCTGATGGGTGAGATAATTTCTTATCTCAGAGAGGGCATAAAGATGGCCGAGGAGGCAGGAATAAGTTCTGATAAGATCATCATTGATCCGGGAATTGGCTTCGGCAAGACCACCGAGCATAACTTGAGAATTATAAAAAGGCTCCCTGAGCTGAAAAGCTTAGGAAAGCCCATTCTCATCGGGGCCTCCCGAAAGTCCTTTATCGGAAATGTCTTAAAGCTGCCTGTCTCAGAGCGTTTAGAGGGGAGTTTAGCTATAGGTTCTCTTTCCGTATTCCAAGGAGCTAATATAATCAGGACTCATGATGTGAAGGAGACTCGCCGCGTGGTTGATCTGATAAGAGCCGTTATGAAGAGCTGAGATATTTGAAAGGTTATCCTATGATTATTATGGGGATAGATCCAGGGACAGCCATCACGGGATATGGACTGCTTAAGACATCGCCTTTGGAAGATGATGGGAAAAGATGCCCGCAGGTAATAGATTATGGCTGTATTCGCACTCCAAGTACTGAGGAGATGGCGAAAAGGTTAAGAATTATCTATCAAAAGGTGAGCGAAATCGTTCACAAGTATCACCCTGAGGAAGTAGCCATCGAACAGGTTTTTCTCAACAAGAACAGCAAGACCGCCCTTTCAGTGGGACAGGCTCGAGGAGTGATTATGCTGGCCGCCTCCTCTGAAGGAGGCAAAATCTTTAGCTATACTCCTTTGGAGGTAAAACAAGCTATAACCGGTTATGGAAGAGCTAAGAAAAGACAAGTCCAGCATATGATTAAAAAGCTTCTTTTTCTGCCAGAACTTCCCTTCCCGGACGATGCTTCTGATGCTATCGCTGTAGCTCTTTGCCACTATCATTCCCGAAAACTGAAGGGCTTAGCAAAATCCTAAGTTCGTTCCCTCCTTAAGGCTTTTTCTGTTCCACCTTTCAACAAACTACAAGAGTTGACAAATCCACAAAACAGGATATATTAGGTTTTAATCTCAGCCCTTTTTTGAGGGATAG
>Ga0190352_1000402_pt1 | contig 10532 bp, 9 predicted proteins | sample 4872131011_MG_FD_161682 | JGI IMG/M metagenome (GOLD analysis project Ga0190352, IMG submission 161682) | Hydrothermal vent microbial mat bacterial communities from Southern Trench, Guaymas Basin, Mexico - 4872-13-10-11_MG | ecosystem: Environmental > Aquatic > Marine > Hydrothermal vents >...
ATACTGTAGTATTCTACCATCTGCCTTATTCGTGTCATCAACGGGTGTCCCTTTTATTTTGTCAACGGAAGCATTTGCCACTGTCCCCGATATATCACCACCTTGTGTTTCTGTGCCTGCTGTGTGTTTCTTATTAACTGCATCTGCAATATCCGCTGCAGTCGCCGAGTATGTGCCATCATCTACACTCTCTGCTTTGTCTACTATTCCATCATCATCAGTGTCGTAAGTTGATTTTAGCATATCACCAGAAGATGTAGCACCACTTATACCTACATTAGCTATTACTTTCCAATTATTGCCATCACTGACTATTATAATTCCATCATAATCTTCATCTAAACCAGTATAAGGAGAGCTATCATCTATTGTTTCTCCGCTTTGAGTTTCTATTGTTATGGTATTACCACTGCCTATAGTTAATGCTTTAATTATAAATTGTTTCCCTTCTAATTCTGAAGCAGAAGGTAAAGTAACTGTAACAGAATTAGAAGAAGCGTCTATTAATATAATTCCATCATCAGAAGTAATTTCGCTATCACTTGTAATCACTTTTACTGCATCATAAGTAGAAGATTGATAATCTAAAGTGTATTGATGATTATAAACAAAAAAATTCTTTAAATTAGTATCTGAACTTGAACTAGTAATATAATAATCTCCTTCATAAGCTGTTTGACCAGTATTTCTTATAGTAACATAAATTGAATCATTATAACTACACCAAGCCCAATCTTCGTTAGTTACTTGAGAAGAACTTAAAGCCAATAATCCTATTACAGAGTCTCCAGGAATTACATAATACGCCTTTGCTGTAGTAACTGGGGTTGTAGAGGTAGAAATTCTAATCCAATATTTGCTAACTCCATTTACACTGGTAGTAGTCCAATCTGAAGGAATAGTCCAACTTATTTTTCCATCACTAATAAAATTAGAAGTGTTATCTGACAAATTATTATCGTTAGCAGTTAATTGTTGCCAACCTGTTCCCGAACCACCGTTATAATACTCTATCACTAAATTATAATTACTTCCTCGTGTATGGAATTCAAATTTTACACCTTTAAATGTAGAATCTGAACCCAAATACAAATAATCTGAAGTAGAATCCATTAATTCAAATTCAGTTCCTCCTTCAGTTCCAGCTTCAGTAGTATTATCAATATATTCTGCTCCACTATCGCCGTTATACAAATAAACTTTATCAAAAGTAGTAGCTGATTCAGAATTTGCTTCCCCTCTATTTTCTACTAATTTATCATCAAAATATAATTGATTTAAACTACTATAACTATAATTAGAAGGAGTATATTTCCAAATTGAATAACCCGATTCTGCATGTAAGTGAGTCCAATTCACATAAGTTGAAACAGTATTTCCTAATCCTACATTTCTTAAAAATCTTCTATCAATATACAAATTACTGTATAAATTATCTATTTCGTTTTTATTAAAAAGAGCTTGTTTATAAACTCCTTTTAATACTAAAATATAAGAACTTAAATCGTCAATTTTATCAGAGGTAGGTAAATTTGAATTTATTTTTTTGATGTCGTCTATGTTCATTTTTTTATAACTTGCCTCACTTTAATTATTTTAAGTATTTTAATATCTCACATAAATCAGTGAATTTACTTCGTTCATACTTTTATTTATAACTTTTTCGTTGTTTGATTTATTTTTCATCAATTTGTTGACAACTTTTCTTTTTACTTTTACTTCTATTGTCTCTCCATACTTTATTCTTGTTACTTTCATGTTTAATCTCCCTGATAATGTCTTAAAAATATGACGTAGTTTATATTTTCTACTCCTTGCGACCCAACAGTATATACTGTTCTGTAAACAGAGTCACTTTGGTCATAAACAAGATAAGAAGAACCAGCAAAAATATTGATTTCATCAAATGAACTTGCTTCTCGCTTGTCCCAAAATGCTATAGGATAAACCGACACCAATCCATCATAAGCAGTAGGAGTAGATTTATCTGGAACCCAAGTAGTTAATATTCCCGTGCTTTCGTTTCTCGTATAAAAACTAAAAGAATTATTTACAAACCAAGATTGTATCCAAAAATCATTATCTACGTTCAAATTATATACCGTTAAATCTACATTCATTATAAAAGGAGTAGCTAACACACCGATGTCTGCTTCATCATAACTACTTTCCCCACTTGGCGTTATATCAATAGTTTTTTGATAAGTGCTACCACTGGTTCCCGATGAAGGCATTACTACTCTGCCTCCATCATATAAAGATATTATATCAGGAGTAATCAGTAATTCATTTCCCGAACCGTCTTTTACTTTTAGTCCGTAACTCATTTACGTTCCTCTTAAAAATATCATATATTGAACTTCTTTCACTCCACTTGAACCTATGGTATAAACTGTTTTAAGAGCATTATCACTTGCATCGTATACGATGTATGCCATAGCTGCCCATATTCTAACTTCGCTAAAAGTAGTTTGAGTGTCGGGATAATCCCAGCTTGCTACAGGAAATGCTGACGCTATACCATCCCAAGTGTCCGACGAACCTACTGTTAATGACCCAGCAGACCATGGTGTCATAACTCCCGTTGTAGGATTTTTAGTATAATAAGTGGCATTGTCATCGGCATACCAACTGAAAGGATAAACATCATCTGAACCATCAACATCCCCCACCGTTACTATACTTGCTTTAAAAACAAACTTTGTAGGATAAACTATCACTCCTATTTCATCTTCATTATAGGTGGCTCCTAAGGAGATGTCCTCACCATAAGTATTGTCGGCATTTAGAGAATCGGGCATAGTTAAAGAACCCGAACTCAATATTTTCCCTATTTTAACCGTGATAGTTGAATATTTGCCACTGCTATCATATACTTTTAGTCCGTATCCCATTATGCAAACTTCTTTCTACAAATCATATAGTCTACAGTTTCAATACCTTGATTTCCTATAGAATATACTATTTTATTCTCTTCGTCGTTGCTTGATGCAGGTCCCCAGGCTCGTAATTCCCGTGTAACATGTTCAGAATAGGTGTTGTAATTCCATCTTGCTTGTGCCGAGCCACCTGCAGCAACTTTTATTCCAGTAACTCCTCTCCAATGACCACATTTATAAGTAGTTATTCCCTCATCAGTAGGACAAGGGTCGTAATTTCCACTCCAATCTCCACTAAAAATTTCATGCCATGCTCCTCCGTAATATAAACTTACTGCATAATGACCATTAGCATAATTTCCACCATTCAATATCGAGTAAGGTCGATGGTATAACTCAGCTTTAGTTATTGTTCTTGGTGAAAAAGAAACCTGTGCTGAATAACTCCAAGAACAACTATTGCCTAAAGAAACACCGCAGCCTTGTCCATACCAAGTATTTGCATTGCCATCTTTTATATTATTAACAGTGTTTCCATTGCCTCCTCCAACTCCTCCACTTCCGCTTGCTGTTCCACTTAATGAAAAATTAGTATCGTTATGTGTATCTCTAATTAGATATGCAGTAGCAGCAAACAGCCTTACAGATGAAAATGTAGTATTTCCCATTTTATCCCAAAAAGCTACAGGAAATACAGACAAAACGGGATTCCACGTATCTTTTTGATTTGATGTCTTGTTACCAGCAGAATAAGTTGACATAACTCCAGTAGAATCGTTTCTGGTATAATAAGTTTTAGTGCTCTCTAAATAAAATGTATTATAATAAAGAGTGCCTCCACTTGTCCATCTACTTTGGTTAACCGCAAAATTTGGTCTTCGAGGAACTACTAAAACACTTATTTCATCTTCATTATAAGTTCCTCCCAAAGACACATCTACACCGTAGGTATTGTCAGCATTTAGTGAATTAGGCATAGTTAAAGAGCCTGCAGCTATAACAGTGCCATCATCAGGAGTTAATATTTTAGTCTCTCCTGTAGAACTGTATAATTTTATACCATAACTCATGACAATTTCCCCAATTCTACTCTTAAATTGTTAGATTCATCATATACTTTTATTACCTCGTTTGCTCCATCTATATATACTCTTCCTGCACTTCCTACATTAACCGTTCCTATAAAATCTCCAGAAGTTGCTGTTATTATTCCCTTTATATTAAAAGTGGAAGCTGATTTATCCCATTTAATTCCCTTAGAATTTGCATAATCTCCAATTACAATATCTCCTACATCTGTTCCAGTGAGTTGTATCTTAAATATTTCGGCAGAAGCATCGTCATAAGCAATTAAACTATTAGTATCCATCACTACTCTTGAGCCACTGCTTGCCGTTTCTATAGTATTCCCTCTTATTACTATACCCGAAAGAATTCCTGTTGTTATATCATCTGCATTCAGTAAACCTCTTACTGTTAAAGTTGAACCATCCCATTGAATATAATTAGAACTATTACCTTTAAATTGAAAATTGCCATTATTCTGAATATAAGACTGCCACTCACTACCACTATAATAACCTAGATAAGACGAACCTAAATATAATCCTGCCCCAGAAGGAGTAGCAGGAGTGTCTATCATTCCATTACTGTCAGTTATGCCACTCGAAGCTACTTCAACCCAAGAGCCATCACTATAAACATAAGTCTTATTATTATCATCGGTGTCTATCCAAAAATCGCCATCTTTTGGATTATTAGGGTCTCCAGAACTTCCTGGCTCTGTTGCTTGATAAAATGTGACAGAAGCGTTTCCTCCTGTAATAGTTATATTTCCTTTTATTCTCAATCCATCTATTGGGTCATATTTTAAATAAGCTTCTGTATCTCCAATTGCTATACCATATTTATCAGTTGTATAACCTAGAAATCCATTTAAATTACCAATTCTTAACTTGGTATTTAGCCCATTCCAAGGATTTCCATCATGTGTGAAAACTGAAAGATAAGGAGCATTAGTTTCAGAAGCAGTTAGAAACAATCCTCCATCTCCTGATTGACCAAGATTTACAATAGCAGTTCCCTTTTTCCATGCAACAGCTGAACCACCAGAAGCTCTTGTTACAGTATAAGTTGTTGTAGAAACAACTGCTTCAACAGTCATATACTCTTCATTATTTCCTTCTTTTAACCACAAAATATCTCCCACATTAAACTGAACATCTCCATCAGTAATTAAAGTAGTTGAAGTTTCGGTCATATCCTGATTTAATTTACCAGCACTACGAGATACCAAAAAATTGCCTCCCATAGCTGATAGCTTATTATATTCGAAAACAACACTAGTTATTTTACCTCTCACTAATACATTATTAAATTCTGCATTTCCATTATCTCTAATTCTAAATCCAGAGCCCAAAGTTCCCGAAACAAAATTTTCACTTTGAATAGTATTTTCAGTAATTAAAATATTTCCTATTCTTGCGTCTATATTAGTAAAACGAGCTAATTCTACTCCATCAGTATTATAGAAATAAACTCCTTTTTCATTGAATTTGGCTAAAAGATTATCATTTTCATCATATAGTTTCAATGAATCACTGTTTAATTCTAATGTTCCTGCTGTATTTATTATTTTTAAATTTTCAGAAAGACGAATATTTCCTATTAAATTATCAGCTAAAACTTTTCCTATACTATCTCTCAAAACTTCAATAGAATCTTCTTCTAATTTTCCCGTAGAATCTTGATAAAAATGAACTTCTCTAAAATTAACAATGTAAGCGTTCCAAGAGTCGTCTTTTGTATCTTGAACCAAAGAAGTAGTTCCAGGTTTGGGAACTATTATTTTAGCTACTGTTAATTTTGAAGGATGTTGATTAGTTTCTACTTCAATAGTGTCTTTGTAAAGATTTATATAAAAAACATGGTCATAAGAATTAAAAGGAATAGCCAAAGTAATATCCGAAGCTAATTCATATACTTCTCCTCCTACACTTCCTTTGCCAGAACTCACTATCACTTTACTTGAAATTGGAGAAGTAGCAGAAACTGTTAATCCCGAAATAATTGTTGGTTGAAGAGTTTCTCTTAACAAATTATGAACCGCTGTTATTACATCTGCTATATCTATATCAACTCTTCCTGAACTCGCTTCAGTAGATATAAATAAAGGCTTGTCTCTACTTAATTGTTTATCGTAATCTGAAACGTAAGGATACTTTTGTCTTTTTTCAATCTCTTCCTTTACTAACGTAAATAAATTTTTGTAAGTTAATCTATTTGGCATTTTGTTCTTTCTCTAATTTAGAAATTAATTCTTCTAAAAGTTTTATCTGTCCTAAAAGTTGTTGATAAGCAGCCTCAACTTGTTTTAATAGATTTTCTTTTTCTTCTTTTGATTTTTTAAGTTCTTCTAATTTCATAATTTCCTCCTTACTTTAAAACTATAGCCCACTTTTTTAGTATTAAATCACTGTCAAAAATTGCTCCATGTCCTGCTCTACTCCCAAATCTCCAAATAGTGTCGCAAAAAGAAGAATGTCTAAAATCTCCATATTGATATTCAACAAAAGGAAGAAAAGCTCCATCAAAAGTGCAATACTGAGCGTTTACTTTTCTTAACCAAATCTTACCTTTAAATACAGCATCTTTAAAATTACAGCCAATCATAGTAGCTCCAGATAAGTGAGTTATTTGGTTTTCCTCTCCAATAATCGCTCTTGCTAAATTACAATAAGATATATCTTGATTAAATCTATTAAATCTTTTAATAATTGCTCCCGCCAAATTTTCTCCTCTTATATCATAATCTTCAATTAAATCGCTTATGTCTAATCCGTTTTTTATATACAACTTTATTTTTTCTCTCAGTTTTTCAGTTATTTTTTTCATTACGGAAATCGAGCTAAAGTTAATTGATAATCTATTCCACTATAATTTATGCTTTCAATGAAATAATTTGTTGAAACATCGTTATAAGTATCTACTAACCTAACGGTTTGCCCCACTTTCAAAAAAGGAGCATATAATACAGTTACTCTTACTTTGCTATGATTTTTTACAAATTCTTTTAAGTAATCTTTTGCTAAAGTGTCTAATCTTGTTTTTTCAAATAGCATATCATCACTTATTCTTATGTCTTTATACAATCTATCCCCTAATTTATTTAATAAATTATTGTCATCATACAAAGTAGTATCTGACTCAATACTTTGCGTTACATAATCACCAGCTAAAGCAGAAACTCCACTTTCTACTGTGCAACCAGTAAAACTATTAGAAGTTAATCCAGTATAAGTAAAAGCTTTATTTTGGTCTTTATCTAAATAAGCTGTAGCTGTTTGACCTGATTCTGGTTCTGTAAAATATTCAGTAGAATTAACATAAATTACAGTATCTCCTGGATTAACATCTTGAGTCAAAGTGGTTGTGGGAATTAAAGTTGCTTCTGATTTTATTACTATGTCCTTATAAATTGTAAATTCTGAAAAAGCCACAACCCATACTCCATCTCCATAATCTATTTTTTTTACTTTATTTAATAAAATTTTAAAATAACGAGCTTGAAAGTCTTTCCCCAAATCTTCTTCTTCAAAACTAACTGATTGTCCTCCAGTTAAATTTACATTATAAGTTGCATCGCTAATATTATAAAAATTTACTCCATCTAAAGAATACTGTAAAGTAAAATTAAAATCAATGTCAAATTTTCTATAATCGTCAGGTTTATAAAATCCTGCAACAATATCCATTGCTTGAATGTTGTATATAGCACCCAAATCTAAAATAGTCAAAGGATATTCCGAAGGAGGTTCAGTATAAAATTCAACCTGAACTTGAGTATTCCATCTTCCATCTATAACTGAAGCAATATCCTCGATAGGAATCATAACAGTCCAATATTCAAAAGTAGCTGTAACTAACACTGCATCTAAATTTGGTATTAAACTTTTAGCAATTTTAAATTCGACATTATCATAATCTATTATCAAACTTCCAGTAGAATAAAATACCCAATAAGTAGCTGTAGAAATACTTTCGTAAACGGAATTTTGTTCATCTCCTGGCAAAGAATAAATACCTCGAGCATAATCCATTCTATTATCATAAGGAGAAATTGTTTTAATTAAAGTCCCAGTTTGGTCATATAAATAAATAGGTTGAGAAGGTTCTATATTAGTGTGAGAAAATAAGACTTTATAGTAATAATAAGTATGAGTTTTTGTATATTGTTCTGAACTAATTCCATGACAACCTGTCCGTGTAGTAGTTCTTGTTTTCACTTGAATTTTAACAGATTGCATAACCATTTGATGCAATTGATCGTCTATTGGAATGTTATTCAAATATACTATTGGTTTAACATTTTCTAAATCTATATATCCCGCACCAGAAATAGTAGTTCCAAATACATAATAATTTCCTTCTTCTCTTAAATAACTTAATTCTGTTTGAGTAGCAAATCCTTTATAACTTTGCCCCCCACTAATGAAATCTATTGCTTCGTTTCCTAAAGTAATGTTTGTAGGATTTTTATTTTTGCCATATAGAACAACTCTCGTATACAAATCTTCGTCTTCCAGATAATTTAATTCTCTCACTAATTTTAATTCGTAGTCATAATTTACTTTTTGACTTAAGTAAGTAGCCCAGATCTTGTTGTCTCCTTGAGTTCGGATCATATAATTAGGAGGGCAAAACTTTAATAGTTTTCTTACTGCTTCAAATCTATTTTCTAATTCTCTTGGTTTAAAAGTGATTTTATTAAGCTCAATCCCGCTGCTTTGTAAAGTCTTAAATGAATAGTTAGTATTGCATTTGACAATAGAACTGGTAGAAATTGCCTTATCTAATATTATTCTTCCAAAACGTTTATCTATGTAACTAATACTCGCTCCATCAGGAATAGTGAAATCGTCTGAAGTTAAATCACTAATTAAGTTGCTATAGGAAAGATACCAGCATCTACCAGCCTCATAAGTTGCTTCATATTTAACGTAATCTCCCGCTTTATGAGACTTTAAAGAATATTCTCCAGAAGAAGGAATTCCTTCTAAAGTATTTCCGCTAATAGAAGACCAAGTAAATATATCTCCGTTTATTTCTGCTTGTCCGCTCGAAGGAAGCCCATCAGTAGAAGTTAAAGTGATTGAAGTTGCTCCTTCCGAAACATCTGAAGCTAATTGATGTTTTATAGTAATTGTTGAAGCAGAGTAATTTGGGCTAAGATAGTCGATGTTTGTTCCCTCTTCTGTATAAAAGTCTGTTGTTAAATGATTGTTCACAACTGCCTCAGCTGATTCTTCATTAAAGATAAACTTACTATAACCTGTTGGTTGAATTAATATTTCTTCTAATATATCTTCAATATAACAACCAGAAGAATAATACCAGTAATCTGCTTTAATACTATAATTATCACGAGCATTTATAGGACTTCCTAATTTTAATTGACCTGTTTGATAGAGAATCTGAAAGCCATCTGGCTGGACATCTTCTGTTGAATGAGTTTCGTCCCAAATTCTTATAATAGGAGGAGGATTATCTGCTATTGAATCATTAGCAAAATTAAAGACTTGAGCTAAATAATCGTTGGGAGCAGGTAAAAAATTGGGAGTTAAAGTTTCATTTTCTACTTGAACTTTTGTTCCTTCTACTTCTAAATCTATGTCTAAATATTGCAAAGAAGAAATGTAATCTAAACAAGTTAAAGTAATAACTCTTGATGCAGCAGATTTAACTATTGAGCGTTGACTAACTAATCCATAAAATTTTTTAAATTCTGTAGAATCTCCTTCAAATTTTTCTATTAATTCAACAACATCCCCCACTTCTATTTTTAAACTTCCTCCTTCCCCAAAAACACCAGAATTATTATTCAAAGTAAAAGTGGCAGAAGCAGAACCAAAATTTATATCGTAAGAAATATTATGACCCGTTAAATAGGAGGAATAATCTACTGAATTTATTTTAAATATAAAAATAGGCTTTATATTTTTTGTATCTAATTGATTAGTTATTGTTTGACTCAATTGTTTAGCCATCTCAATTTCTTTCTAAAGTCATTTCCAAATCTACAATCCCTTCAATTCCTACTGGATGGGTTTTTCTTAAACTTCTAATTTTTCCTATATATGCTTCATTTAAGTGATTTACTATTTTAATAGTAGAATTATCTGCTAAATAAGTTTCTAATTTACTTATTAAAGAATCAGTATTGTCTAAATTATACCAAGAAAAAGTTATATCAGATTTAGTAATTTTTGTTTCTAAATTAACAAAAGAAGTGCTTCCATCCGCTAAAACTATCTTTTTATGAGTTGAGAGAGTTTCATCTTCTAAAACATCATTTGGAACATATATTGTTCCATCAGCTGTCCAAGTTCCTCCACTTTCTTGTATATATATATTCCAAGTGTTTCTAGACATTATTTTATCCTCCTCTTCGTGCGTTAAGAGAAAATTGATCTTCAATATTACGCTTCTCTGCGAAGTATGCCGACTCAGGAAGTATATATGTTTCCATTACATTTTTCAAAGCTAATAAATTTCTATTTACAATCTGCAATTGTTTATTAGTAACATCTATTCTGGAAGTTACTTGTTTAGTATATTCATTCCAAGTTTCTGTAGTTTTAGGTCTAGCAGACA
>Ga0190352_1000406_pt1 | contig 10388 bp, 10 predicted proteins | sample 4872131011_MG_FD_161682 | JGI IMG/M metagenome (GOLD analysis project Ga0190352, IMG submission 161682) | Hydrothermal vent microbial mat bacterial communities from Southern Trench, Guaymas Basin, Mexico - 4872-13-10-11_MG | ecosystem: Environmental > Aquatic > Marine > Hydrothermal vents >...
GAATAAAGTAAGTGACATTCTTAAAGAAGGAGATGAGGTTTTGGTAAGGGTGTTAAAAGTGGAAAAAGATGGAAAGATTAAGTTGAGTCGGAAGGCAGCTCTAAGTCCCTCCTTAAATCTTCGCAAGGAAGGAGATTATCGTTATTAACAAAATTCAAGTTAAGGTCAAATATCTCCGTCAAGGTATAAATTTACCTACTTACATGACTCCTCAGGCAGCCGGAATGGACATATTTGCAGCTATTGAGCACCCTATTAATTTGCCATCTGGAGAAATTATTTTAGTCCCTACAGGGATTGCCATAGCCTTACCTCCGGGTTTTGAGGCCCAGGTTCGTCCTAGAAGTGGTCTAGCTACTCAATATGGTGTGACTTTAATCAATTCCCCTGGAACCATTGATGCTGACTATAGAGGAGAAATAAAAGTTGCCTTGATTAATTTAGGTAAAAACAGTTATACCGTTCATCCTGGAGAAAGGATTGCTCAATTAGTGATAGCTCCAGTAATAAAGGCTGAATGGGAGATTGTATCTGAGTTACCTTCTTCACAACGGGGTAGTGGTGGTTTTGGGCACACTGGTTAAGAATGTATTATGGCTATCTGGTTTTCTCTTGCTCATAAATGAGGGACCCTTACTATTTGTTTAGCCTTATTGTCTCAATCTCGTTTTTATGGAGTAATTTGCAATCTTGACAAATACCCAATAGAAGTATTATTCTATTTTTGTCTCAGCGGTAATTTTGTCTGGCAGAGGCAGGGAAGAAATAATTTTTCTAAAAAAGGAGGTGTTTTTACCTATTATGATTGTAGAAAAATAATACGAGGAGGGATACCATGAAAAATACTTATGGCTTTGGTCAACATTTAATGTTAGATGGTTATGGATGTAATAGGAAAAAATTGATGGATATGAAGTTGCTTTATGATTTTTTAGATACTTACCCATCTGAGATGAAAATGACTAAAGTAATGCCCCCTTATGTATTTAGTTGTGAGGGTAAAAAGCCTGAAAATTGGGGGTATTCTGGATTTGTTATTATTGCCGAAAGCCATATTAGTATCCATACTTTTCCTGAGAAAAATTATCTAAGTTTGGATATTTTTTCTTGCAAAGCCTTTGACATCCAAAAGGCAATTAAACATGTAGTAGAGTTATTTGAAATTAAAGAGAAAGAAATTAGAGTTCTCGATAGGGGAGCAGAATTTCCTCATAATTTTATCCATGCAGCCGAAATTGCAAGTATAGAGCGGTTGACTGTATCTGATCAATAATGAAATTACGTAATTTTGGCGCCTTAAGTGGAACATTGGCTGATCCTGAAACAGCAAGGATTGTGATTCTTCCTGTTTCTTATGACGCTACTGTCACCTTTAAAAAAGGGACTACCAAGGGGCCAAAGGCGATAATTGCTGCTTCTAGTGAGTTGGAATATTATGATGAAGAGACAGATTATGAAGTCTATCGTTTAGGAATAGCTACTATTCCTGAGTTGAGTTCTTCTAATTCATCTCCTCAAGATATGATAGATAAAGTAGAAGTAACAGCTTCGATTTGGCTTGGCCGAAAAAAATTTATAGTTATGATAGGGGGTGAACATTTGTTAAGTTTGGGTATGATTAAGGCTCATGCCCAAGAGACAAAGAATTTTTCTATACTCCATCTTGATGCCCATGCTGACCTTAGAGCTCAATATAGAGGCACAGCCTATAGTAACGCCTGTGTAATGCGTCGGGCCTATAAATATGCTCCTATAGTTTCAGTAGGCATTCGCTCTTTATCCAAGGAAGAAGCAGAATTTATCCAAATAGAACACATACCAGTCTTTTATGCTTACCAAGTAAAATATAATTTGCAATCAGTGATTGAACAAATATTAAGTTATTTGGAAGAAAAAGTTTATCTTACTATTGATTTAGATTGTTTTGATTGTGGACAGATGCCTTCAGTGGGAACCCCTGAACCTGGCGGTTTAGATTGGTATGAAGTGCTAAAGATTATCAAGGCAGTTGTTAATGAAAAACAAATTATTGGTTTTGATGTGATGGAATTATGTCCACAGCCAGGTTTGATTGCCCCTGATTTTTTAGCTGCTAAATTGGTATATAAAATTTTATCATATATTTTTGCTTCTAAAGAAGTATAATCTTTGAATTTCGAGTTTCAAAAGTTCTCTAATTCCAGTTGTTTTTATCTCAAAGAAGTTTAGAATAATATTATGGGAAAGTGTAAGATTTGTGGGAAAGAAGGAGTTAATATCTCAAATGTATTAGGCTATTGTTATCAATGCCTGCGTAATTATTGGGATTCAATAAAAGAGGAAATCTTTTCTCTTCATGCTGCTAGCCGTCAACCTTTTGGGTTGCCACCTTATATACCTAAAAATCCTGGAGGTGTTCAGTGTAGGTTATGCGCAAATAAATGTGTGATAAGTTCACAGGAAGTAGGTTATTGTGGAATAAGAAAAAATATTAATGGAAAAATTGTGGGAGGGACAGTAAAAGGAAATCTCCATTTTTATTATGACCCATTACCTACAAATTGTGTGGCTGACTGGGTGTGCCCAGGTGGAACCGGTTCAGGCTATCCTCAATATGCTTATACCAAAGGGCCGGAACTAGGATATTACAATCTGGCAGTATTTTATCAGGCATGTAATTTTAATTGTCTATATTGTCAAAATTGGTCTTTTAAAGAAGGGTTTAAACATCCCCATTGGGTAAGTATAAATGAACTGGTAAAGGCCTGTTTTAAGGAAAAGGTGAGCTGTGTCTGTTATTTTGGCGGTGACCCTACCCCTCAAATTGTCCACGCCTTGGCTGTTTCTAGAAAAATCTTAAAATGTAAAGATAGACCTATAATAAGAATATGTTGGGAAACAAATGGAGCAATTAATCCCCAAATTTTGAAACAGATGGCCAAGATTTCTCTAGCTAGTGGTGGTTGCATTAAATTTGACTTAAAGGCCTGGCATGAAGAAGTTCATAAGACACTGTGTGGTGTATCTAATAGGCAAACCCTAGAAAACTTTGCTTGGTTAGCTGGTTTAAACAAAAAGAGACCCGATCCTCCGTTTTTGATTGCTAGTACATTACTTGTTCCTGGATATGTGGATGTGGAAGAGGTAAGGGAAATAACCCACTTCATTGCCCAGCTTGATTCAAACATCCCATACTCTCTTTTAGCCTTTTATCCTAGTTTTGTTTTAAGAGACTTACCTACTACTTCTTACGCCCATGCTCAAAGATGCATGGAAGTGGCCAAGCAAGCAGGGCTAAAAAGGATAAAAATCGGTAATCAGCACCTTTTGGGAAATGCCTATATTTAATCAATGCAAAATGAATGCTGTTTGGAAATTATTTTCTATCCATCTAGAGTAAGCACCTTTAAGTTGCCAAAGATTGCCCATTTGTTGCTTACAGATGTTATATAGTTCTTCTTTATCTATTTCCTCAAAGGAGTTAGTAAAATACTCACAATAATTGGCTAAGGTCTTAAGTAATGCACTTTCTTCTTTGGTCAATACTGCATTTTCTTCAAGTTTTACAGGTATTTCCTGGTATTGAGAAACAACAATAGAAAAATAATTTTCCAAAATACACTTGCCTAGATCAAGTAGACTTTCCATACCCCTTCGCAGATAACCTTTGGCATTTAAGAACTTACCTTCGTCAGCAACAAAGGCTTCATAGTTATCCAGAGGTAAGGACTGCAAAATGGTCAGTGTTTTCCCTATCCAGATCATGCGAGTAGTTAATTTTCTTTCAGTCTTTTTGGGATTCACTATTGACTCCTTTCATTTTTTTATAATTTCTAAAGCCTTAGGACCACAATTTAACAATAAATCTAGCACAGAAAGATTGGGTATAAACCTCCCCCATAATTGAGGATAAACAGGTGGTTTAAAATGGAGAAATTTTACAATAATACCCCTACTCCTAAAAGCCTCTGTGTCAATGTGACTTTTACTGGTAGAGAGGCTCACATAGCAATTAGCATTTAACTTCTCACAAATTTCAATAATAAGGGCTGTTCCTTTATTATTCACATTTAATGAGGAACTCAAAACAGGTTTCTTATCAATGCCTATAACATTCAAAAAATAATCCAGAATTACCAAGTTTAAATCTAAAAGTCTATACCATTTTTTCTGATATACCTTTTCAAAAAAACCAATATGTTCTTTAAAGTAAGGCGCTTTTTTATAAGCATGAAAAAGGCTTTGATAATGTTTTTTCGGCCAATCCTTTTCGTTGCATATTTCTACTTTATTTATAGATTGTTTCCCCCTATTTTTCTTCCAAACAGGCACAGTAATCCAGAAAAATCCTTCTGCATTTTTCCATCGATTTCTATTTATCCAGGAAGTACCTAAAGGAAACTGCACATGATCTAAAAGCACCAAAACGTCTACATTGGCAGCCTTATAAAAAAATCCAGGCCAGGGCATAAAACTTGGTTGATGACAGGCAATAGTTAGCACAGAGACATTTTAATAGATATTTAAGACTTGTCCAATACCTATTTTGTGTTTAATGAAAATTTTTTCTGTCAAGGGCAGGAAAATGTGCTATACATAATAGATGGAAGTGCAGAGAGATACTCGTGCAATATATGATACAAAACTGTTGAATCAGGAAAGTTATGAGTGAAATTGTAAAAATGAATAACAAATATTTAAGTTGGATATTTTTTAGTTTAATCATTCTTTGTGTTCTTTCTCTTTACAGCAAACTGATTCAAATAAAGTCTGTCTGCCAAACAAGTAGGCAAGAAGGGCCTAGATTGGTAGAAGTCCACTCTACCCAAGAACTGATACGAATTTTAAACACCTATGATCTGTGGAATTTAGAATATAAAGGAAAATTGCCCTCCAAAATAATCAAAAATTTCCCTTTGGATTTTAAAACTATTGGTAATGAAGACCGAAAAAGAACTATTTTTATTTATACTATTCTTCCCTCAGCTTTAACGGCCTTAACTGAAATAGAAAAAGAGAAAAATCAGCTAAAACAAATTTTGTCAAAGTTTCCTGAAAATCAAAGGTTGACAATCTCAAATGGAGAAAAAAATTTATCCTCAAAAGAAGCAAAGTTTATTATTCACTTGGCAAAAAAGTACAGGACTTCTGATCCCCAAGAGTTATTAAAAAGAGTAAATGTTGTTCCTTTAAGCCTTTTACTTGCTCAAGCAGCTTTAGAATCAAACTGGGGAACTTCACGGTTTGCATTGGAGGGGAATAATCTTTTTGGTATCTGGACTTATAAAAGAAACGGGATGATTCCTCTAAATCGACCACCTAATACTTACCATAAGGTAGCTCGATATAGTTCTATTTTGCAAGCAGTGAGAGATTATTTGTATAATCTTAATGTAGGTTGGGCATATGATAAGTTTAGAACAGCACGCCTTCATACCACTGATGCTGAAGAGCTAGTTCCATACTTACCCAGATATTCCCAATTGGGGCTAATTTACACATCTCGATTAAAAACCATAATTAATACTTACAATTTGAAAGCCTATGAAGCGAGATTTAAGCTTTATTTGGCTCAGCTTAATCTTTACAATTGATATTCCTTTTGGGCTGGAAGTAATTTGAAAGATTATGTTGGTATTGCAACTAGTTTGGAATATATTTCTAACTAAATTATTTATTGGACTCCTATTTTGTGGTATTATTTTAAAAAAGGAATAAGAAAGTGGAAAAGATAAATAAATTTTTTATAGGGTTTTTTGCTATTTTTATCCTATTTTCCTGTGCTCCAATAATTCCCCCGGAACTAAAAAAAGAGATAATGCCAAATATCACTATTTCCCAAGTACAAAAAAATCCCCAGTTATTTAAAGGAAAGATTGTTATGTGGGGTGGAAAAATCTTAAAAGGTATAAATAAAGAAGAAGGCACACTTTTTGAGGTGCTTGCTCTTCCGTTGAATAGAAAAGGGAGACCAAAACAGGTAGATAAATCAGAAGGAAGATTTCTCGTGTTGTATAAAGATTATCTAGATGTGGCTATTTATGCTAAAGGGAGAGAAATTACAGTAATCGGAGAAATAAAGGGAGTAAAAAAACTTCCTCTAGGGGAAATTAAATATAGTTATCCTTTTCTAGAAGCAAAAAAAATCCATCTTTGGAGATTACGCCAAGAAAGGGTTGACATCTACCACTATTGGTTTACCTATCCTAATTATCCTTTGTGGTATGGACCACCATATTGGTATTGGCCATAAAATAAGGGCTTTAAGGAGAGATTATTAATGGGCCTTATGTCTTTGCCCACTTTAGCTATCATTACCAGAATTAACTGTTTACCTCACCGCTAACATATTTTTAGAAAAAAACCATTGACTTCAGAACAACTTTATCAAATTTTTTATCATAAAATAGGAAAAACAAATCATTTAATGGTGAATATCGATAAAGCTACTCATATGGAATGGGTAATAAAAGTAATAGATAGGGCACGTTTAGCTGTGGTGAGAAAATTTTTATTACTACAGAGGAGAATATGTTATGTATTGACAAATTGCTAATTTCAGATAATTTAATTTTTTATGCGGGTTAAAGATATTCTTAATACCACAAGAATTTCTTTTAGTTTTGAATTTTTCCCTCCGAAAACAGAAACTAGTTGGAAGCAACTTTTTGATACCATTTCAGAGCTGATGCTTCTTAAACCTTCATATGTAAATGTTACCTATGGAGCTGGTGGATCGACGCGGGACCGGACTTACAACCTAGTGACCCAAATTCAGAGAGAAACAGGTTTGACTGTAGTATCTCATCTTTCATGTATTGGTTCTACTAAAGAGGAAATTAGGTCAATTCTTGAGAAGTATAACCAAAGTGGTGTGGAAAATATTCTGGCTTTAAGGGGTGATCCCCCTAAAGGAGAGAAATTGTCTTCACTTAAAGGTGGCTTCAAATATGCGGCCGATTTGGTAACTTTCATCAAAAAGCATTTTCCTCACATGAGCATCGGTGTCGGCGGTTATCCTGAAGGACATCCTGAAACTCCTAACCGTCTTAAAGAAATAGAATACCTTAAGGCAAAAGTCGATGCTGGGGCCGATTATATTGTTACCCAACTTTTTTTTGACAATAGAGACTTTTACGACTTTTGCCAAAGGTGTGAATTGGCAGGTATTCATATTCCCATTATTGCGGGAATTTTGCCCATTACCTCTTATCAAAGAATGATCCGTATGGCAGAATTAGCTGCTGGCTCTCGCTTACCGGCTCCTCTATTAAAGTCAATTATGCGGGCAGAAAGCGACGAATACATAGAAAAAATAGGAATTCACTGGGCAACAGAACAAGTTCGCGACTTAGTTGACCACAATGTTAGAGGAATCCATTTTTATACTCTTAATAATTCTAGACCTATATTTAAGATTTATGAATTTCTGGGTGTTAGAGATTCTGTCCAGCTTTCAGCCCAACCTGGGCACATTATCAGAAGGGATACCAAAGTTGAATAGATTAATCTCATTGATGAAAAAATACATATGTCCTAAAAATCCGCGATTGATTTTTGGACAAGGGTTTTTTAATCTGGTTCATGGTTTTTAATATTGAGAATCCTCTGTGTCTTTTGCGGTGAACACTTACAAAAATGCAATATAAAAAATTATTTATAGATTTTAATGATCATAATAATGAGGTAATGAGGCTACAAAGAAGTGAATTTCCTACTTTATGTACAGAAAGTTAGGTTCTCTCAGAGTAAGGGATAAACGAACTCATTTGGTTATTTTAAGTTATATGAAATGCGAGTAATTTAAGTAATATATAATAATATAAGCAATTATGATAAACTTATTCATATTTTTTTCTATCGTATTTCTATTCACTTTTATAATCGGAAGATTGGTGGAAAAAATAAGGGTTCCCTGGATTTTTGCTGCCTTGATTTTTGGTTTTTTGCTTGCAATTTACAACCCATTTACTTCTATTACTTCTTCACCAGAATTTAACTTTTTGGCCCAACTTGGGATGTATTTCCTGCTTTTTATTATAGGTTTTGAACTGGATTTGGATAAATTAAAAAAACAGGGTAAATTTATCATCAAAGCAACCTTTTTCATAATATTTCTGGAAGCATTTTTTGGAACCCTTCTAATCCACTTTGTTTTCAGATATGAATGGTTTATTTCTTTCGTTGTGGCGCTTTCCTTTGCTACAGTTGGCGAAGCAATTCTAATCCCTATTCTGGATGAGTTCAAAATCGTGAATACAAAATTAGGGCAGAGCATAATCGGGATAGGAACTTTAGACGACATGATAGAAATTTTAATTTTAATACTGGTAATATTTTTAATAGGATCTAATACTACTCATTCAAATATAGCTTTAATATTAATCTCACTTTTCACTTTATTTGGTTTAGCTTTTGGATTGACAAAATTAAAAAAAGAGAGCGCAAAATTCGGTTTCTTAGGTATCGAGAACCTGTTTCTTTTTGTATTATTTATTTTCTTTTTGTTTTTAGGCGTCGGGGAATATGCGCACGCAACCGCAATTGCCGCCTTGCTTTCTGGAATTGCCCTCAAAACATTTATACCAGAAAAAAGACTAAAGACAATTGAAAGCGAAGTAAAGACTATGTGCTATGGCTTCTTCGCTCCCTTATTCTTCGTGTGGGTTGGAATTACAATGGATATAAATTATCTTGTTTCTTATCCGCTACTTGTTCTTTTGGTGGTTGGAGTGTCTAAAGGAGCAAAGATTTTGGGAAGTTTAGTTGTTGGTAAAAAAGAACTCGGGATAAAAAAATCTATTTTGCTGGGAATTGGGCTTTCAGTAAGGTTCAGTACAAGCATAATCATTATAAAAATTTTGTTTGAAAATGGTCTAATACACACTGGTTTGTATTCCGTTATTGTAGCTTCAAGTATAGTGTTTAAATTTATAATTCCTGTCTTATTTTCTAATCTCCTTGTAAGATGGAAGATAGCTAAAGTCGGATGAATTTGGGCGGCTCGCACTCAAAAATTCTTTTCAAGAATTTTTCCTTTGGGTCATATAACAGCAGTTATGAGGAAAATTCTAACGAATTTTCTCAAAATATAACCTTTGGTGTTTGTTGTTTCAGCTTTTAGGTGACAGTGATACTTCAAGATTAACTTCACCAACCTGTTTATAGCTTAGCAGATTGCTCCGTTAAACCATCAAGACCAAGCCCTTTCAGGGTGGCTTTCGCCAGTCTTGATGGCACTCCGCAATTTGCTTTTTAAAAAGTAGAGTTAGTTGAAGGAAATAAAATATTTTTCTTTCTCACCAACCTTAATTTTTCAGGAGCACGTTGCGCAGCGCTGTCAAAGCCGTAAGCCCAAAGGGTGCGGAGTGAAACGGAGCAGCTTTGACAGCAAGCGAAGCGGCGTGCTAAACTAGGGAACAGGTTGGGTAAAGATAATATGCATCTGCGTTTTTCAACAAGCCCTTAACACTTAAAACTTTAAATTTTTGGATTTTAGGCTTGATTTGACATTTGAGCTTTGTCATTTGTCATTTTAAGATTTAGTATTTTTCTAATGTCCATCATTTGGATCTCCGTTAAAATTACTTTAAATCAAAATCAGGGGTTTGGTCTCCACATTTGACATTAAACTGGTCTCTCTGATTCATATGCGTAAAGCGTGAGGCGTAAGGAGTTTTTTAACACTTTACTTTTAACGCTTTACTCTTTACGGCTTTTTCTTTTAAAGTTATTACTGTTTTGAAGAACTTACTTTTTTTAGAAAGCCTTTAAAAATTCTGGGGAAAGTCCTGGGGTCCTAAAACATTGACGAATGAATTTTCCTATGTTAAAAAACAGGTAGTTAAGGTCTTGCTTTTTAGGGTTAAATAGTTTAAATTGCAAGTTTGTGCTGGCGTAGCTCAATAGGCAGAGCGGCTGATTTGTAATCAGCAGGTTGTGGGTTCAAGTCCCTCCGCCAGCTCCAGAGGTGAAGATGGAGGGGTTCCCGAGTGGCCAAAGGGGACGGGCTGTAAACCCGTTGGCTCTGCCTTCGGAGGTTCAAATCCTCCCCCCTCCACCAGTGAGCGGGAGTAGCTCAGTTGGTAAGAGCATCAGCCTTCCAAGCTGAGGGTCGCGGGTTCGAGTCCCGTCTCCCGCTCCAAAGGCCCACGTAGCTCAGACGGTGGAGCACTTCCTTGGTAAGGAAGAGGTCACCGGTTCAAGTCCGGTCGTGGGCTCCATATTTTTGTAGGGAGGTAGTAGATGGGAAAGCAGAAGTTTGAGAGGAAGAAGCCACATATAAACATAGGCACTATTGGTCATATAGACCATGGTAAGACTACTCTGACAGCAGCTATAACTCAGATATTGGAGAAACAGAGATTAGCCCAATTTATTCCTTTTGAAGAGATAGACAAAGCACCTGA
>Ga0190352_1000409_pt1 | contig 10347 bp, 10 predicted proteins | sample 4872131011_MG_FD_161682 | JGI IMG/M metagenome (GOLD analysis project Ga0190352, IMG submission 161682) | Hydrothermal vent microbial mat bacterial communities from Southern Trench, Guaymas Basin, Mexico - 4872-13-10-11_MG | ecosystem: Environmental > Aquatic > Marine > Hydrothermal vents >...
TTCAATCTGGAGGAGGAAAAATTCGGAATGGACATAATGGATGTCCAGGAGATAATAAAGATACCCGAGATCACCAAAGTTCCCAAGGCACCACAATTTGTGGAAGGTGTGATAAATTTAAGGGGACAGGTTTTACCGGTGATTGATTGTCGGAAGCGATTTCAGTTAGAATCTAAGGAGCGAGTAGATTCTAATCGCATCATAGTGGTAAATATCGAGGGCAAGACAATGGGAATAATTGTGGATTCCGTATCTGAGGTCTTACGTTTGCCGGACGAGGCCATTGAGCCACCTCCACCCATCATCACCGGTGCAGATGCCGAATACCTGGACGGAATAGGCAAAATGGAGGATGGTAAGTGTCTAATTAACCTCCTTAACCTGAGAAAATTTTTAAATGTTGAGGAAATGGGTATCTTCTCAGAGAATCTCAACTCCGTTAAAGATACTAAAAATAATAAAGCTACCGAAGCTAAGGCAGGGAAAATTTCCTCTGATGAGGTTCAATTAGTGGGCTTTAGACTAAGTGAAGAAGAGTATGCGGTAGGAATCTCAGAAGTGCAGGAGATCATCCGCGTGCCTGAGATTACTAAAGTTCCCAAAGCTCCATCCTTTGTAGAAGGAGTGATAAATTTAAGGGACAAGGTTTTGCCTATAATTTCCTTGCGTAAAAGATTCGGCTTAGAAGATGTGGAAAAGACAAGTTCTCTCCGGATTATAGTGGTAAACGCAGGTGAGGTATCTATGGGAATGATTGTTGATTCTGTCTCTGAGGTCCTGCGCCTATCCAAGGATACCATTGAACCACCACCACCCATTGTCTCCGGCATTGATGCGGAATACCTCAAGGGAATAGGGAAATTAGAAGAAGGGAAAAGGCTGCTTCTTCTTTTAGACCTGGTTAAGCTCCTGACCGCTTCGGAAAGGAGAGAACTTTCCAAATTAGGACAAGCTAATGAGAAAAATATCAAGAATAGAAAAGGGAGTGAGAGAAAAATGGCTGAAGAAGAACAATTGGTGAGCTTTAAAATTGAAAATGAGGAATTTGGAGTGGGAATTGAGGAGGTGCAGGAAATCATAAGACTGCCAGAGATTACCAAGGTTCCCAAGGCTCCATCCTTTGTAGAAGGTGTGATAAACTTAAGGGGCAATGTCCTTCCAGTAATTGATTTGCGAAAACGCTTTGACCTGGAAGCCACAAAGAAGACAAATGCTACCAGAATCGTGGTGGTAAATGTGGATAATAAAACCACAGGTATCATCGTTGACTCCGTCTCCGAGGTCCTGCGCCTACCCAAGAACGCCATCGAGCCACCACCACCCATTGTAGCAGGAATTGAGGCTAAATACTTACGTGGAATAGGCAAACTCGACGATGGTAAGAGACTTATCATCTTGCTCAACTTAAATGAGATCCTGACAGTTAAGGAGAAAGAAGAATTAGCTCGAATGAAGCTCAATAAGCCTCAAGAGTCTGTTAAGGAACCTGTCAAGTTGGAAAGTGCCAAGCCAAAGGAGGTAGATCAATCAGGGCCTGGTAAGAAGTAATAAGAAGTGGGAAGACATAAACTGTAAATTTTCAGGAGAGAAGGCTTATATGTCATCAAGCCAGGCAAGGGTCATCGCCATCGCCAATCCAAAAGGAGGGTGTGGGAAAACCACCACCGCGATAAACTTAGGTGCCTTCCTTGCCGATATGAATAGGAAGGCTCTCTTGGTAGACCTGGACCCTCAATGCAATGCAAGCATTGGGCTTGGAATCAAACCTCACTTGCTTAATCTCTCGGCCTGTGATCTTTTTAATGATACTGGAACTTCTGTTAATGAATTAATTTATCGCACAAGTCTTTTAAATTTAGGGGTTATCCCAGCTAAATCCTTCCTCATTGATGGAGAAGGTAAGCTAAGAACACAAAGAGGTGCAGCTCTTATTTTGAGAAAAAAACTTAAGCCTGTAACTTCAAAATACAACTACATCCTTTTAGACTGTGATCCCTCATTGGGGGTCCTAACCTTGAACGCTCTTGCTTCCTCTAAGGAAGTTATCATTCCAGTGCAGACTCAGTTCTACGCCCTTAGAGGACTAACTCAGCTGTTAAATTTGATCAATACGGTAAAGGAAAAGGCAAATCCGGAATTATCTATTAGAGTTCTGGCTACTATGTATGATGTGCGGACGAACTTAAGCCATTACATTCTCGAGGAGCTTCAGAAGCATTTTAAGGACAGGCTTTTTAGGACGATAATTCCGGTAAGCACCAAATTGGCCGAAGCTCCCAGTAGTGGTCTTCCCATCAACAAGTATGCTCCTGACTCTAAGGGAGCAGTAGCATATAAACAATTGGCTGAGGAGGTTATTTCTCTTGAAGAAAAGTAAATCTCTCAGGGTAAGATTGGATGTTATCCTCAAGGATGGAGAAAGTGAAAGTAAGATAATGAGGGAGAGTTTAAGTTTAAATAATCTCCTTTCAACTGAGAATTCCATTAATTCTACCCCCAAATATAACCAAATTGGTTTAAATTATTACAATAAAGGAGAGTATGATAAGGCAATAGAAAGCTTTAAAAAAGCCCTCTATTCAGAAGGAGAAAGCGCTTCTGTCCATTATAACCTTGGTTTAGCCTATCAGGCAAAGGGAATTTTAGATGAAGCAGCAAGGGAATATAAAAGGTCGCTTGAGCTCAACCCCTCAGATGCAGAGGCACATAATAATTTGGGGATAATCTATTATACCCTAGGCAAAAACGATAAAGCAATTACGGAGTTCAGGGAGGCGGTTAGAATAAACCCTGACTTTGAGCTGGCAAGGAAAAACTTAGAGAAGATATCGTGAAGGAAATTTTATGAGTTCGGATTACGAATACTTCAAGAGAAAAATCTTAAAAAAGAGCGGCGTTGATTTAAATGCCTATAAAACCCGTCAGATGCAAAGGCGAATAACCACATTGAGCGAAAAGCTCGGATGTAAGGGCCTCAAGGAATACTATCGCCTTCTTGAAAGAAACCGAAAAAGATACGAGGAGTTCCTCGAATACATCACCATAAATTTTTCTGAATTCTTCCGTGATCCAGAAAGGTTTAAGGAGTTGGAGGAAAAGATATTTCCTCAAATTTTAAGGGAAACATCTAACCCCAGAATATGGAGTGCCGGTTGCGCCACTGGGGAAGAGGCATATTCTCTGGCCATTATCCTTTACGAGAAATCCCCTCAAAGCATCAATAGAATCTTAGCCACGGATATAGACAATGGTGCCTTAAAAAAGGCTAAGATCGGTCTTTACGATGAGAACCGTGTAAGAAACGTGGGAGAAGAAAGGCTGAGGAAATACTTTTTAAAAGTAGGTAAAAATTATGAAATATGTGACGAGATCAAAAAGAAGGTGAAATTCAACAAAGTTGACCTGTTAAAGGACGGTTTTCCTCAAAGCTTTTTTCATCTCATCGTCTGTCGAAATGTAGTCATTTATTTTGAAAACAATGCTAAGGAAATGCTTATGGATAAATTTCGCCTCGCCTTAAAAAGAGGGGGATTTTTCTTTTGTGGTGGCACGGAGAGGATCTTTGACTTGGATAGAATGGGTTTTGAGTGTGTAGGAACCTGTCTATATAGAAAGATATAAGAAAAAGGGGAAAGAGCGAAAGGAAAAAGATGAAAAGAACAATTTCGGTGCCCATTGGCGAGTTTAGAGTATCTACCACTCCAAATGTGTTAATTACTCATAATCTTGGTTCCTGTGTGGGAATTGCCCTTTACGATGTTTTTTCCAAAATTGGCGGATTAGCCCATATAAGCCTACCCAACAGTGAAAAGGCAAACGGGGAAGGTAAAAATCCTAAGTTCGCCAATGTCGCCATCTCTTCAATGATTAAGAAAATGGAAAATATGGGAGCAAACCGCATTTATATCATAGCTAAGATTGCTGGAGGGGGAAATATGTTTAGCTTAAAGAATCTACCTCTTGAGATGGATGTGGGAGCACAAAATGTGCTTGCTGTAAAAAAGTATTTAGCCAAAGAGGGTATAAGGATAATAGCGGATGATACCTTAGGGCATCACCCGCGGACAATGGAATTTGAGCTCGAGACGGGAAAAATCATCCTTAAAACGAAGATGAAAGGAGAAAAATACCTATGAAACACAATGGTCTGCACACCTTGTCATCCCGAATAAAGGTTCTCGTAGTTGATGATTCGGCTTTTATGAGGAAGGCGATAAGGAACATACTAGAATCCGATTCTCGTATTGAGGTGATTGGCACGGCCAGAAACGGCGAGGATGCCTTAGAAAAGTTAAGGGAGCTATCTCCGGATGTAGTTACTCTGGATATAAGTATGCCTCATATGGATGGTTTGACCGCCTTAGGACACATTATGGCCGAAAATCCTCTACCAGTAGTTATGCTCAGTTCCCTTACTCAGGAAGGGGCACTTGAGACATTTGAGGCTCTGGAGTTAGGAGCGGTAGATTTTATTCCCAAGCCATCAGGCACTATCTCCTTAGATATAGATAAACAAAAGAACGAGATAATTACCAAGGTTAAGGCAGCCGCTTCTGTAAAACTGGAAAATATAAAACGAGCTAAACCAGAGGCTGTTGAGCAGCCACCAATCGCTATCTCTAAAAGAAAAGATTATGTTGCTATATCTGAGAAGACAGTAGCCATTGGTGTTTCTACTGGAGGGCCTCAAACCTTAATGAAAATTATTCCTTACCTTCCAGGTGATCTGCCAGCATCACTTTTAATAGTTCAGCATATGCCGCCCAGTTTCACCAGTGCCTTTGCAGAGCGACTAAACCAAAATAGTCAACTCGAGATCAAAGAGGCTGAAGCTGGAGATATAGTGGAAGAGGGAAAGGGTTACCTTGCCCCCGGTGATTACCATATGACCGTGGTTAAGAGAACTCTTGGTAAGGGAACCATTATACGGTTGAGTAAGGAGCCTTCCAATGTTTTTCACAGACCTTCAGTAGATGTGATGATGTCATCGGTAGCGAAGGTTTATGGCAAGAACGCTGTTGGTGTTATCCTGACAGGGATGGGCAGTGATGGAGCTAAGGCGATGGTTGAACTGAAGAAAATGGGCGGTAAAACCATCGCCCAGGATGAGGCCTCCTCTATAATTTTTGGTATGCCCAAGGCGGCTATTGAAATGGGCTGTGTGGATAAGGTGGCCTCCGTATGGGGAATGGCGCAGGCAATTGTGAGAGCAGTGAAAGGAGAACCAAAATGACCTCTTCAAAGCTTAAATTCAGCGAACTACTAAGAAAGATAAAGAGTGAGAATGATGAAGAAAGAAGATGGGCAGCTCAAATGATGGGCGAATTAAGGGAAAAAGAAGGAATCCCTCATTTAATAAATCTTCTTTCCGATAAAAACACCGCTGTCCAGGAGGCATCTGCCGATGCCTTAGTCAAGATAGATGGCAAGGAAGTTGCAGAAAAACTTGTTCCTCTTCTGAGCTCTATGGAAGCAAGTGTGCGCAACATTTCCATAGAAATCCTGGAGGGAATTGGAAAAAAGGCAGTGGACGTTTTGCTCTCTCTTTTAAAGGATAAAGACCATGATATACGTAAGTTCGCTTGTGATGCCCTGGGAAATATTGCTGACCCAAAGGCTACTTCTTATCTTATAACTACCTTGAACGATCCAAATATCAATGTCGCCTGCGCTGCCGCGGAGGCCCTGGGGAAAATTGGTGATAAAAGAGCAGTTGATCCATTGACAAAGGCATTGGAGGGGAATATGTGGCTTATATGTTCCTGTGTGGAGGCTTTGGGCAGGATTGGTGATAAGAGAGCAGTTGAGTCCCTGATGAGCATTCCATCGAGCGAGAACGCACTGGTGCTTCTCTCAACGATTAAATCCCTGGGTAAGATAGGTAATGGAAGGGCGGTTGATTTTCTTTTGTCTTTTTCTAAATCCGAGATGCTAAGGGGGGCAGTGGCAGAGGCGATAGCTCAGATAGTTGAAAAGGAAGGAAAAGTCCTGAACAAAATAAAGAAATTGGACTTGAGTTTTCTCTTAGAACTTCTGGAGAGTAAATCTACCTCAACAAGAAAGGCCGCCGCCTTTCTATTAGGTAAGGTTAAATACAAAAAGGCAATTTCCTCCCTAGTTAAGTTTCTATCCGATGAAGACGAAGAGATAAGAGAGACAGGGACGAAGGCCTTAATTCTTATAGATCCGAGTCTCGGATATCTATCCTCGGAGAAGAAAGAAGAAGTGAAGGAAATACTTGAATCGTTGGCATACGATAATGATGAAGAAGTGCGAAATGCAGCAAATGAGGCATTAAAAAGACTGATAAACCACTAGGAGCTAATTGATGTATCTTTCCAGAGAGGATTTTCAATCAATTCGAGACTTGATCAACAGGAAAACGGGGCTTTTTTTTGATGAAAAGAAAATCTACTTTGTGACCAATAGGCTTTCAAGAAGAATGGAAGAGATAGGTTGCGATAATGTAAAAGATTACATCCGCATTTTACACTACGACTTAGAGGAATTCTCCAATTTTGTGGATTCCCTCACCATAAACGAGACTTATTTTTTTCGGGATTATCCCCAGCTAAAAATGCTTGCTGAGGAAATTCTGCCCCTCGTTTGCGAGGAGAAAAGGAAGAAGTATAATAAAAATTTAAGGATATGGAGTGCTGGCTGCTCTAGCGGGGAGGAGCCTTATACGATTGCCATCATTCTCTTAGAGATGATTGAGGACCTTTACAGCTGGAGAGTGGAAATTTTGGGCACCGATATAAACCGCAGGGCTCTAAAGATGTGCAGAGAGGCGATTTATACAGAAAGATCGCTAAAGGATGTCCCTCTTGAATATAGAAAGAAATATTTTATCCCATATCAAGAACAATATCAGAATAAATATAAGATCAAGGATGAGATCAAAAAATATGTCAGATTTGAATATCTTAACCTCAACGATGGATTGAGATCGCAAAGAATAAAAAACGTCGACTTCATATTTTGTAGAAATGTCCTTATTTATTTTGACCCGAACTCCTGCAAAGAAATAGTAAGTTCTTTTTATAACAGCCTTAATAAGGGAGGATACATCTTCTTAGGGTCGAGTGAATCTATGTCTCGTATCAGCGCTGCTTTTAAACTGGTCAGGTTTAACAATGGACTGGCGTATATGAAAGAATGAAGAAATAGCCGCAACTTCGCTCACCTTGAGCCTGCGGCTATCATATAAGGATAATCAAGGAGGAAGGATAATATGAAAAAGAAAATCCTCGTGGTGGACGATTCAGCAACTATAAGAACACTACAGGGTTTTATACTGGAATCAGCAGGCTTTGAGGTCCAAACCGCCTCCAATGGGATAGAGGCCTTAGAGAAGTTATATAGAGAAAAGTTTGACCTGGTAGTAGCGGATATAAATATGCCCAAAATGGATGGACTAACGTTAATCAAGACTCTAAGGAAACAGAACTCCTACAGAGATCTTCCCATTATTATCGTAACTACTGAGGAAGAAGAGGAAGATAGAGAGAGGGGCCTTGCCGCCGGAGCTAATGTTTACTTAGTCAAGCCAACAGATCCTAAAAAATTAGTGATGAACGTGAAGATGCTTTTGGATTAGAAGGGGGAAAAAATGAACGAGTTTTTGAATGATCCTGCTATCTTAGGAGAGTTTATCAACGAGTCAAACGAGCATCTCGAATCCTTAGAGCCGAAACTACTCCAATTGGAGAAGGAACCCAATAACTTAGAGCTTCTGAACGATATATTCCGCTGTTTTCATACTATAAAAGGAGCTTCCTCCTTTCTGGGCTTAACACAGATAATTAATCTATCTCATAAATCAGAAAATCTTCTGGATAGTCTGCGGCGAGGAAAACTTAAAGCCACCTCGGAAATTATAGACCTTTTGTTCAAGGGAACGGATTTCCTGAAAGCCCTTTTTGAGGATCTAAGCAGTGGTGATAAGAAGAGAATGGAGAGGGTAACAAGCGATTCCCTGAGGGAGGTGGAGGAGTTTATAAGTAAGATAGAGGAAAAGGTTAAAAAACCGAAAAAGAAAGCTCCCTCAACAAGCGCTACCTCCACCGAGGAGCAAAAGGAGACATTCTTAGATGCTGCTCAACAACACCTTCGCACTATGGAGAGCTGCTTAGCCAAGGTAAGACAGGAGGGTTGGAACTCTGAACTTGTTAATACCCTCTTCCGGGTGATCCACAGTCTTAAAAACTCTGCCGACTATATGGGGTTTGACAGGATCAAAAACCTGGCCAGGGAAGAAGAAGGCCTTTTGGAAAAGATAAAAAAGAAGAAAATCAGTCCCTCTGAGGAATTAACTTCTTTATTCATATCAAGTTACAATGTATTCACTAAGTTAATAGATAATGTAAAAGCTGAAAGAGAAGAGGATATTGACATTAGTTCTCTTCTAAATAAAATAAAACAAGCTGCCCAGGAAGCAAGCTTGAGCACTACGGAGGTAAGAAGCGAGCTTAGCCGCTCCCTCGAGAAAGAAAAAGTCGAGAAAGGGCCTCGATCCCACGAAAAGACGCTGACGGAGAAAACAATTCGTGTGGAGGAGGCGAAATTAGACCTCCTGATGAACCTGGTCAGCGAATTGATTATTAATAGAGGCGCCTTCTTTAATATTAGCCAGAAGTTAAATACTGAATACAAAATTCCTGAAGTTTCCGCAGAGCTAAAGACATCTGCTCAGATGCTAAGAAGAATTAGCACTGACCTGCAGCTTCTAGCTACGGACCTGCATATGCGTCCTATAAAAAATCTTTTCAACAAATTTCCTCGTTTGGTGAGGAACCTCTCACAAGAGAGGGGCAAGAAAATCGCTCTCAAAATTTCCGGAGAGGAAACAAAGCTTGACAAGATGGTAATTGAGGAAATTGGAGATCCCTTAATTCACTTAATCCGCAATGCCGTAGATCACGGAATAGAGACACCTGAGGAACGGATAAAAAAGGGAAAGGAACCCGTAGGGACGATAAATCTTTCTGCCTCTCAGGAAGGCGATAGCGTCGTTATTAAAATTGAGGATGACGGTAGAGGGATGGATTTTGAGCTAATCCGTCAGACTGCTGTGGAGAAAGGAATTATCGATGAGGACAGGGCAAAATTATTAAGTGAAAGAGAATCTTTGGACTTGATCTTTTTGCCTGGTTTCAGCACAGCTAAAAAAGTAACCGACATCTCGGGGCGTGGAGTGGGAATGGATGTGGTAAAGAGCAATATCAAGAAATTAAAGGGCGAGATAGATATAGAAACCCAAATAGATATAGGAACAACCTTTACCATAAAGCTACCTCTTACTCTGGCTATAATAAACGCTCTTCTCATAGAAGAATGTGAGCAGATGTTTGCTCTACCTATGGATTCTATAATAGAGATATTGGAGATTTCCTCAGGCCAGATAAAGAGGATTTTAAGAAAACAGTCCATAGTTTTGAGGGGAAACATCCTGGGAATAGTGAAGCTATCTGATCTGCTTGGTATTCATGGGAAAGAAAGGAAGGATGGCCAAGCCCGCATAGTGGTCATTCAGGGAAACGGGAAGAGGATTGGCTTGATTGTGGATGAGCTTTATAAGCAGGAGGAAATTGTCATCAAGCCTCTTGAGGGATGCGTAGATAATATTCAAGGTATAGCAGGAGCAACTATACTGGGAGATGGGAGGGTAATTCTCATCTTAGATACCCAGGAGCTAATTCAATTAAGTGAAGAATAAATGGTAGCCACAACTTTTAAGTTACGTAAATTAACGCAAGTTAAAACCTGCGGCTACCAATTTTTTATTGTAATTACTTTTTTTAAACCCAACTTTTCCGGTTTTTGCCTGAAATTGTCCTAAATTGAGGGAACTGAAGAGGCTTTTTTATATTGCTGTCCACAAAGGTAAAGCGCCATTTGAAATAGAGGAAAACATTTCTTTTAAAACCATTAGAGAAGACAAAAACAAATGGGTTAAAATAGAGATAAAAAGATATGAAATAGAAGATGAGATTTATCTTTTATGCCAAAGTGAAAAGAAGCAAAGGAAAGAAAAAGGTATAAAGACAAGAATTGACCGTCTTTTTTTAGAAAAGCTAAATAGATTATCGCAGATGATAGAAAAAGGAAGAATAAAGAATTTTGAACATTCCCAAAATTTAGGCATTAATCTTTAAAAATATATGAATTAAAATGACAAATGACAAAGCTCAAATGTCAAATCAAGCCCAAAATCCAAATGTTTAAAGTTTTAAGTGTTAAAGTGTTAAGTAAAAAATGAGAAATGACTTCAAGGTTGCGTAGTTTAATAAAAAAACTTAAAACTTCAAACTTAATACTTAAAACTATTTTTGGCATTTAGACATT